>Ga0070665_100002889_pt1 | contig 18565 bp, 12 predicted proteins | sample KBSS13metaG_FD_65862 | JGI IMG/M metagenome (GOLD analysis project Ga0070665, IMG submission 65862) | Switchgrass rhizosphere microbial communities from Kellogg Biological Station, Michigan, USA - KBS S1-3 metaG | ecosystem: Host-associated > Plants > Roots > Rhizosphere > Soil ...
GATAATTGGGCCGCGCAATGGCTGCAGCTCCGTAATTTAGGCCGGACTAAACCGGATCCCAAGCGTTTCCCCACTGTAGATGACGAATTGCTCGATGCTATGCGGACCGAGACCAGTATGTTCGTCGAGGCCATCATTAAAGAAGACCGCAGCATTCTGGACTTTATTGACGCTCCCTTTACCTTCGTCAATGGGCCGCTCGCCCGGCATTATGGAATTGCCGGCGTCAATGGAGAAGAATTCCAGAGGGTGACTCTGGATGGTGAACAGCGCGGCGGCGTTCTTACTCAAGGCGCGATTCTTACTGTGTCATCCTATCCCACGCGGACCTCGCCGCCGGTGCGCGGGAAATGGGTGCTCGAAAATCTGCTGGGCACGCCTCCTCCGCCACCTCCGGCGAATGTGCCTTCGCTTAACGAGTCGAACATCGGTACGGAGGTTTCCCTTCGCCAGCGTTTAGAAGATCACCGCAAGAACCCGAGTTGTTCGCCTTGCCACAATGTGATGGACCCGATCGGTTTTGGCTTGGAAACCTACGACGCGGTGGGCGCCTATCGCACGCACGATGGCAACTTCCCCATCGAGACCGCCGGCACGTTGCCTGGAGGCAAGACCTTCCAGGGATCGAAGGGGCTCAAAGAGGTTCTCAAGGGACAGTCGGATGCGTTCGTGCGCAACGTCACTGAGAAGATGCTTACCTATAGCCTGGGCCGCGGCCTGGAGCGTTTCGACCGGCCCACTGTCGATTCCATCAGTAAGCAGGTGGCGGCGAATGATTACAAATTTTCGGCGCTAGTCATGGAAATTGTGAAAAGTAAACCGTTTCAAATGAGAGATGCGGAGGTAGCAAAACCATGAACGTAATTTTCAAGAAGCAGCTTCAACGGCGCACTTTTCTGCGCGGTGCGGGTGGTGTGATAGCCCTGCCCTTGCTCGATGCGATGATCCCTGCGCTGGGCCGCGCCGACGCGACCAAAGGCCCCGCTCGCATGGCGATCGTCTATTTCCCGAATGGCGTGCAAGTGGACTCCTGGTATCTGAAAGCCGAGAGCGACATCATCCCATTGCCCGACAAGCTGCCGCGCACGCTGGAACCCCTCGAAGCGTACCGCAAGGACATCTCCTTACTCGGCGGGCTGACGGTGAATGGAGGCCGCGAGCTGGGCGATGGGCCGGGCGATCATGGCCGCGCCGGCGCCAGCTATCTCACCGGCGCGCATCCCAAGAAAACCTTTGGCAAAGACCTTCAAGCGGGCGTGTCGATGGATCAGTTTGCGGCTCGCGCGGTAGGCGGCGCCACGCGGTTTGCATCGCTCGAACTGGGTTGCGAGGAAGGCATTCAGGGCGGCAACTGTGACAACGGCTATAGCTGCGCTTACAGTAACAGCATCTCGTGGCGGACGCCGTCAACACCCAATCCTCCCGAAGTGCGCCCGCGTGCAGTTTTCGAACGCCTTTTTGGCAGCGGCGAGGTAGAACGCGACCCCGTAGTGCGCGCCCGCCAGGAAAAATACGAGAAGAGCGTGCTCGATTCCGTACTGGGAGATGCCAAGCGGCTGGAAGGCGTCCTGGGCGCTACCGACCGCAAGAAGATGGACGAATACATGTATGCGGTTCGCGATATCGAAACGCGCATCCAGAAGACTGAACAACAGAACGTCCAGGTTCCCAGCATCGACAAGCCATCCGCCAGCGTTCCCGAAAACTACAACGAGCACACGCGGCTGATGTTCGATCTGATGACGCTGGCGTTCCAATCCGATGCCACGCGCATTATCACTTTTATGATGGCGATCGAGCAAAGCAATCGCGCGTACCGCGAGATTGGCATTCCCGATTCCCACCATGGCCTGACCCATCACGGCGGCGATAAAGAAAAGATCGATAAGTGCATCCGCATCAACCGCTATCAAGTGGAGCAGTTTGCTTATTTTATAGGCAAGCTGAAAGCCACCAAAGACGGGGACGGGACGCTCTTTGACCGCGCGATGGTGACCTACGGCGGCGGCCTCGGCAAGGATCACGATCACGACAACCTGCCGACGCTACTCACCGGCCGCGGCAATGGCCTGTTCAATCTGGGCCGCAACATCAAATATCCGAAGGAAACGCCGCTCGCGAATCTTCACGTGGCGATGATGAATCAACTGGGTGTTCCCGCGGAGAAATTCGCCGACAGCAACGGGAAGCTCAGTTATTTGTCTGATCTGTAACGGCCCGAGTCCTTCATTACTCAAATACGCTGAGTCCGCAAAGTTGAACACCAGACTGTGGTTAGGCCACATCTGGGTAGGCCACATCTGTTGTAACCGTATTCGGCACAGGATATACTTTCGCTGAGCCGGCAAAGTCCGGAATCCAGAGAGGATTCATCCCCACATGCGATCTATCGTATGCGCGGCCGTGTTCAGCGCGGTAGCTTTGTCCGCACTTGGCGCGTCGTGTGAGAACCTGATCTCGCTGCAACTTCCCGACACGAAAATTACCCGTGCTCAGACCGTAGCCTCCGGCGGCTTTACGCCCGCGAACGGACGCGCGACAAAAGGCGGTACCAATGCATATGAATCCGTGCCCGCATTCTGCCGCGTCGCCGCTACACTCACGCCATCGAAGGACTCCGGGATCAAGATCGAAGTCTGGCTGCCGGTGAGCGGATGGAATCAGAAATTCCAGGCGGTGGGCAATGGCGGTTGGGCGGGTGTGATCGGCTACAACAATCTGGCGCAGGGCGTGAAGGATGGATACGCCGCTGCTGGCACCGATACCGGCCACAGCGAAAACACAGGATCTTTCGTGCTGGGTCATCCGGAAAAGCTGATCGATTTCGCGTGGCGCTCCGAACACGAGATGGCGGTGAAAGGGAAGGCCATCGTCGCGGCGTTTTACGGAGCTGCAGCAAAACGCTCTTACTGGAATGGCTGCTCTACGGGCGGACGGCAGGCGTTGAAAGAAGCCCAGATGTTCCCCGACGATTTCGACGGGATCATTGCGGGGGCTCCGGCCAACCGTAATCTGACTCAATTCTGGGATGGCGTGCTGATGTTTAAAGAGGCCGGCAGTCACATTCCCGCGAGCAAGTTGCCGGTGGTGCACCAGGCCGCGCTCAACGCTTGCGACGCCAAGGATGGGCTGAAAGACGGACTCATTGCCGATCCGAGAAAGTGTGACTTTGACCCCGCGATTCTACGCTGCAAAGCTGAGGACGGCCCCACCTGCTTAACTGACAAACAAGTCGAGACCGCTCGTAAGATGTACGAGCCGGTCAAGAATCCCCGTACCGGACGCGAGCTTGGCCCGGGCTTGGCTAGGGGCAGTGAACTAACTTGGGGCTTTATGGGAAACGGTCCCGATCCTTACGCTGTTGCCTTGGATCAGTTGAAATATGTGGTGTTCAAAGATGCGAATTGGGACTGGCGCACTTTCGATCTAGCCAGAGATGGCGAGCGTTACTGGGCTCCCGAAAATCTGCCCATGAACGCTACCGATCCCAATATGAAGCCATTCTTCGCGCATAACGGGAAACTGCTGATGTACCAAGGATTCGCCGATTCGAACGTTTCTCCGTTCCAGACCATTGCCTATTATCAGAACGTTGTCGATAATTCAGGAGGTCCGGACAAGGCGAGCGATAACGTCCGGCTCTTCTTAGCGCCGGGCATGGGGCACTGCGGCGGCGGAGACGGACCCAACGAATTCGACAAAATCGGGGCGCTCAATCGATGGGTCGAGACGAATGAAGCACCGCAAAACCTGACGGCTTCGCAGCGCGTCGAGGGGAAGGTGACGCGAACACGTCCTCTCTGTCCGTTCCCGCAGATCGCCGTATATAAAGGTTCGGGTAGTGTGGACGACGCTGCGAATTTCAGCTGCCGCGCGCATTAGGTCAGAAATTTCAGAGAGTGTAACGAGGGATGTAAGAAAATAGAAGTTGCTCGCTGCAAGTCTGCGGCGAACGAACAAGGCTCCGCCCGGCCATTAAACGGCGAAGGGCTGAGAATCAGCCGCTACCCATGAAGGTAGCTGCGCACGAACCTCAATCTACGTGCGCTCCGCGACATAGAACAGGCTTGGATTGTTGCTGTCGTCTTCGTTCCCCGGCAACACGCGGCCATCCACGTCGAATGCTTCCAGCAGGCGCATTCCGGCGTAGGCCAGCTGAGAATTCACTTTCGCGCGTGCCACGTAATAATGCAGGCAAGCATAGAAGTGCCCAGGGTCGTTGAGGAGCGCGTATTCCGGTGTGGTAGTCCGCAAAGGACCCACGCGAAGATGGTTTCGCCAGCTAATCGCGTATTTTACGCAGTTGGCCGCAAGCTTGAAAGGGTTCGAAGTCCACGCCAACCGTGGGCCAGAAAATGCCGCCTGGTAGTGAATATTGTGCGAAGAAAATGCCAGAATGCCTCCGGGACGGAGGACGCGGCTAGCCTCTTGCAGCGCCCGCAAGCGATCTTCGTGCGAAAGCGCGTCGATCACATTGTCGGTAGCAAGGACGAAGTCGAACGACAGACTCTCGAAGGCCTGCAAATCCCGAAAATCCGCTTGACGAACGCTGATTTCGGGCATCACCTGTTTAACATAATCGACCATGACGGGTGAGTAATCTACGGCTTCATAGCGCCGCGCTAACGGCGCCAGATAGCGAGCCGTGCGACCGGCGCCGACGCCAATATCCAGAACGTCCCGGCCTGCAATGTGCGGCTGATACTTCAAAAGACAGGCCGTCTCGGGGGGCGTGAGGACGTTAGATAAATAGTAGCGGTGGATACCGGGAGAGTGGTAGACCGCACGATTGACTTCGTCCTGCCGTGGCGAACTGGCGACGCTTTTACGACTCGGCGCGCTCACTTTGTAGAAGGCTGCAATACACTTTTCGCCGGCGAAACCGCTTGGGGCCGGTGAAAGATCGCGTCGAGTTCGTCGTCGATGAGTTCATGAGCTTTTTTCTGGGCCCACAAAGGTCGGAACGTGTGTCCGCAATTCGCAATCCGAATGCATCTAAGACGTGAGCTGATCGGACTCGACAGATGCCCCTCTTCTTCCATCTCGCGCAAAAGTGGTTCGCCTTCTGTAAAGATGAGAGTAATTCTGTTTTGGTTACGCTCCAGCGCCACTCTTGCATGCGCCATTTCGTCGGGAGAAATCTGAAACTGCCGTCCGGTACCCGCACGAATCGTGCGAAACCGGTCGAACACCACACGCGCCACGCGCTTGAAGGTCTTGCGGGATACATAGCCGTGAGCCAGCCGCCGCCAATCGGTAGTGTCCGCTAATAATCCCGCGGTGCGCCGCAGCACCCGGCGCTGATCCACTTCCGGGTCCCAGAAGAACAGCCGCGGATTCAGGAGAATAGCCGTATGGACGTCAGAACTGCGGATTGCCGCATGGAACGCCCAAAACGCACCGGAACAGAGACCGACGACCGCAAACTGGCGCGCTCCTATACGGGAGCGCAAGGAGTCCATGACGGCTTCAACCTGATCGACCAAGCATTCCTGGTAGAGAGCGGCGATTCCCAGGCTCGGTTCCCCATCGCTTTCGCCAATCCCCGGGAGGTCCAGCCGTAATGAAGTTACACCCTGCGCTGCCCAGCGTCGCGCCGCCTCCACCCACATTCGGTTCGGTCCGATGTGGCGCACGGCGCCGGCATTTAAAAATAATACGCAGCATTCGCTTGACCGTGTCTCCATCTCGGGACCGGGCTCCGAGAGAATTCCGAAAATCGAACCGGATTCATGGTCGACCGTATAAATCGTTTCGAGCGAGTCGCCGGACTCTTGAGTGATGGCTGTCACGGGCTGAGCCGTCAGGCGCTCGCCAGGATCTGTGACGCCCTGCGGCTTTTCAGTAGCCCCTTTCGCGAGGAAGTTGACGATCGCGCGGGCTGCTGCGAAGGGCGGAACGGCTTCATCCGGGATGGCCATCATGGTTGTATAGCCGTTCCCGTTTTTTATTTCAACTGTGCAGCCTGACGCCTCGAGCGCGGATACCAGCTTCTGGTCCGGGGGAAGTTCGTCGCGCAGCAAGATCAGTACGCGCCGTCCCTGCAGCGATAGCGGCTTCGATAGATCGAGTGCTTCGAAGTCACGCTGTGTCTCAGGAGTGATCAGAAAACCACCGATTTCAAGGCCCGGGATGGGCTGCGGCGGAGCGGGGTCACTGTTGGCATATTCCGCTCGGGCCAGCTTGCTGAATGCCTGGAACTCGCGGAGCACGGCGCGCCCGGTGGCAGCAGGTCCCCAAAGTATCAAGTCTTGTAAATTCGCTCCGCGAGATGCGGCGATCAGAGCGAGCATCGCCCCGGTCCGAATGCCCACCACAGCTACGTCTTTAACGCCGGTAGAGGCTCTTAGCTCGTCGGCCGCATGGCCCACGGCCTGGATCCACGCGTCAACCAGTCCGGGGTCCAGCGCACTGCCCGAGCTATCGCCAGTTCCGGGAAGATCAAACCGCAGAACCGGAATTCCACTCTCCGCGATGGTGCGTGCCAGGAAGCGCAGGGGCCGATAGGAGCATATGTCCTCCCAGCCGAAGCCGGGTACCATAAGAACTCCAAGCGAACTGGCGTTCTTTCCGGGAAGATCGATGTGGCCTAACAGCGAATACGCGCCCGAGTGGAACCAGCGGTGGATCGTGCTCATGCGCGCCTCTCGATAGACACGGGGAAACGTCCCTCCGCGTTGGTCGTGGTCACGATCAGGTTCGTTGGCGTGTTGGGGGCACGCATGGGAGTCAGCAAGATGCGGCGCTTGACGCCGGGCTCGATGCCGAAATACGAATCGTCGGAGATGAATCCGGGAACAACCACGCGAATGCCCCATGCGAATCGTTGCGAGCTGAGAAATAACTCGATCGTCCCATCCGCGCGCATGTTAGCTTCGCCGGCGAGGCCCAGGTCGGCGATGGGCAGCCGTTCCATCGTGCGACCTGCCGGGAAACGGAAAGACTGGGCAAACGGAACATCACCCTGATTGTTGTGAAGGCTCACGGCGATGACATCATGCCCGGGAGCGCCGAAGCGATACGCATAAGAGGCGTCGGCGAAGCGGCCAAGGATTTGTTCCACGCCAAAGGTCCGCGCCGTGCGCCCCGGAATCCTAATGGCAAGATCGGATTCCTGAACTCGCTGCTCACCCCTCCGGTAGAGCGCCACGCGAAGCGACGCCTCCAGCGGCGTCGAGTTGTCATTGGCGACGTGAATATCGACACCGTTTAAACCTTCGTCCGTAGTCCAGACCGCGCACTTGGCCAGGGCGCGCTTCAAGAACCAATAAGCGCACTTGGGACGGCCTTCGGAGTCGAGAATTCCCCAACCTGCCCCCGGCTCGAGATCCGTGCACCACAAGATGATCCCCCCGCCGCAAGGAGACGCAGGGCGGCGCCATTCACCGAAAACCTCCGCCATCACTTCGCCCGAGACCATGCGCGATAATTCCCAATACCGGTTGGTATCCGCATAGCGCAGCATGACTGGATCGGCGCAATAGAGCAGCTTCAAGTAGTGGTCGCGAACGTCTTCAAAATCCCAGCCCACGCCCGCATCGCGCGGTGCCGCTCTCTTCCAGGCCGGATGTGTTGGCGAGATTCCTCCGGGCGTCGCGAGCGCCATCTTCTCGACCATTTCTGGTTCGGGAACGTTGGCGAAGGCGAGGCACTCGGAAGCAAATTGAACTTCGGCGCGCCGCGTGTCCTCGAGCGGCCGGAGGTAGGCGCCCACGCCGAAATAGTTGGCTACGCCGCCCCGGGCGCGGAACGGAAGATCGCCGCCACAGGGAGCCGACGGAAGATACGGAACGCCAGGACAGCACCGCGCAGCGATACGCGGCAGCTCTTCACCAAAGAACGGACCCCGGCCCAACGCGGGATCGAATCCTAGCATGCCCACTTGTTGTTCAATCTCAGAATTTCCGCAGATGACCGCCGTGCTGGGATGTTTTCTGAGGCGCGACAACTCGGCTTCCGCCTCTCTGGAGACAGTTTCCCGAAAGCTCGGATCCTCGAATGGATAATCCATGTTGGCAAACATCATGTCCTGCCAAACCAATAAGCCTAGCTCGTCGCAAAGGCGGTGAAAAATCTCACTTTCGTAGACCATGGTGCCCGCTAGACGGACGAGGTTGAAGCCGCCGTCGCGGAGCAGTTGCAAGCGCTCGCGCACAACCGCGGAGGAAGCGGCTAGCCCGACCGCATCGGGTGGTGTCCAGACCACGCCGCGGCAGAAAATTGGGACGCCATTAATCTTTAGATCGAGCCCATGCTCGCCGGGATCGGCGGCGGTTTCAATGGAGCGAAAACCAACCGGAAGATCCTCGAACGTCGCGGTCGATCCATCGTTCAATTGCAATTCCGCACGCAGCGGGTAAACGTGTGGTTCGCCGTGAGTGTGCGGCAGCCAGCACCTCACGTTCGAGATACGAACGTTCGCACGCGCGTGGTATCGATCCCCGGATTGTTTCAGCTCAAGTGGCGCGTCTGTATCTCCCACCAATACGCGTCCCGATATTGGTTTGGCGCGCGAATTGAGAGTTCGCAGACGGAGGTCTACGCCGATCAGGCCGTCTGGTCCATCGATGTCTACCTGCCGTGACCATTCCTCCGCAACAATCAGGCGTTGCCGAACGAGAGCCACAGGACGCCACGGCCCAACAGGCTCCGGCTCCGGTGCGAATCCGGGTGCTCTGCCGAGAAGCGTCGTGCGAAACCAGCGCAACTGTTGCTCGGCCACTACACGTGTCCGCCAGCGGGTGGCTGGTGTTTTGCCCCTGCGTTCGCGGATGGCTGCCGAAAGCGGCCGGCACACGATCAAGAGTTCGTTTTGTTCCCGAACCAGCTTGGAAACATCCACATCATGGGATTCGAACATCGAATTACTGATCAGGATCGGCTCGCCATTAAGCCAGACCTCGGCCACGGTCGCAATCCCGCCGAATCGCAGAATGACCTCTTCGCCTGCTTCAGCATGCGCGGAATCGAACCGGCATCGGAACCAGTGCTCGGAGGTATCGAAACGAGTTCCACTTCCAAATTTCCAAGCCTTTTGCTCACGCAACGCCGAAGCCACGGTGCCTGGTACACGGGCAGGAATAAAACGCAGCGCACTCAAATTCGCGGTCGTCGCAGGTTCGGCGGTAGACGCCATTTCCCATCCCGTATCAAGTGGGATGTTGAGCGTTAAATCCTCGCGTCGAGTGGACTGATGGGCAATCATGCCGCTCCACGCCGGGCAATAACTGACAGACGATCGAGTGCGTCCATGGCGGCATCCCAGTCCTCCGCCAATTGTTTGATAGTTGCAGTGGGATCAAAAACCCGCCGCCGGGCGAGCCTGAACAACAAGGCCTTGGCGCCGTCTACCTGACGGCCAAGTGCTTCCGCGGCAGGGCCCGCATGGACCGGCGATGGATCTGCCAGCCATTCGACAAAGCTTCGGGCGACTTCAAATGCCGCACCGCACTGGCGCACCGTAGCAAAGGCATATGCGTGATAACTCGTATCTGGACTCGCCAGTAGTTCCGGAAGATCTTTCGAAAGCCGTTCCCCGAACGCCAGCCATGGGTTCCGCTTGGGTCTGAGCGCGAGTTGACGTCCCAGCATGTCGTACGCTGCGCGCCTTAGGTCGGCGCCCTTCAGCCGGGGACCCGCATCGAAACGCACGATCTCGGTGTAAGGCGGCAAAACATCGTCAGAAAACGCGCGGCCCAATCGAAACACACCGCGGTAATCTTCGCCAGAGAGCTCGTAATAACCCAGGCCGTGGAAATAACGCAAACGCTCTCCCGCAGGGTCAATCGCCTCAATGGCTATGGAAGATTTGACGTGCTCCCGGCGATAGGATGTCGCGGCCCGATCCGGCATGTAAAAAGAATCGGCCTCGATGATCATCGTCCTGCCGGCCTTGAGTTGTTCGATGATGTGGTCGACCATCGGACGATAAAGCTGCATTTCGTGAACATCGATTCCATACAGCCGGACTAGATCTTCCGGCGGCGGTTTGAAGAACGTCCACTGATCGCCCTCGAAGTCGACAGTGCATGCGAATGCCATCGCGCTTGCCGGGTCAATGCTGGCGGCATGCAGCAATTCGATCCACAGATCCACATAACAATTGGTTTCGGGGAAGGTTCGGTCAGGACTATGCAACGCACTAGGTGTATATGCGGCGGGATCCAGACCGAGCAAGCTGACCATCGTAATCGTTACCCTTGCCTCGCCGATCCAGTGCTAGATGGCCAAAGGCAATTACGAACTGCCTCGGGCCAAGCTGCGATGTCCATGCCATGCGCGCGGAACAACGCTAGCGTGATTCTTTCCAATCCAAAACCGAGGCAGGCGCTATTAGCGACCGCTCCGTCATGCAATTGAATTCCAAATGCCGACCCGAAGTGCTCCTGATGAAAATTGAACGATGAGACGGCAGTGGGCTCCGCCGATGCAATAGAAACCAAAGCCTCGAACTTTAGGCTCTGCTGGCGCTGGTTGTTGGCCATCAGCTTCCCGCCGCGACCGAAGAATGGATCGGATGCCAAGTCAAAACTAGCGTTCAAGCCACATTGTTCAAAAATATTCTTCGCGCGCGCCATCCAAGTTTCACGCCAAGCGAGTATGTCCTCGGCTTCACCGATACGCACCATTTCACGCTGATGAAACATTTGCAGGCGCGCCGGATCTCCGGATGGTTCGTTGCGGAAAACGTACGATCCGCCGAGATCCAGTGTGACGCCGCCCTTAGGAAGAGGTCCGCGCAGCGCCATCGCGGGATATGCCGGATAGCAAGCGGCCGGGACCATCACTACGTCCGTCATCGAGAGATGCATGCTCCAATCCTGGCCCTGAGCCGCCCGTTCCGCCAGATCGAGAGCTGCCGCGTCCTTGCCGGCGAAGCTATAAATGACCCCGCATAATTGCGGAAAGGATTTCAAGTACCCAGCTTTTTCGAGAGTACGCCGCGGAATGATAGGTGGAAATCGTGGCCGCTCCGGTTTGTCATCAGCGCCAACGCGGGTGACGAATTCGTCGAAGCGGTTTCGTACTTCCTCGAAGATCATGCCCCGGCCATAGACCCCTTTTTCCCCGCTCGGAAAAAAATGTCCATGCTGAACAAGTTCATCGAGAAACTGCTGTTGAGTATTCGTGCCCGTGACCGCCGTCATTTCCCCTCGCGGTGAACCAGCAATAAAGTAGAATTCGTCGCCAGCAGACGGTCGTTGGCAATCATCAAAGCTGCGGAATGCGCATCGCGGAGATGGCGGCCAACCGAATATGGGCCGGCATTTCCGTAACCCAAAAAGCCGCAAATGCGGAGTGCACCCTGGCAAGCCTCTACCGCCGCTTCCGATGCTCCGATTTTCAAATTGTTAATGCGCACTGCGTAGCCGATAGTCGAGAGGCCAGCGCGGTCCCCATCCGCCAGAGTTATATATTCGTTGGTCGCAGCTTGAATCAGAGCGCGGAATTGCGCCATACGAGCTGACAACTCAGATAACCGCAGAGCCGTGGGCGGAGTGGTCCCAGGATTCTGGCGGGCTTGTCCTCTCACGAAGTTTTGTGCCCGGCTAAACGCCTCGGTTGAAATGCCGAACCACACATGCGCCCACAAAATATGAGAGAACGGAACCATGGTCTCCGCCGCGATCGTCGTGAACGGTATGGGTAGAACCTGATCCTTGCTGCATTTCGCGCCCACCACAAAACCGGGACTGCAAGTGCCGCGCATGCCTAGCGTGTCCCACTGGCTGGTTTGCTTCACGTCCATCTCGGAAAGATGCGTAAGAACCATGACCTGATCTCCCGGATCAGCATCCGGACCACGGCGGACGGTGGTAAGCAAATCCTCCGCGTGCGCGCCGTAAGAAATGGTCGAAGCTTTCTTTTCGAATTGGATGAGATCGCCGGAGGAGTCGGTCGCGGGCTGAATGGCCGCGATGCTTCGGCGTACGTCACCGCCCACGCCTACTTCCGAAGTTGCCGATGCGATCAATCGTTGTTCGCGAACCACGCGCCGCAGATAGTTCTCAAACCAGACTGAGTTCTCCGCGTGCCGAACGATAGAGGCGACCTGGATTTGATGCATCGCGAAAACCATTCCGGTAGCCGAGCATTGGCGCGATAGCTCGAACGTCGCTTCGGCGAGTTCACCGATCTGGGCTCCGGCTCCGCCGAATTCACGCGGTACAAACCAACCCAGCGCCCCGGCAGCTCGCAGCGCATCAATTGCTTCTGAAGGGAAGCGGGCGTGGCGGTCAACGTCCTCGGCGTTCTTGCCAGCAATTTCGAGGGCTCGATGAAACCCTTCGGAGGCAGTTAATTCGCCTGGAGCAACCGCTTCCGCTTGCGGGCTCATTGCTCCACCTGTTGCAGGCTCTCGATCGCAGCCGCAATCGAGTCAATGCTTTCAAATACACTACGGCTCAGCATGCCGTCCGGAAATTCGATACTAAACTCGTTTTCCAGAGCGATCATGAGGACCACACTGGCGTAAGAGGTCATGCCCGCTCGATAAAGATTCGTCGAGTGATCAATTTGTTCGAAGCCTGCTCCGAGCCCCGCATTGTCTTTGACGAGTTTTTGAATTCTTTCTTTCATGGGTCCCCCAGTTTGTGCCGCACGCATTTGCAGGATCCTCAGTTCATCTAAACACCGGCGGATCAGGCGCCTGCATACAGCACGCTCCTATTTTAATTCATATAGAAATCTTGGCTGCCTAAAACTAGTACTACTGATACTAGGCGTACAACGCAAAAGCCTGCTCTGTCGGCCGAGCTTCGTTGCAAAAGAGGCAGAGAACAACCTCGGTATAGAACAACTCCATAGTAGGAAGGCTGAGCGCGAAAAGCTGCTTGCAAGCGGCTAAGAACATTTCATTCAGCGCTCCTCGTCGGCAACAATTGCACGATATGTAAATGTGTGCGTATACAGAGCTTGTAAATAGTTCCGAAGGCTTGATTCCATTGGGTTTTCAATACCACCAACGACTTAGGCCGTTCTTAAGGCTAGTTTCAACGCGTGCTAAGGTCGCTTCCGAATAGTTAGGACTCAATCGCCGAAAGTACCATGAATCTTGAAACGTTCGACCTTGGTACGACTCATTACTTTTTCTAGCGCAACATTGGCCTTGCACTGTGCTGGTAAGCGGAAAAGCCGCAGCGGTTGGTGCAATCGATTTTTAATTTAGTAGGGAGAAATGAATGAAGAAGTGTGTTTTACTGCTGCTCTCATCGATTGGTCTTTATGGGCAATGGATTACAGGTTTTTACTCGGCTCAAAATGGAGTACTGCCTGTCTCTGGTATTCCGTGGGCGAAATATACCCACATCATCCACTTCGCTGCTGCGCCCAATAGCGACGGCACGGTGGATCTGCACTATCTGACGCAGAGTGAAATTAGTTCCATCATCGCGGCTCGGCCCGCAGGCAAAAAAGTAATCGTTGCGTTCAAGGATAACGATTCGAATATGAATGCTTTCGCTGCAGCGACCTCTCCGGCAACGATCGCTACGTTTACCAACAACCTCGTCAACTTCGTGAACAGTAATGGCTACGATGGTATCGACATCGACTGGGAAGCGAATATAAACACGACTCAGTTTCAGAATCTCCTCGCCCGACTCCGAAGCGCCCTGCCCGGAAAAGTCATTGCCATGGATGCAGGGAACTGGGGCAGCATGCAAACGGTGGCCGCCGGCGCCGCTTCCTCGCTCGATCAGGTGAATGTCATGTGTTATGACATGGACACGCCTGGGAATGGTTATACCTGGTTCAACGACGCGCTGCTTCAAAACGGCGACACCAGTCTAATGACATGCGACTGGCGAGTCCGGGCAATGACGAGTGCCGGACTCCCCGCGAGTAAAGTCGGGATCGGCATCCCATACTACGGCCGGAGGTGGCCCGGGGTCACCCAGGCGCTAGTGTCCGGCAGCTTCAGCCCAAGTTGGTTTCCATATAGAAATCTCGTGACCGATGGCAGCCGATGGCAACCGCAGAACCGGTTTTACGATACCGGGCACAAAGCCAACTATCTGAGCATTCCGAGTCTCAATGAGTTTGATTCTTATAACGGAGTCGAGTTCATTAACGACGCCGTCGCTTGGCAGCAAGCTCAGGGTTTTGGCGGCTTCATGACGTTTACTCTTGAATACGAATATCTCGCCAATCAGTCTGGCGATGCGCGCTATCCACTATCGACCGCACTCGCGGCCGCGGTCGGCGTCGGCGGCACAACCAGCGTTCCTTCGGCACCCAGTCCCGGCCCCGTGCTGTCGTCGGGTACTCCTACCGGAACACTCAGCCCCTCGACCACATCGGCAACTCTCTCGGTGGCCTCAAACGTGAACGCAACTTGCCGCTATGCAACTATAGCGGGTACGGCCTACTCTGCGATGCCATATCCGTTTTCAGTCGACGGAACCACTACGCATTCCTCGGCATTAGTTGGTCTCCAGAGTGGTACCTCTTACCGTTACTACGCAAGATGTCAAGATAGCTCCGGAAACCCGGACACCACTGACTATCCGATCTCATTTTCAGTGGCGTCTCCGGCCGCAAGTTTGGGTCCTGTTCCGCAATCGGTCACGCCACTCTCTGGATCGGCTTCCTCGCAGGCCTTCACTTTCCAGATTTTTGATCCCAGCGGGTACACCGACGTAAAGGAGATCGACGCGGTCTTCGGCACAGCGGTTGGCCAAGCGAACAGTTGCCGGGTGCAATACTGGGCGCCTACCAATACACTCTTTCTACAATCCGATGACACGAATAGCTGGGCTCAGGCGACACTCGGCAGCTCGACAATTCTCCGGAACAGTCAATGCAGCATCAATCCAGCCGCATCTTCTGTTTCCGGCGCCGGAACGGGGTTGAATGCGACACTCGCTATGACCTTTACGCCCGACTATGCGGGCACTAAAACAACTTTCGCATTCATAGCTGGAGCAACGTTAAACAGCGGATGGGCCACTCTGGGAACTTGGACAGTGCCGGCAGCGGTCGTGACCGGGACACCTCCGGTGGTGTACTTGACCCCCAACGCGGGTTCCGGCTCCAGCGCGACATTTACGCTTGGGATCACCGACGGAGGCGGTTTTGGCAACGTCGCACAAGGTGCTCTGATTATCGGCAATACTGTGGGTGGAACTCGCAGCTGCTTTATCAATTACTCGGCGTCCACCAACACGATTTCGCTGCTCTCCGACGACAATGTGACGTCGTCTAGTGCTGCGGTGGGAACGCAAGTCTTCCTGCAAAACGGACAATGCTCCGTGAACGCCGCATTGGCAAGCGTCACCGGATCTGGGAAAACGCTGAGCGTTAAGCTCCCGGTGACATTCGCTTCCGCCTATAAAGGAAGCCGGGCCCTCTATATTTCGGGAGCCAACAAATCCAGCCAGAGCAGTGGTTGGCAGAACAGCGGCACGTGGACGGTGAATTTCAAAAAGCATTGATCTCGGAATGGCAGAGCTATATCGGAGGCTCCCGATGTAGCTCTCTCTTACTTGCGATGCTGCTGTTTATGCGTCGTAGGCTAAATGCAAACGCCAGCGCGATCAATAGCGCGCCGGCTATATAAAGTAGGATCGTCTTTGTTGTGCTGAGCTCTCCGCGCATCCCGCCAGGGAAATCCGCGGAGGGCGCTGCTTGCGGATCATTCGCGGAGGCAACGCGCGTAGTTCCGGAAACGGCAGCAGCCAGCGCGGTCGACAATGGATAGCGCGCATCGCCAGACTGATTGGCGAGATATTCGAATTCCAGGGCGAAAGTCATGAACCCGCCGAAGCCCTGCGTTTTCTGCCACGCCACGGCGTCCTGAATGAATTCAACTCCGTTGTAGGAATCAAACTCATTAAGACTCGGAATGCTCAAATAGTTGGCCTTGTGCCCGGTGTCGTAAAACCGGTTCTGCGGTTGCCAGCGCGTCCCATCGGCAACCAAATCCCTATATGGAAACTGACTTGGTTTGAAACTGCCGGTCACCAGTGGCTGCGTGATCCCGGACCACCTTCGTCCGTAAAAGGGGATGCCGATGCCGACTTTGCTCGCCGGAAGCCCGGCGCTCGTCATTGCCCGGGCCCGCCAGTCACACGTCATCAGGCGGCTTTTCCCGTTTTGAAGCAGCGCATCGTTGAACCACGAGTATCCGTTGCCAGGAGTGTCCATGTCGTAGCACATGACATTCACTTGGTCGAGCGCGGAAGCCGCACCGGCGGCCACAGTCTGCATGCCGCCCCAGTTGCCTGCATCCATGGTGATGACTTTCCCCGGCATAGCGCTGCGAAGGCGCATAAGCAGATTCTGATACTGAGTAGTGTTGATCTTAGATTCCCAGTCGAGGTCAACCCCGTCGTAACCGTTGGAGTTCACAAAGTTTACGATGTTGTTGGTAAACGTTGCGATTGTCGCAGGAGAAGTCGCTGCGGCGAACGCATTCAAATTCGAATCGTTGTCCTTGACGGAGACGAGCACTGTTTTGCCTGCAGGACGGGCGGTTGTGATGGATTTGATCTCGCTCTGCGTAAGATAGTGTAGGTCTACCGTGCCGTCGCTGTTGGGCGCTGCTGCGAAATGGATGATGTGCGTGTATTTGTCCCACGGGATATTCGAGATGGGCAGAACGCCATTCTGCGCCGAGTAAAATCCGGTTACCCATTGCCCATAAAGGCCGCCACTGAGAAGCGCGGCTAAAGCCAAAATCTTCATTTGTGACGCACGATGTTTTCCGGAGAAGTGATCATCTGGCCTGAGTGGTCGCATAATGTTGCGTCCGGCTCTCCTGACCAAGGTATTCCGCCATCCAGTAATACAAGCTTAAAAGAAGAAAGATGTGCCGGTCCCGATTGAGACCCGCGGAGTGCTCGTCCAGAATCGTCCGCACCGCGGCCAAGTCAAAGTAAGTCGAAAACTGGGACGTAGGATCCAGCAGAATATCGCGGATGAGATTTGTGGATTTCCACCAACTCCCGGTGGGCGTCAAAAAACCATTTTTCTTGCGATGAACCACTGCGGAGGGCAGCATGCTTTTTGCAAAACGTTTGTGGAGTACCTTGCCTCGAAAGAGCCCCAAACGAAAACTACATGGCAACGATTCCACAAAACGCACAAGATCCAGGTCCAGAAATGGAACGCGGCATTCAATGGAATGATGCATCGTGATTTTGTCGGTATAGAGTAACAGGTCGTCGGCGAGATTCATCCGCAGATCGATACTCATGAGACGCTGTGCACTTCGGCGTTGCTTGGAACACTCCAAGAGATCAAAGAAATAGCGGATGCGCTCAGGCGCCCGGCTGGCCGGCCTGCCGATGAGCTGCTCGATCTGCGTATTTCCAAAAACAGCGTAGATCGCATCAAAGCGGCGTACGTCTTCAGTTTCCCCGATCGAATCTAGGCCTCGCAAAACCGCGTCGTTCCGTACGCCCATCAAGCGGGCACCCGCTCTCAAGAGCGGAAGCGCCGGGCGCGGCACGAATCCTTTTAACAACTCCGTCTGATACCGGCGATAGCCACCCATGGCTTCATCCGCGCCCTGACCCGACAGGACCACCTTCACGTGTTCCGAAGCCAGCCTCGACAGATAGTACATGGGGACGACCGAAGCAGTGGCCAATGGCTCCTCGAGGATGGTATTGATCCGCGGCAGAGTGTCGAGGAAGTCCGGCAGGCCCATCCGCACCACCTGGTGGTCCAGGCCCATGATCTTTGCTGTCTCTCGTGCGTCTACAATTTCGTCGACTTTCTCGTGCCCGGCGTATCCGACGGTGAAGGCTTTCATTCTGTGTTTCGAAAGCCTCTGTGCAATGCTTGCGATCAACGCGGAATCGACGCCTCCGCTGAGAAAAATCCCTATTTCGACGTCCGACATCAGCTGCCGTTCGATCGCCTGCTCCAGCAGCGAACCATATCGCTCCTGGGCTTGGGCGCGAGTCTTTACGGCAGGATCGCGAGCTGGCGGGGTGATGCACGGGTACTCGCGGAACGACAACCGAGGGCGGCTAAGATCCACCTCAATGACGTGACCCGGCCGAACCTTTTGTATGTTCTTGAAGAGCGTGCCCGGCGATGGCACATACCGCAACCGCAAAAGCTCTGCGAGGCTGGCGGGATCTAGCGAGCGGTCCACGAACTCCAGCAGGGGCCGCATCTCGGACGAAAACGAGAAAGAACCCTCATCCGCGCAATAATACAGGGGCTTTACGCCAAACTGGTCGCGCGCTAGGAATAGTTTCTGCTGAGCTGCATCCAGAAAGCCGAAAGAAAATATCCCGTTGAATTTCTTGACCGATGCGATGTCGCGCTGGGCCAGAAAATTAAGAATAGTCTCGGTATCGGAATGTCCCCTATACTGCACGGGGCGAATTTCGGACCTCAACTCCCGGTGGTTGTAAATTTCTCCGTTGAATACAATGGCGTGCTTCTCATCCGGCGTCCACATTGGCTGGCGGCCGGCCGGCGAGAGGTCGACGATCGACAGCCTCCGGTGACCTAGTGTTAGGAGATGGGCGCCCACGGAAGCCTGCGAGATAGCCGAATCATCCGGTCCCCTATGGCGGATGAGGTCCAGGGCTGCTTCGCGGAACGG
>Ga0070665_100002891_pt1 | contig 18552 bp, 15 predicted proteins | sample KBSS13metaG_FD_65862 | JGI IMG/M metagenome (GOLD analysis project Ga0070665, IMG submission 65862) | Switchgrass rhizosphere microbial communities from Kellogg Biological Station, Michigan, USA - KBS S1-3 metaG | ecosystem: Host-associated > Plants > Roots > Rhizosphere > Soil ...
AGAGCGCGCATGAGCTCCGTGGTGCGCGGGTTGTCCGTGCCGATGACAACGCGGTCAGGCTTCATGAAGTCCTGGATCGCAGCGCCTTCCTTGAGGAATTCCGGGTTGGATACGACATCAAACTCAACGCTGGCGCCGCGGCCGGCAAGCGTCTTGGTGAGCTCGGCGCGCACCTTGTCAGCAGTACCGACGGGCACCGTCGACTTTGTGATGACCACGGCATAACGATTCATGTGCGTTGCGATCGTGCGCGCAGCGCTCAGCACGTAACGCAAGTCAGCGGAGCCATCTTCATCCGGCGGCGTGCCCACCGCGATGAGCTGAAAGAGCCCGTGCTCCACGCCTTTGACCGCATCGGTGGTGAACTCGATGCGCCCTGCTTCGGCGTTGCGCTTGATCAGCTCGTCGAGGCCGGGCTCGTGGATGGGGATCTCACCCCGATTCAAACGGTCGATCTTGCCTTTGTCGACATCGACACACACGACATGGTTGCCCGCATCTGCAAGGCACGCACCGGTCACGAGGCCCACGTAGCCGGAGCCGAAAATGGTTACACGCATTCCGTAAGTTCTTGAGTGGTAAGGGGGAAAGAATAGAAATAGTAAAGCACACCCGCCTGACCCTCAAGCGGGACCGTACTTATTGCGCGGGAATGTTGAGGCTGGGGGCTCAGCTCTAGCTGGGCCCGGGGCGGCCCGACGCGGGAGTGTCAGGCCGGGCGCTGCTCGTGGCCCGGCTTGCCAGCCTCGGAGCTGCGGCGCTTGGCCGCAAAATCGGCGATTTTGGCATCGGAGGCATGCGGCAGGACCTGCTTGCGCGTCCAGACGTAATCGCTGATCTCCATTCCCTGCCCGTTGTACTCCGCCACGGACTCCGTGAGCATTCCAAGAGCCCGGTGGCAATCGAAACTCGACAGAGCCACCAGCAGGTCGTTCAGGATCTGCTGCATTCGCATCCAGGGCAGGCGGTGCTCGATGGCCCGCAGAATCATGGGATGGTCCGTTCCCGTGACATTGGTCCCGATCAGCAGTTCCTCGAACAGCTTCTCCGCCGTCCGTAATCCTGTGTATTCGATTTCGATATCGCCTTCGGGATTGTCAGCAGTCCTGACGGTGAGGCCCATCAGATTGACCATACGGCGCGCGAGGTCATCGATGCGGACGGGCCGTCCCATGTCCAACACGAACACATCGCCGCCCTTCGCCATGGAACCCGCCTGGATGACGAGCTGCGCGGCCTCGGGAATGGTCATGAAATAGCGGATCACATCCGGGTGAGTGACGGTGACCGGTCCGCCGCGGCGAATCTGCTCCCGAAACAGCGGCACGACGGACCCGGAGGACGCCAGCACGTTACCGAAGCGAACCATGCAGAAGCGGGTACTGGTCGAACGCTCCTGCAGTCCCTGCAGAACCAACTCGGCGAGCCGCTTCGTGGCACCCATGACATTGGCCGGGTTGACGGCCTTGTCGGTGGAAATCAGGACAAAGGTCTCGACCCCCGTCTCAATGGCGGCCTCGGCCGTATACCACGTGCTGATGACATTGTTGTGAATGCCTTCAATCACGTTGTGTTCAACAATCGGAACATGCTTGTAGGCGGCGGCGTGATAGACGGTCTGAACGCCGTAGGCCGAAAGGACTTCGCGCACACGCTGGCGGTGGTGGGCGTTGCCGAGCAGTGGAACCACATCCACAGTCAGTTGGTCACGCGCCGCAATCTCCTTCAGCTCGCGCTCAATGGTGTAGAGAGCGATTTCCGACATTTCAAACAGCACGAGCCGGGTCGGCGAAAGCTGCAGGATCTGGCGGCACAATTCCGAGCCGATGGAGCCGCCGGCGCCCGTGACCAGGACGCATTTGTTGCGGATGCACGAGCCGAACAGGCGTGGGTTCGGAGGTACAGGATCGCGTCCGAGCAGGTCGCTCACATCAACATCGTGCACCTCGTCGATGCGCGCCTTGCCGCCAATGAGGTCCGAGAGGTGAGGCAGTGATTGGACGTGCAATCCCAACGGCTCGAGAGCCGTGAGTATTTCCCGGCGGCGACGCCGGGAAGCGGAAGGCATCGCGAGCAGAATTCGTTCAATGCGCATCTGGCGCACCATCTGCGGCAGCGCATCCAACCCAAACACAGTCAGGCCGTTGATACTGCTGCCCTGCAGCGATTTTTTGTCGTCAATGAAGGCAACGGGTTCAAAATCCGGGCCGCCGAGCAGTACGGAGGAGAGTCGGGCTCCGGCATCCCCCGCCCCATAAATCGCCACCCGGGCGGCTGACTTGCCGTTCAGAGTCGCTGCAAACAGATAACGCACCATGAACCGGCTACCGACGGTGTACAGCAGCGCGAGTGACCAGAAAATCGCGAACGCCGACAGCGGTACTTCCGCGTTCGATATGAAGCGATCGAACACAATGACCACGGCAACTGACAACGACACGCCGGCGACCACCGTCAACATGGAGCGCGGCCCCATGAACCGGATGACGGCCCGATACAGGCCGAGCATCGAGAAAATCACCAGCGAGGCACTCACCGCGACCAGGAAATAGGCGGCGGTCCGTTCGAGATTGGGGTCAAACCGGTCGAATTTGAGTATCAGCGCCGCCCACAGCGCAATGGGAATGGCCACGGCATCGGCCAGAAGCATGATCAGGCGCTTCTGTTGGCGAGGTAATGCCAGAAGCGCTTCCGCAGCCGAAGTCCCCAGGGACGGGCGCACTCCGGCCTCGAACTTGTCCTTCATACCATCTTACCCCTGCCCGAGGCTCGCTTACTCATCCGATGGAAAACGCTACCTTGTACTCGGGCTCGTCAGCGACAGGATTGTAATTGAATCATACGTGTCAATCGACAACTGATTCAGTTACTTGGCAAACACACATCACACTTTACCGCGTGCAACGCGGCTCTCCATCGGCAGTTGACCCGAGAGCAAGGTTTGGTCCCAGTTGCACGCAACCGCAGCGTGATCGGCCCAGCAGGCACATTTTCTGTCGCTCCCGAGGAACAACGCGGCTGGAACCGCCACCGCAATTGCGGCGACCTACACAGTAAGTGTGACGAGCCGCCCAATCTGTTTAATTTTGCAGCAAGAAATTTGCGCGCAGCTACAAATGGCTACGTGAGTTGTTCGCGGCGCCCGGCGCCGGCAGCCAGCGCGAGCGCGACGAGCGGTATGTAGGCGCCTGCCAGGATCCAAACGGCTGCCGATGGCCGCTGGGTAGCCAGCCATGCCGCGGGCAGCAGCCACAAGACATTCACGGCCAGCACCGACGCCGTCACCGCCAGATGACTGCCATGTCGGCGTGCCAGCCACTGATACGCGTGACTTCGGTGGGCTTCATGGATGCGCTCGCCCCGCAGTGTCCGGCGCAACAAAGTAACGGTCGCATCCACGAAAAATGTACCGCCCAGAATGAGCCAGACCCAGATGGCAACCGGGTTGTCCTGGCCCGACGCCAACGCCAGCACCGCAATTGAGAATCCCAAGTAACCGCTCCCGACATCACCCATGAAGATTTTTGCCGGCGGCCAGTTCCAGACCAGAAAGCCGACACAGGCGGCGCACACAATGGCCGCCGCAAGCGTTGCCGGCGACTGAGTTGCACCGAGAACAGCCCCGGCGCCCGTGACGAAAATTGCCTCCGAAGCAGCGATGCCGTCGATACCATCCATGAAGTTGAATAGATTGAGCACCCAGACAATAGCCAACGTGCCCAGCACATAGCCGGCCCAACCGAGGGTCACCAGCCGCTGATCCAACAGCATGGGAGGCAGCCCGCCCAGACAGACAAGACACCAGAGCGCCGCGCACACATGCACTGCGAATCGAATTCGGGCGGGGAGTGTGTGGCGATCATCGATGAAGCCGGCGATGGCGACGGCCAGTCCACCTCCCGCCAGGGCCGCGAACAGCCGCGCCGGCAGCCATTGCCAGACAAACAAAAGCGTCATGGCGAACAGCGAGGTCGCAACAATGGCCAGTCCGCCCCCCCGGGGCGTCGGGATCGAGTGCGAGCTGCGGGCATTGGGGCGATCAATCAAGCCGGTGCGTAGGGCGTAGCGGCGTAGCAGACCCGTGAGCAGCGCAGAAAACACGGCCGCGGCAATCAAAATCCAAAACGTCATCCGGGATCCAACCTCAATTCATGGCTGAAGCAACTGAACAGCCTGCACATCGATCTCACCGGGAGTTTCGATCCCGCCCGTACCAGACGGCCGTGCGCGCCAGAGCTTCGTTGGTGGGCACGGGCGCAGACCACCCAAGAGCCGTGCGCGTCTGGGAAATATCCAGACTGAGCGAGCCACACAGCCGGGCTACCTCGCCACCTTTGCCAACGAGCGCCGCGCCGCCTCGCAGTAACGCAACGGGCACTGGGAGAAGAGTCACTCTGCGTCCCATTGCAACACCCAACCGGCGGATGAGCTCGGGAGTTGACAGATCCTCACCATCACTGACCAACCAAACGCGGCCGGAAGGCACGCCCTTCCCCAACAGGCGTACCAGCAGGCTACACACATTCCATACGCTGACCAGGCTGCGGCGGTTGTCTACCCGTCCCAGCGGCAGGGGCCATCCAGCATCGACCCAGCGCAGCAGACGCAAAAAGTTCGCTCGCACCCCGGGTCCATAGACCAACGGCGGACGCACGATGGCGACTTCCATTCCGGTCCTGGCCGAGATCTCGAGCAACGCCTGCTCCGCAAGCAACTTCGACCGCCCGTAGGCGTCCTGAGGATTCGGCCGATCCGTCGGTCCGAAGGCGCGAGTGTCGGTTTCCTCGCCATTGACCTTGATGCTGCTGAGGTAGACGAAGCGCCTGACCTCGGCTCGCGCCGCCGCTTCCGCCAGCCGCGCAGTCGCATGTAGATTGGCGGCGAGATACAGGGCGGCATTCTCAGCAGAATCGTGCAAGATATGCGCCCTGGCCGCGGCGTGCACCACGGCGTCCACTCCAATCAACACCGGCCCCCAGTCCACTGCCGCGGTAATGTCGCCAACGATCACTTTCTGCGCGGCCCCCGCAGGCAGCGGGCCATCAGTGCGAAGCGCGGCTCGGACCATGTGGCCCGAATCGGCGAGCGAACGGCACAGGGCCGAGCCGACGAATCCATTCGCGCCAGTGACGAGTACACGCGTGCTGTTCAATTCGGTCTCATAAAGTCTTCGGCAGGCCCGCAATCGTTCGACAATAACGGATTCCCGCTATCATTCGCGCAACATGATGCAGGACTCACCATTTTGACCGGGGCCGCGGCCACGGACACCCGGGTTGCACTGTCTCTCGGCGTGTCCATTGTTTTATACAAGACGCCGGTTGCCGCAATCAGCCGCCTGCTCGGACAACTCATTGAACAGGGAGCGCGGCGAATCTACCTGGTCGATAACAGCCCACCGCAGTTCGACGCATTCGCCGGCTGGCGGCCCCCCGAGCAGGTGATCGTAATTCGCACGCGCCGTAATCTTGGCTACGGCCGGGCCAACAATCTTGCGATCGGCGATTCGGTGCGACGCCACGATTATCACCTGGTGTGCAATCCGGACGTCGAATTGGGACCGGGCACCCTGCCTGGTCTGTATGAGCTGCTGGAGAGTCAGCCAGACATTGGACTGTGCGGGCCCCGGGTCGTGGGAACCGACGGACAGCTGCACTATCTGTGCAAGCGGCTGCCAACGGTATTCGACCTCGCCATCCGCCGCTTTGCGCCCGAGACCTGGTTTGCGCAGCGGCGCGCCTGGTACGAAATGCGGGATCAATCATACGATGCGCCCATGGAGCCGATCTTTGTGTCCGGCTGCTTCATGTTCTTCAGATCCTCGGTCCTGAGCCGCCTCGATGGCTTCGATGAGCGCTATTTTCTCTATCTCGAAGATCTGGATCTGTCCCGCCGGGCAGCGACCGCCGCACGCAATTACTACGCTCCGCATGTTCAGATCGTACATGGCCATGCCCGAGGTGCGCACAAGTCCTTGCGCCTGTTGAGGTATTTCGGCGTTTCTCTGATCCGATATTTCAATAAGTGGGGGTGGCTGGAAAGGCGCCCCTTTCTGGCCGGACGACCCCGACCCTGAACCCAATTGCACCGGCAGGATACATACGAGTAATCGTTATGGGCCGCGCGCAGGTCGCCGTCGGAAATGCGGGTCGAGCATTCGTTCCTGTTCAATTTTTCCGCCTCGTACTCCCAGGGTGGTTACAAGCGGTTGCACGAATTTGCCCGCTGGTTCGATGGCCGGGGCGGTGCGTGCTTCGCCATTCACCCGAACAACACCCACCTGATCGATCAGTTTCCGCGTAATCGTTTCTTTGTCGTCCGCCGCCCACACCTGCTGCGCCTGATTGATGACTGGTCCTACCTGAACGAGATCGGTGCCGTCATCGGCCGGCCCGAGTTGTACTACGCCTATGGGATTCCCCTGTATCGACGCTTCGGGCACGTCAACTGGTCGCACGTGCAGAACGTGTTTGTCATCCGCAGGCACGAAGTGCCGCTGTCGCTGTCGAACAGGCTCAAGTTCAAGCTACTGGCCAACCGGTTCCACCGGGGATTTCAACTGGCGGACATTGTCTCAGCGGAATCCCGCTATTCCCTGCAACTGCTCGATCGCGAAGGAATCCGCCGCCCTGCTTTGTCGGTCAACGGCAGCGATGATGAGTTGGAAGCCTTGCGCTGCGCGCCAACCGGGGAGCGCGCCAACGTGGCGACTTTGGTTGGCACTATCAGCTACAAGGATCTCGGCGAATCCCTGCGCGTGTTCCAGTTTCTGCGGCGGAGCCACCCCGGATTGAAACTCGAAGTCATCGGTGACGTGTGCCATGTTCCGGATGCGTTTCGGACGGACGCCGACATCATTCTCCGCGGGATCCTGCCACGGTCGAAGGTCGTGGAGTGTCTGCGCCGTTCGCGTTTCTATATCTCCACAACGCAGGTTGAAAACTCCTTCAATGCCGCGGCAGAGGGCGCTTTTCTGAGCGAAGAGGCGTTCATTTCCGACATACCGCCACACCGGGAGCTGCTGGCCGGCGAGTTTGCGGACCGCGTGCCTATACCGGGCCGCTCGCAGCCCCTGCTTCACACCCGGCGCGGCAATCTCAAAGGCGTGAATCTGCGCAGCTGGAACGACATCGTGCTGGACACGATCGCCGTATTTCAGGACGCGCGTCTCACGGTCAGCCCCGGAGGCGTGGACCCGGGCCGCCGGGTACTTGCATCGCCCTGACGCGCCGGTAAAGGTCGAGAGTCCTCGAAGCGGTCACTCGACTGTCAAAGCGCAACACTGCGGCACGCCGGGCTTCCAGCCCCATGGCGCGTGCTGCCGCCGGATCACGGGCGAGCATCGCAATCGACTCGGCAATCAACTCAGGCCTGGCCTCATCGATGCACAATCCCGTGCGGCCGTGGATGACCACATCGCTGGTTGGGTTGCGCATGGCGACGATCGCGGGACACCCGAATAGCGCCGCCTCAAAGACCGGGCGTCCGGGAGCATCCAGGTGGGAAGGAAAACAAATCGCATCGATGCGTTCGTAAATCGACCGCACATCCCCTACGAAACCGGTGAACTCGACCTCGTCCTGCAACGAATGTTGCGCGACATAAGCCTCGAGCTCCGCGCGCACGTCCCGGGCAAAGTCCAGCTTGCGCAGCAACCAGCCGCGTACGCTGCGCATCGGGTGGAGATTCTCGCCAACCACGAGGATGCGCACCTTCGTGCCGCGATCGCGCAGAATTCGCGCCGCCTCCATCAACTCGTAGACACCTTTGGAGCGGTGCAACACGCCCACGATGGCCACTCGAAAGTGATCGGCGGGTGTGGGCGCGGGTAGCTCGGCCGGAACCGCCAGACCGTTGTGGATGACTTCGACCGGAAGATCTGCAGGCAGTGTTCGCTTTACCGCTTCATCGATGGCGATTACTGCATCTACCTGTGTGCGCATCAGGCGGCGCAACCACCCCGAAATACCCCCTGATATTCCAACTCGCTGCAGCGATCGGACATGCACAATAACCGGCTTGCGCAGCATCCGTTTCGCCAGCACGCCAGCCAGCAACGCGGTGACCTCGTTGCAATGAATCAGATCGTAGGGCCCCTGCCGCGCCGCTGTGCGAAGACCCGAGATTGTCGCGGGCAGATAGAACAACTCGCGCAGCACAATCAACCAGCGCAGGCCGCGATAGTGTCCGAAGCGCGTATTGTCCCATTGAGCAACGCCGCGCACCGAAATGACCTTCAAGCCGGCTGATGCGAACGCGCGGGCCGCAGGACCCGGCGGCACGAGTGCCGTTCCTTCCACTTCGTGAGCAGGCAGCGCGCGGACCATTTCCGACAAGCTTTTGCTTGCGCCACCGAAGGCGGCGAAGGGATGGATGTAAAGGACCCGGACCACGTCGCTCAAGGGCGACTCTCAGGAGGCACGGTGACAGTGTCAGTCACGCTCGAACATCGCCCGGACGTATGCCGGCTGCGTGGCCCTTGAAGCGAGCAGTGCATCGGTGTCTTCCCGGATGGGGTCTCTGAAAGGCAGCCACCCGGTGGTAACCACCCCTTGCAGCAGCAAACGCTGGCCCGGCTGATATCTGCCGTGGTGATAGCCGGAACCCGCATCAAACACCAACAGCGTGCCCGCGCGTCCGGTTCCCAGAACGGCCCGGTCGCCGGCGACGAGCCGCGTGTTCGCATCGACACGCTCGTAATCCAACTTGGGATTCTTCTGCGAGCCGGCGTAATAGATCAGGTGAGTATCGTCGGCGGAAACATCGTTGACCAGCAACATGAACGTGAGCTGCCGGTAGCCGTCGCAGTGAACGTGGCTCGAGCTGATATCCACCCCCGCGGCCCCGGCCGAAGTGGCGGACAGCCTGGGATGCTCCCGATAGTAGGCCTGCCGGCCGTAGTAGTTGCAGAACAACCCGCACAGCTGGGGATGCGCAAGCATCTGCATCACCTGCGGCACAACGAAACCAACATCGAGGACCCAGTCGACCACGTTGTCCTGGCGGCGATAGCCGGTCAGCGCCATCTCATCCACCAGGCTGCGCAACCGGGCGGCGACCGGCTCGAAGTGTCCCTGGATACTGACGATGCCGTCCTCGCGTAGCTGCGCCAGATAGCCTTGAAACTCGGGCGACAGCGATATCGGCTGAAAGGCCGGATCCGGTGTCAGGTAGCGCTTCCAGATGCGGCGCTTGTAGACAGTCGGGCCGTCGATCGCCAGGGTCGCCTTGCGCCAGTAGTGGCTGTTCAGGTTCCGGGCATAGCGGACCGCAAAGCGCAGAACTTTGGAGCTGGCAGCTACTTTGCTCAGAACGCCGCTTGGCATCGCGAATCTTCCGCAGGTTGTTGGCGCAAGGGCGCGCAGCGTACTATCCGGGGGCTGCAATTGCCAGGCATTGCCGCCCCCTCAGCGACCCAGGCGCGCCAGGATTTTCTTCGCTCTCTCCAGGCGGCTGTAGCTGTTTTCGTAGTCCAGGAAGGTTCGGGTGGGCAGCGCCATGATGGCGTCGAACTGCTCGTCCGACAGACCGAGCTTCTTGACGGCATAGGCCCGATCCTCCTTGAGGCCGCTATCGGTGTAAACCGGGTCCTGCATCATCCGCAGGGCAGCCGCGCGCGCCAACTGTCCGGACAGCACGAGGTTGGAGTAATGAGCGCGCCGCTTGTCGATGTTGAACTTGCGAGGCAGTACATACGACTGGAAGAAGCGCGTATAGATGGATTCGTAGTGTTTGCCGCCATAGTACACCCAGCCCAGGGCGGACTGGATGGTCTGCATGGCGGCTTCCTTCTGGTAGTCCACGTAATTCAGAATCGGCACCATCTCGATCCTGCGGACAAACATGTACGTGAATAGCTGCGGCAGCGTATAGCGCGGCAGGGTTTTGAGGGGCAGGCTGCCGAACTTGCGGTGCACGGCGCTAATGTAGCGCAGATCTGCGTAGCCGTAGCCCCACTTGAGCGGCATAATCGCTTCGGAGTTGACATTGACGCCCAGCAGGATATGCCGGACGCCGTGTTTGACGGCCTGCTTGTACAACAAGGCCACGATCGCGTGGTCGGTGGGCACTTCACCATCCGGCGTGGATGCCCGCAGGAAAGACAACTGCAGATCGCGGAACTCCGGCCAGTCCACCACGCAGGTGAACAGGTCGATGCCCAGCGTCTTCAGAGTCTTCTCAATGTTGGCGACAGCGAGTTCGGAGTTCCAGCCGTTGTCGAAATGGACCGCCAGCGGCCGCAGCCCGAGCTCGCGCGTGAGCCAGGCGACATAGGTGCTGTCAACCCCGCCGGAAACGCCGATGATGCAGTCGTACTCCTTCCCTTTTCCCTCACGCTTGATGCGGTCCACCAGCGCGGCGAGGCGGGCGGGCCGCTCAGCGGCCGGAATGAGTCGCTTGGCCGCGATGACCTCGAACCGATGGCAGTGATTGCACACGCCCTGCGCATCGAAAGTGATGTCCGGATCCGTCGTGTCCATGATGCAGCGAGTGCACATGCGATACGCCGCCGGCAGGGCTGCCGGTGCCAGGGGCGCCGGTGTAATGCGTTCAGATGAGGTGCTCAAGGCAGTGCGCGTTCCAGTTCGGACCGGGAAGGGTAGCTTATAAGGACGGCGCGATGCTTGCCGTGAAACACGAACATGCTCCCGGCCGCCACAGCGGATGCGTGTCCCTCGCTCACGGCAGCGCTGAAATGGCTCAGCTCAGCCGCGCCTCCGCAGGCTATCACGGGCACGGATACCGCGTCCGCGACCGAACGCACCAGTGCGAGGTCGTACCCCGACTGGGTACCGTCGCGATCGATCGAATTGATGAAAATCTCACCCGCTCCGAGCTCAACCATGCGGCGGGCATGAGCTGCGGGCTCGAGTCCTGTCTTCTCGGTGCCGCCGGCACCCATCACCTCGTAGCCGCCGAACATCTTCTTGCGCGCGTCGATTGACGCGACCACAGCCTGCGCACCGAAATCGCGCGCGATCTGCGAAATGACCTGCGGCGTGCGCAGCGCCAGGGTGTTGACCACTACTTTCTCGATGCCAACCGATAACACTTCACGGGCGTCTGCAAGCGAGCGTATGCCGCCCCCGTAGCCGACGGGCATGAAGCACTCGCTGGCAAAGTCGCGAATTGTCTGCAGAGCCGGCCCCCGGCCTTCGCGCGAAGCCGTGATATCGAGGAAGATGAGCTCATCGACCTCCTTGTCGTTGAAAATCCTGATCGCGTTGATGGGATCTCCGACGTAGGTCGGCTCCCTGAAGCGCCGCGTCTTCACGAGGCCCGCGCCATGGAGCAACAGACAGGGGATCACCCGCGTGCGCAGCATCAGCTCACCCGGTTGGCGAAGTTACGCAGCAGCGCCATGCCGAACTTGTGACTCTTTTCGGGGTGAAACTGCACCCCATGGAGCTTGCCCCGTTGGAACCCGGAATGAAACGGGCTGCCGTAAGGTGTCGTGAGCAGCACATCGGCAGGGTCGTTGCAGCGGACGAAGTAGGAATGCACGAAATAGAAACGCGGCTCGGGTGGCAACTCATCGGTCAATGGCGAGGGGCGCGTTGTCATCACTCGGTTCCACCCCATATGCGGAACCTTGAGCGCCTCATCCGCCAGCTCGAAACGGACGACTTCAGCGTCGATCCAACCCAGGCCCGGGCGCTCCCCTTCCGCGCTGCGGCGGGTCATCAACTGCATTCCAAGGCAGATTCCCAGGACGGGAATGCCCTCCTCCAACACGCGGCGTGTCAACAGCGGTATCAGGCCGCTGTGCTCGAGATTTTCCATCCCGGCATCGAACGCGCCGACTCCCGGCAGCACCAGCTTGCGCGCCGCGCCAATCAACTGCGGGTCGGCGGTGATCTGGGAGTCCACGCCGATCTTTTTGAACATGTTGTGGATCGACCCCAGATTGCCCGTGTTGAAATCAACTATCGTGATCATGCGGTGGTCCCTGTAACAGGCATGAAGAGCGCCGCCGCGCGATCCGGACGGCGGCGCATGAGTTGTATGGCGGCGTCAACCAGGATGAGCGGCCGACCCCACAGAACAGCTCCGAGCAACATGGCGAGCGCGCTCAGACATCCGAGCTTGAAGGCGAACAGAACGATGGCGCCACCCAAAGTCAGACGACTGGCCCAGAATCCCAGTGCGAGGCTGCTGCAGAATGCCACAACATAGCGACCGTAGTCCCAGCGTACCGGATCGAAGCGACGCCCGATCACGGCGACCAGGATGGTGGCCAGGACCTGCGCGAGCAGGTTGGCGACGGCCGCGCCCATCAAGCCAAAGGAGGGAATCAGAGACAAGGCCAGAGTGACGTTCAAAGCAGCCGAGCTCAGAGTGCACACCGGCAACAGTTTGACGGCCTTGCGGTCGAAGAACAGAACACTGACCAGGACATAATAGATTGCGCTGCCTACACCTGCGAAAATCAACAGCGGAATCACCGTGGCGGCGCCCGCGAACCCAGGGGCGGTGAGCAGGCGCACGATTTCGGGACCGAACGCGGCAATTCCCGTCCCCACCAGGCAGAAGCCAACGACCACCAGCGCGCCGATGACCCGTAACCTCGCGAGCTGCAGCGGGTCCCCACTCTTTAAAGCGCTCATGCTCAACGGAACGTAGGCCCGGTTGACTCCGAACGCGGCCACTTCCACCGCCATCGATATCATCCCCCCGACTGAATAGAGCCCAGCCGCAGTCGGTCCCAGCTTGCTGTTGACAATCATCCGGTCCGCCATCGCGGTCGTCTGACTTGCAAGGGAATGGGGCACCTGGGGCAGGCTGTAGGTGAACGCCTCACGCAGATGCCGCCATTTGAGACAGAACTTCAGCTCAGAGCGCAGCACATATATCGAGAGCGCGAAGAAGATCACCGCGGCGAGCAAAGTAGCCACGAGAGCGCCCGTGACACCCCAGTGCAGGAACACGACGAGCGCGATGGTCAGCGCCGTGGTCACGAGGAAGTTGGCGATTGACATGACCGCATACTGAGCGGCCTGGTTGCGGGTCTGCAGAAGGATGAGAAAGGTGGTGAAGAACGGCTGAAAAAAAGTTGTGATGATGCCGAGCGCCATGTAGGGCCAGAAGGCGACATTGCCGATGAACGGTCGCAGCAGCGGCTCGCCGAACAACAACAGCACGGCGCCGAGCACCAACGAGAGCAGGACAATGAAGGTGACAATGGTGCCCCAGAACTCGGCCAGGGTATCCGGGTCGTGCTGGTACTCGAAATAGAATCGGGTAATGGCGCCGGTCAGACCCAGCGTAAAGGCAATACTGAAGAACCCGTTGACCGCGGTCACGATCGCGAGGGTTCCATACGCCGCGGGATCGAGGTACCGCGTATACAGCGGCATCAACAGGAAGGTTGCGCATTTCTGCATGAGACTGGTTGCGACGTAGATCGCGGAGTTGGTGCCGAGCTTGCGAAACGATGTCACGGCAGCACGCGTTCGTGCCGCGCGCACAGGTCGGGAAACGCACGGAACAGCGCCTGTTCCAGGCACCCTCGTGCCGAAAGCGGTGTGGAGTGGACGTTTGTGCCAGTCCCGAGCGCATTGACGGCCGCCACGATCTCATGGTCGGTGGTTGCAACAGTCGCAACTCCGGCGGCAATCTGCTCCTGAAAGAACTGCGCACCATCCTGGCTCGTCACAACCGAGGGTACGGCAAATTCGCAAGCTTCAATCACGGTGCTCGAGCTGTGCGTAACATGCACGTCGATAATCTTGAGAAGCGCGTGCAAAGGCAGATCGGTCGGACCATCTATCTGCACATTCCGCAGTCCGTACTGTTCGATGAGGGAGCGTATCGGACGCCGATCGTGCGCAACGAGCGGATGCAATCGCAGCCACCACTGGATATCGTCGGGGGCCATCCGGATCGCGCGCAACAGCTTCAGCGTCTCCTCTTCCGGCAAACCCCATTGTAGCGTCACGAGCACGCACCGCCGGGCATCCGCCCTGCGCATGCGCCGTGCCTCGCTCACCGCATGGTGTACGAATGGATCGGACTCGCTACGCCATAACTCCAGCCACGCGTTACCGGTAATCACAGGCTGGTGATATGTCCGGCGATACGGGGTCCAGTCATCGATGGCGCGACGTTCCAACTCGCCCCACACCCAGAATTCATCCGGCAACAACTCATACCCGTTGTTCGGCAGGTTCAGCCAGCGGCCGTAGGCCACATGGTGATCTCCCTGCAGGCCGTGCTGCAGGTCGGCGACGGGCACGCGCAATCGGCGGCACGCGAGCACGAACGCCATCCCTTCAATCGAGTAGTAGGTGTTGACAAACGCACGAACGGGCGCCGCTGCGCTCAAGACCCGCTCGAAGTAATCAGACAGCGCAGTCAGCCGGTTCCACAACCGGAAAAGCAACGCGGCATTCATGCGCGTGCCAGACAACTGGGCGTCGAATCCCGGTAGGTTGACTTCCCCGGCCACCCCGCGGCGCAGGGCGGCGCATACCTTGATTGCATCGAGACGTGGCTGGATGAATCTCGAAGCGGAGCGGCGCGGATGATGTGCTTCTGTCATCGGAGTCAGCAGCAGGAAGCGCGCATCGCGCTGTCTCAGCCAGCCGATGATGGGATCGAACAGCTTGTCGTACCAGACTCCTTCGACTTTGACGAATGAAACGCCGTCGCTATAGAACACTGCGTCCGCAGGCGATCCGAGCTGCGCATTCGCCTTCCGATCCCGCCACGATGCTGTCGCAACACGCAGGCGCGCCCGGATGAGGCGTTGCACGCGTGTCATATGCCGACTCGTCGACGATGGCGCCGCGTCTTGAAGTACCGCGCTGTTGAACAGGTCGTTATACAGCCAGACTCGCACGAGCGGCCATACACGTACGCCGGCGATGCGCCAATCGGCCACCGGATGACGCTTTTCGATATCGACCAACGAGTCCAGGATTTCGGAGGATCGCACGAGTCTTTATCCGGGCCCCGCGTAGGACGCCTGGGTACGGTCGAGTTTCTCCAGCGCCATGCGCCGAACCGCAGCCGGAATCCGCAGAACCCGAAACCGGCGTACAAAACTCAGGACCGCATACGTAATCGTGACACTGACCAACAGCGAGATATGAAACAACTGCACGATCGCGCCGCCGTTCAACCACGTGAAGATACCGAAGCAAAAGTACGTTGCAATCATCGCGGCCTGCGCGTCGCGGCCCGTGCGTAGCGCCCGGTCCAGGATGCGGTACGTACCGCCGACGAGAACTCCCGCCAACACAGTGAACAGGGCAAGACCGGCCAGCCCGCCCGCGACAATCCCCTCCGAGAAAGGAGTGCCCGTGAGGCTGTTACCCGACTCCGTCCAATCGAACGGCTGACCGGCGAGGTAGTTGATCATCCAGTCATAGTGGTACAGCATCCACTGGTACGGATCGGTACGGTTGAGCCCGAGCGCGGTCAGCGTTGTGTCCCCAAACGCGGCGAGCAGCGTCTGCCAGTAGTCCGGGAAAGTCTCGCCTTGTCTGAACTGATCCCAGATGTACCAGGACACATCGCCTGTCAGTACCGTGACCCTGCGGAACAGAAACACCTCCACGTCGGAATCGGTCAGGACTCCCGCATCAAAAATATTGAAGAACAGAATCAGGGTGCCCATGAAAACCAGCCCGATCGCAAACAGCGTGCGCAGGCGAACGCGCCAGTTGAGCACCAGGAGTGCCGGCAACAGGATCGTCATTGCTGAGGCTTTGTAGCCCCAGGAGGCACCGATGATAAAGGCCACCAGCAGATTGGCGTACCACCACAGCCGCGTGATCCCCTTGCGGGAAGTCTTGCTGTAGAGGACGGTGGCGTAGGCCACGAGCGCCGGCGTAACAAACTTCGTCATCAGATTCGGGAGCGCTCCGAACTGGCCGAGGTTCGCACGGAATTCGCCCTTTTGAATGGCTCCCAGCCAGACATTGATTGCGCCGAATCCGAGCAGGAACAGAATCAGGAACGCGAGATTGAACACCAGCAGGCTGGCAGCGAAATTGCGGAACAGGTATCCCGCCACGGCCTCATGAGTCACCGGCCCGGCAGGCATCGTATGCACGTGCCGCCGGCGCCCGACCACGAGCGCAACCAGAACCGTGCCAAGGACGTAAGCGCCGAAGGCAAAAAACGCGCCGTTCGGGTAACCATCCACGCCAATGGACCCCGCATACTCGCCATGCTCGACGAACCAGATGCCGAGCAACGGAGTCAGGAGTACGTACGCAACAAGATACTTATACATGCTCGAGGTGCGACTGCGCGGTGGCGAAATCTGCTTCAGTATCGATGTCGAGGGAGCGGCCCACCGGCATTGTCACGCCGACGGTTTGTTCGGACATGAAGTCGCGACGGCAGACCAGCCATTGCGTCCTGGCCACATAGACCGCGCCATTGGTGGTAACCGCACGCGGCAAATCCTGTCGGCGCGAGAACGATCCCTCGGGAAGGGTTACGAATGAGCGCAACTTTCCTGCGTCGTCGGGCTCGTAACACCAAAATGGATGGTCGGCAACTTCCCGCACGCTCACACATGCGGGCGCGTCGCTGTCGATCATGCGCTCCACGCAGGCATCGATGTCTGCTGCCACACGCAACGGTGAAGTGGGTTGCAGGAGAACGACGATGTCATATCCGGGGAGGCAGCCGATTGCGTGCAACACCGGATCAATGCCGGGAGTGTCGTCCTGCGCCAGCTCGCGCGGGCGGCAAAACGGAACGTCGCATCCCAGCTCCCGGCCAACGCGGATGATTTCCTCATCTTCCGACGAAAGGACGAGGCGATCGATGTAGCGCGATGCCCGGGCCGCACGTATCGTCCAACCGATCAGTGGCATCCCCGCCAAGGGTCGGATGTTCTTGCGAGGGACGCCCTTGGATCCCCCCCGCGCAGGCACGATGGCGAGCACCGACAGGTCCGCAATCACTTCGGAACTCCTGCTTCGAACTCCTGGCGCGCGCGCTCGAGATCGTCGAGACGGCCCACGTCAATCCAATATTCCTGGATCGGGTGGGCCCGCACGGCATGGCCGCCCTGCACTGCCCTGCCCAGCAGCGTAGGCATGTCGAAATATTCCCCGCCCGGAACCAGCGGCAATAGTTGCGGTGACAGCGCGTAGATTCCGGCGCTCACCCAATGCCGCACTTCCGGCTTCTCGCGGATGGCCAGCACGCGGTCCTCTTCGACATCCACCACTCCATAAGGTATCTGGGTGGAGAATTCGTACACCCCGATGGTGGCGGACACGCCATTTTGCACATGCCGATCGACGAACTCACCGAGGTCCATGCCTGTCAGAACATCACCGTTCATCAGCAACATTGGCGCTTTGGGCGTCCCGGGCAACATGGACAATGCGCCGGCGGTACCCAGGCGCTTGGACTCGCGCAGGTATTCAATCTGCACACCAAAGCTGCGGCCATCGCCGAAGTGACGCTCGATTGCTTCCGCCCGGTAGTTCACCGAAAGGAACACGCGCGTAAATCCGGAATGCGCCAGGATGCCGACAATGGTCTCGAGGATCGGGCGGCCGCCGACTTCGATCATGGGCTTGGGAATGTTTTCGGTGATAGGGCGCAGCCGCGTGCCCAGCCCACCTGCCATGAGTACTACCCAGTTCTCGCGGGCGTCCGCACCCGCCCGCTCACTGATGAGTCGTTGCATCCGGCCGCTGGCATCGGTCAACGGCAGGTGTCGTATGCCATGGTCCCGCATCTTGCGACGCCAACCTGCCGGCCCTTCTTCCAGCGTGCCCAGGATCGGCCGTTGATTCATGGCCTCCTTGATCGCCGAGCTCGTCGTCACGCCGCGCATCAACGCGCGGCGGACGTCGCCGTCGGTCACGATCCCCACGAGCTTCGTGTCATTCATGACGAGCGCGAACTGCAAACCGCCCCGATCGATGACGCGCAACGCCTCCAGTAGGGGCGCCTCGGCTGGCACGGTAAACTCGCGCCAATCAACGTTCATGCCTTGTACCCTTCCACAATCCACTCATGAATGGACTCGCGCTGCGAATCCAGTGTGCGGGTGATCAGATTGATTTCGCTCAGGCCCCAGGGGGCGAGCAGCCCAGGCAACTCATCGCGGGTACTGAAGCGACTGGGCCCTTTGCCGGCCAGTGGACCGACGTCCGCAATGAAGCGTCGCGGGGCCAGCTTCTCGCCGGTGCCGTCTCCCCAGGTGCCGGAGGCGAAAGTCCGCACAAACAGCTTGCCACCCGGCCGGGTGACCCGGTGCATCTCCTGGTAGATCCGGCGGGAGTCCTCGAAGTCATTGCAATATACCGCTTCGCAGTCAATCACCGCATCGAAGTAGCCGTCGCCCCAGGGTAACTTCCCGATGTCGCCCACGACGACGTCGCCGTTGCGAGGTTGTTTGTTCCAGCCTGGACACTCGGCATCGAGACGCCGGCGCGCGAGGGTCGCGGCGGTCGCCGACCCTTCGATTCCAAATGCGGCAAAACCCTCGCGCGCAACGAACCACAGGTTCGCGCCGGGGCCGCTTCCCACTTCCAGAATACGAACCGCGGAACGGTCCGCGGCGGCGTAGAA
>Ga0070665_100002895_pt1 | contig 18546 bp, 19 predicted proteins | sample KBSS13metaG_FD_65862 | JGI IMG/M metagenome (GOLD analysis project Ga0070665, IMG submission 65862) | Switchgrass rhizosphere microbial communities from Kellogg Biological Station, Michigan, USA - KBS S1-3 metaG | ecosystem: Host-associated > Plants > Roots > Rhizosphere > Soil ...
CGCTCGCGATTGCCCTATCGATACGCCTGCCAATAGCTATCGATTTCTTTTTTCCAGGCCGCGTCCGCCGTATCGTGGGCGACAGCGTCGCTGACCTGCGGCGACGATTCCAGCTCGGTCCGATCGACGACGAGGTGCGCATCGCGCAGCAGATGTCCAACAGCCCAGAAGGGAATGGCCGTCGTGCCGCGGTCCATTGCAACCAACACGTACGCCGGCTCGCCCCCGTCGCGATCGGGCACGAGATCGGAGACTTTCCCGATCGCTACGCCCTGCGGACTTTGGATGAGCTTGCCGGTGGTGATGTCGCGTGGCCGGGTCACAAGTGCCGGGCTGTCGCCGGGGTTGATGGTTTGCTGGGAGCTCTGGGCGAGCGCTGTCGCTGTCCAGGTGCCCGCGGTGACTGCCAGCGTCAGCCAGATCGTGTGTGCTTTTGTCATTTCAAGACCGGAGCATTCAATGTACCCGCGCATGGGAGCGCAATGTGTTCTTCGCGGTTCTTGACGTAAACTCGGCGGGAACTCCTGACGTTCGTAAGGTGGCGGCTCATGATCGAGTCCTTCAGCCAGAGCTATCCCGAAGCCCGGGAGAAATTTCTGAACGCGGCGCGCAAGGCCGGCGCCCATCTGAGCCAGTATGTCCTGGACCAAGCCGGTCCCGACGGCGGCAGCCTGTCGACCGATGTCGCTTTCGTCGGGCCGGCAGATGCCAGCTCAGTCCTGGTGACGATATCGGGTACTCATGGTGTCGAGGGCTTTTTCGGCTCGGGAACTCAAGTCGAATGGCTGACGCGTGGCGAGGCGTCCCTGCTCAAAGACAAGCCCATCGCCGCACTCCACATTCATGCGATCAATCCCTATGGATTCGCCTGGTTGCGCCGGACGAACGAAGGTAACGTCGATATCAACCGGAACTGGATCGATTTCAACTCGCCGTTGCCCGGGAACGACCTGTACGATGAGTTGGCCGCGGACCTTTGCCCGGTGGACTGGTCACCCGAGACTCAGGCGCAGACCGGTGCGCGCATCCTGGCGTGGATCGCGCGACACAATAATGATACTGGCATCTATCAAGCGGCCGTATCCGGGGGCCAATGGAAGCACCCCCATGGCCTGTTCTATGGAGGGACGGGAATTACCTGGTCGCGTCAAACGCTCACGGACATTCTGACGAACACGCTCGGCAAGGCCACCAAAGTTTGCGTTCTCGACTTTCATACCGGCCTCGGGCCGTATGGTTACGCCGAGCCCATCATCGGGCGCGCGCGCGATGACCCGGCATTTCCGCGGGTGAGCGCCTGGATCGGTGGCGGCGGGAAATCACTGGTTGGCGACTCGGTCTCCGCAAAGATCAAGGGAGACAGTCTGACTGCCATACCTGCCCTGTTGCCGCACGCCGAAGTCGATACTGTGGCGTTGGAATGTGGCATTCGCCCTGTGACTGAAGTGGCGCAAGCGCTGCGTGCCGATGCGTGGTTGCATGCACATGGCGATCCCCTGTCACAAGAGGCGAAACCGATCAAGGCGATGATTCGTGCCGCGTTTCACTCTGACGACCCCTTCTGGCAGGGCATGGCGTTGGGTCAGGGCCTGGCTGCGTGCCGAGCGGCGCTCGGCAGACTGAATGGGCCCGGGCCTTGAACGCTCATCGTTGGAGGTTGCCCAGGTCGACTCCGTAGCGCTCGGCGTTGCGCACCATGTAGTCTCGCCGGGGCCGTGGCGGTTGTTGCGACAAGGTGTCCGCGAGGATGTCGACGAAGGTGTGCCATCCCATCGCGTTTTGCTTCTCGAAGCGTTCCAACACGGGCATGTGATCGAGGCGCAGCAGGACCTGGTCGCCGCGCGCCTCGAGAGTCAGTGTCAGGTAGGACTCGGGATAGGCTGACAGCGCGTCGGGTCCGTCACCGGGGCCAAATACGTTCCAGGTGTAAACCAACCGGTTGGGCGGTGCCCATTGCGTGACCGTTCCCCGGACGTGGCCATCCATCAGTCGCACGGCTCCTCCCACGCGCGGCTCGATGCTGCTTTTCTCACCGAACCAGGCGGGCAGCAGCTCCGGCCGGGTCAGGTGATCCCAGACCCGGGTGATCGGTCCCGGGAGCAGACGCTCGAGCTTCACGCCGGGCAGTTTGACGAAGGTAGCGAGCGTGTCGTCTGTCATTTCCGCAGCTCCTGTTCCAAGGCATCGAGTTTGACGGACCAGAACGCGCGAATCCGGGTGATCCACGCCGCGAGCTCGCTCACGCCGGCCGGATCGAGCTCGTAGATTCTCTTCTGGGCCTCGGCGCGCACGCGCACCAGGCGCGCGTTGCGCAAGGTCTTCAGATGTTGCGAGATCGCTGGCGGCGACATTTCAAAGTGGCGTGCGATCTGGCCTGAGGACATGGCACCGCCGGCGAGCATTTCAACGATGCGTTGTCGGGTGGGGTCGGCGAGGGCGGTCAGGCACTCCATAGGCCGATATTAAAGTGGGTACTTAATTAAGGCAAGGCGAAAATAAGGTGCCATGGACTCGGGGCGGAGGTGGGGCTCGGCTCAGGGGGCGTGATCGCGCGGCAGCGTGGGCGCCGGGGACCGGCGCCCGGGGGGACGCGTGGAATGCGAGGAGCGCGGGCGCGCGAGCGGGGCGCGCGGATGCGCGCCGGGCCCAAGGCGAGGTACGCGTAGGCCGCAGCTGGGCGCGTGCTAGCGCGGCGGCGCTTGAGTAACCGGTAACTCGTCGTATTGGGGTAGGTCGTCCGTGATTTCGAACCACGGCGCCTTCGACGCCACGTAGATGTGGTGGTCAGGCAGACGATTCGGCATGCCGTCGAGCACGCCCAGGCTGACATGCATGTACTGCCTCTCCCGAACAGCAGCAAAAAGGAAGGCATGGCACCGACCGCAGCGGGCCCCGTAGCCATCGGAGCATTCGCCTTCGATCAGCAAATCATCACTCCCCGCGGTGACCTGCACTTTGTCGATACCGATGCCGGCGACGGCGGCGAACGCGGAACCGGTGCGAACCCGACAACGCGAGCAGTGGCAGAAGAAGGCGTATTCAAAGCAGTTGTCGACCGTGAAGCGTACCTGGCCGCAGGAGCATTGCCCTTGCAACGCGCCGGGCGCTTCGACTGTTGCCGTGTCGCCCTCGATCGGCTCGTCCGGCGTTTCGGTGACGACGTGTCCGTCGGGCCGGAAGAAGTTAGGCCGGGCACTGACCAGGTCGCGCAGGTCCATGCCGCCGAGCAGGTTGGGAACCTGCGGTGGGACCACTGACTCCGGGGTGTTGGGGTGGTAGTTGCTTCCCGGTGCGGTCGTGCTCACGTAGGAGCGCAGATTGACCACGTCGCTGAAGTTGTTGTCGTCGGCGTTGACCGCGCCCCAGGCGAGCGAGCCCGAGTCGGCCCCCATCTGGCGCCGTTGCGTGATGTTGGTGAGGGCGGCAGCGACTTCGCGCGCCGAGAACTCGACGTTGGCGCCGGCGAAGGCTTTCTGCAGGTCGGCGCGGTCTTGTGCCGACAGCGAGTCCTTGCCTTGTGTGAAGACCAGTGCGCCGTTGGATACCGAGAATCCCCAGTCCTTCTGTTGCAGTTGGGGTGGCAGCGAGCCGACCGCCTCGTTGAAGGCCGCTTTCAGGGTCGCGGCGGCCGTGCCCAGGTTATTGGTCACGAGGTTGGCGGTCTTGTCGCTGACCTCGTGGCTGGCGAAGGCATTCAGGAGTTGGATGTACGCGCCGACGCCGCTCTGCGAAAGCAGGCTGGGCGAAGCCGGGGCTTCGGAGCCGTAGTAGGTGTCAGCGGAAGGGCTGGCGCGCAGGAGAGCCGGGAGTCCGCCTTGCCCCGTGAGCCCGACGGTGGTGCCCGGCTGGAGACCGACACCGTTCTGACCGACGATGCCCTGACCGTTAGTGCCCTGGCCGATGACGCCTTGCCCAGTCTGGCCCATAGCGCCCGAGCCGCCCACTGGCCCGGCAGGGCCGAAACCCGCTTGGCCTGAGAGGCCCGGCCCGCCCGTTTGTCCGGCGACAGTCAGCCCCGGTTGACCAAAGCCAGACTGGCCGGCGCCGGAGCCCGCCTGTCCAGGAAGGCCGAGCCCAGCCTGCCCGCCAATCGTGAAAACCGGCTGGCCCGAGCCGGACTGGCCGGTGACGTTCAATGCTGGCGGCTGGGAGGCCAGAGCCAGGGCCGTCTGCCCGTTGATGGGCTGACCGTTTGCCCCCAGCCCGCCTTGTGCAAGTGCGTTCGAACCGCCCGACGACCCGGCCCGGACCTGGGCCAGCGTGTCCGTCTCGACGCTCTGAACCACCGCGTTGAGCAGGTTGCTGAGCTCCATCAGCCACTCCAAAAGAAGAGGTGGCCACTCTAAGCGCCGTCCCGCGGGAAATCTCGAACCGCCGTCTCAGCGCGACTGCCCCAGCCGGTTGGCCAGAAAGGTCCCCACTGCCTGCAAGGCCTCGTCCGCCGCGGCCAATTGGCCGGCGGCCGACAGGAAGACGTGAGGCATTCCCTGCCAAACGTCGACGCGCGCGTCGACTCCGGCGGCCGCGGCCCGCTCGACGTAGCGCAACGAGTCATCGAGCAACACCTCGTCTTCGCCCACGTGGATGCGGATGGGTGGCAAACCGGCCAGATCCCCGAAAACTGGCGAGATGAGAGGGTCCTTGGGGTCGTGGGAGCCGACATAGAGCGGCGCCATGCTCGATCCTTGCGCCTTGGTGAAGTACGGGTCGGCTGCCTCATGGGTTTCCCAGCTCTTGCCGGAGAGTGTCAGGTCGTTCAACGGTGACAATGCAACGGTTCCGACCGGCGCTGTACCAAATGACTGCAGCTTGCGGATGACCGCAGCGGTCAGGACGAGGCTCAGCCCGCCACCCGCCGAATCACCGACAATCGCGATGCGCCGCGAGCCCCGCTCGACTAATCCGCGATAGACCACCTCGGCATCTTGAACTGCGGCTGGAAACGGATGCTCCGGGGCCAACCGGTAATCGGGGGCGAAAGCCGCCGCGCCGGCGCGGGAGGCAATGTGTCCCACAAAATGTCGGTACGCCTTTGCAGTACCCCACACGTACCAGCCTCCGTGTAAATAGAGAAGGGTGCCTTGGCTCTGGGCCCCGGTGGGGTGAGCCCACCATCCCGATACTCCACCAACGCTGCCTTCCCGGTACTCCACCCCTGCGGGCGCCGACGTATGCCCGATGATTTCATCGAACACGGGGCGAGCGGCAGTGCCCAGGAGCTGGCCCTTGGTTGGCGCGCTCTGTTTGCGGATTTCCCCGACGATAGTGGCATCAGCCGGTGTAATCGGGTGAGTGACCATTCCTTTCGACTTTTCGATCTCGCTCATCGAGGGCTCCCGCCTGCTTGTTACGCCTTACCGGGCCGACCCTCTTATGTAAACCGGATTGCCGACGAGTGCCAGTCGCGCCGCGCTGTCACGTACATCGACGCGAACCCAGTGCGCCTTGCCATCCGCGCGCCAGGGAAAGCCGAATGGATTTCCCGGTGCCGCCGCCCGCCATCGAGTCGATTCGAGCGTCCTTCAGCAAAGGGGCTCGTTCCCCATCGACAATCAACTCCAGCGCGCCGCTGGAGACTCCGGTCACAACCCCATCGAACCGGACGCTGACACCGCGCGCGAGAGTCAGCGTGTCGCCCATGTGCGCGACTTGCCCGCCGACGGTTGCCGTCAGCTCGACAGACCGATCACGGGTGCCCGCCACATCAATGAATACGCGACCGCGTCGAATCGCGGCGACGATGCCCTCCTGAGAGAGCTCGTCCGCGAAGATCACTGTAGTAGGCGTCCCGATCGCGCCGCTGTTCCTCAGGAGCGCATCATGATTATCGCTCCCCCCGATTGCAGTGAGGTGGTAACCCCGATTCAACAGCCGCTCCCAGAATCCAATCCCGGAAAACGGCGTATCCGCGTCGATCCCATTGACGACCTCGACGGCCTGCACCCTCGAGTAATCGACATCGCCGTGTGGCGTCCATCCGCACCCCATACACTGCTCACCAGAAGGCCGAACCGGGTTGAGACATCGGCGCCAACTTAAAACCGATACATCATCGACAGCCGGAAGTCACGTCCCAGGATGGGCCGGGCGATAAAGGTGTTGGCGCCCGCGTCCGCACTCTGCACCTCTCCGTGTCGCGGATTACCTTCGGTCAGCCCGAACGAATTCGTGACGTTGTCAACATAGGCATACAGGTCGAAGCGCTCAGTCACCGCCAGCCGCGCGCTCAAGTTCAGAACGTCGTACTTGGGCAGAATCACCGAGTTCGCCGTATCGACATAACGCGCGCCTTCCCATTCCCAGGACGCCTGCAAACGCAGCCGCTGCCCGAACAGGTTGAAGGCGGGAACGATGCGAGCACTGACCTTCGGTACGCGGATCAGTTGGTTGCCGTCATAGTCACGCACCACCGGCTTGCCGCCGACATTGTCGGTGTAGGTGAGTCCCACGTATTTCGGCTGCTCCAGTGTCGAGCTGAACGTGAGATCGAACCATTTCACGGGATAGAAGCCGCCCTCCAGCTCCAGGCCGTAGGTCTTCGTGTAGGCATACTGGTTCTGTTGCGTCGGCTGGGCGTTGGTGTTGAGGTTGAACACATAGTTGGCAAAGCCGACGTTGTTGTATTTCGTCCAGAATGCGGTGGCGTACAGGTCCGTCCACTGGTTGGCGTACTTATAGCCGATCTCGGCCAGCTGCATCGTCTGGGTGATGGGCGTGGACACCGTGTAGTGATTGCTGGCAGCGAGCCCGGCCGTGGTGTAGGCACTGAGGCTTGGCAGGCGGAACGCGGCCGTGTAGCAGAAGTACTTCGGTCTCAGGGAGAGCTCACGCTCCCAACAGGAGATCGTGCTGGCCCGGTAACCATGCGTCCCGGTCGGGTGTGTCAGTGTGCCGGGACCGTTACACCAATGATCGGACCGATCGAGGAGTGCTCGTCGTCCCGGCCGAGACTGCGGACATACATGCTCGACACGCTACCATCCAGGTAGAGAGCGTCGGGGCACTTCAACCGATCGCGGAAGAGCAGGGCGAATTCGTAGAAAGTGACCGGCTCGTCACTGATCGCGAAAACCACCTCGTTCGCGTTCATGACGCCGATACCGTTCCGGATGTTGCGCGAGGTGCCCTGCGGGTTGAGGCCTGGATGGATCACGCCCGCGCTCACCATCATCGGTCCGGACTGCGTCGCGAGGATGACGGGATCCTCCACGGAACCATATTGAGAGCTCTCGACGATCTGCGCGCCTACGGTCGTGAGCACGAAGACGCCATTTGGCTTCATGTAAAAATTCCCGAAGCCGGTGGCCAGGTTGATGCGATGGACCTGGCGGCCGTTCAGGATCAACAGGCCGAGTGGCGAGTAGTCCTCGCGAAACATGCCGGCGTTCATGGCGAACGCCAGCTGCTCCGGCTGGCCCCGCAGGGAATCCGCGAGGCGTCGGAGGGACCTGTAGGGCATCCCTGCGCCGTCGTAGAGGAAGAGCTGCAGGCGATCGGTGCGCAGATCGACCCGGCAAACGGTCGAGCGGATCTCCCGGAACGCAACCTGGTTGCACTCGAGCGCTGCCGCGAGCGCGGGCGCCAGGCACAGAAGAGCTAGAAGGCCAACAGGGCGCGCATTGTGGGGGAGAAACCGCTCGATCACCTAGTTACCGCCCGGGGGAGGTTGGAGCTACGGATCTTATCCGAGCCGGCTGCCGCGTGGTATGTGACATTATTCCGGGCAGGCGCCCGCAATCGGAACGCGAAATATGCACTGATCTGGGACCTGCGTTCCGCCCTCGGGCGTGACGTACACGTCGTAGGTGAGTTTTGGCCGCGAGCAGGGTCGCGAGGCACGGACAATGTAGAATGCCGCCGCCGGACTTGGGGGTGCCTATGTCAGATGGCGAGCGGATAGTCTCACCGGGCGTGATGGAGGATCTGCCAGCAACGGTCGCTACAATTCTCGAAGGGTTCGTCGCCACGGTCGTAAGCGCCATCGGACCGCAACTCGATTCGGTCGTCCTGTTCGGCTCGGCCGCCGAAGGTCGCCTTCGACCTGCTTCCGATGTCAATCTCATGGTCGTTGCCGACGGCCTGACACTCGCCCAGCTCGACTCGATGCGCCTCGCATTGCGGGAAGGTCGGGCTGCCGCTCGCCTCACCGTGATGTTCGTGGAGAAAGCCGAGCTCGCGCAGGCGATGGAAGCCTTCGCCTTGAAATTCACGGATATCAAGGCTCGTCATCGGGTGTTGTATGGGAAGTCACTGCTCGAATCGCTGCAAATCACGCGCGAGGCGGCTCTGCGACGCGTTCACCAGGTGCTACTGAATCTCCGGTTGCGGTTGCGTGAGAGTTACATTCTCGAAGGGGACCACGAGGAGCGCCTGGCGCAGATTGTCACCGATGTTATCGGGCCGATCCGCGCAAGTGCCGCAACGCTGCTCGCGCTTGCCGAAGGACGCACCCTGGCTCCCAAGCCCGCTCTCGAGGCACTTCTTGGCACAGGAGACTGGGGCGCGGCTCTGAATGACCTGTCGGTCGTCCATCGGGGCGAGCATCTCGCTCCCGGCCAAACGCGTCGGTTGTTTGGCGATGTGTTGCGCTTGCTGGCAGCACTCGATTCCAAGGCACACGAGTTGCGCTGACATGGGCGATCTGCACGTGCTCGACATTCTCACCCTGCGAGGCCCGGAGTTCCTCGTATTGTTCGTCGCCGTGGCCTTGGTCCTCCTGAAATTGGTCGACTGGGTCATTGCCGCCGCGGAGCGCAGTCCACCGGTCATGAAAGGGACTCGCGACCCCTACCTGATCGCCTACCTGCGCGGTGGCCAGCGCGAGTTGGTCCGAGTGGTCTCCTTGTCCCTGGCGCTGCGCGGGTTGCTCCGGGCAACGCCCAAGGGGCTCGTAACTTCCGATCTGACGGAAATCGACCGGGCTACCGTACCGATCGAAAAGGCCATACTCACGACGGGTCGACACACGCTGCACCTCACGGAGATTGCCCGGGACGCGCGCGTGGAGCTCGCATCGCGGGAATATTACCGGACGCTGACGGAATTGGGCCTGTATACCGATGCAAGAATGGTCAGTATCCGCGGCTTCGTGGTCGCTATCGCCATGGCGCTTCTCTTGGGCCTCGCGTTCGCGAAAATCTCCGTGGCCCTATCTACCGGGCATCGCAACATCTGGTTCCTGGTCATTTTGACCGTCATCGTCGCGGTGATCTTGATAAAGAGAGTGGGTGCCCACCGTACGCGCCTGGGAGACAGGGTGTTGGGGAACCTGAACGTGCTATTTGGTTCGCTCAAGAAGCGCAGTGGCACCCTGGCAGCCAACGCGGTTCCAGAGGCAACACTGTTGGCCGCGGTCTTCGGTGTGTATACGACCGCGGGCCTGGAGCCGCATCTGTGGCGCAAGATTTTCCCTCCTTCCACGTCGACGTCGGGACCTGGCGGCGGCAGCAGCTGCGGCAGTAGCGGCTGCGGGGGTGGTGGAGGATGTGGCGGCGGAGGCTGCGGAGGTTGTGGCAGTTGAACCGTCGTGATCAGGTTGGTCTCGGGTGGCGCACCCCGCTTGCGGCCAGCACATTCGCACATCTCGAAGCGATCGATGTCGTTGAGGTCATCGCGGATGACTACTTCGAGGCGTCGGCTCCGGTGCTGCGCTCCATGAAGAGCCTGGCCCGTGAGGTCCCGGTCGTACTGCACGGCGTCGCGTTAGGACTCGCCTCTGTTGCTCCCGTAGCTCGAAAGCGCGTTGACCGCCTTGCGAAGGTGATCAACGCTCTCGAGCCGGCGCAGTGGTCCGAGCACCTGGCGTTCGTACGAGGCGGCCCGTACGAAATCGGTCACCTGGCCGCGCCACCCCGCAACCCGGCGACCGTCGAGGGTGCCGTCGATAACATCGAGCGCATTCGCGCAGTCGTAGGCGAGTCGCCGGCTTTGGAGAACATCGCGACGCTGATCGACCCGCCACGCTCCTGCCTGTCAGAGCCCGAATGGGTGACCGCGATCGCGGCGGCAACCGGGAGTCCGCTGCTGTTGGATCTCCACAACTTGTACGCGAATGCGGTGAATTTCGGCCAGGATCCGCGCGAATACCTGTTGAGATTTCCGTTGGAGCGGGTCCGCCAGGTCCACATCAGCGGTGGGCGCTGGATCGAGCTCGACTCGCCGCAGCACGCGATCTCGGCGCGCCGGCTGCTGGATGACCACGTGCATGACGTACCCGACGTTGTGTTTGAGCTGCTGGTGGAGCTCGGTCGACGCTGTCCGCAACCACTGAATGTCATTCTCGAGCGCGACGGCCACTATCCCGAGTTCGCCTCGCTGCTGCGGCAAGTGCAGCGAGCTCGCGAGGCGCTGGCGCTGGGACGCAGCCGCCTCGAGCCGCACCCGGCAGCAGCACCATCAGCAGCGGCTCTAGCGGCAGGAGAAGCCAGCTCCGCCCGTCTGGAGACATTCCTGGCGCGCCTCTACTGCGAGCGGTTCTACCTGGACGAATTCATGGCCGCTCCCGAGACGGTAGTGCAGCAAGCCGGCCTGGAACGCCAGGAACAGCAGGCTGCCCTCGCTATCGATCGGCCGGGTCTGCTCCTGGCGGCTCGCAGCTACGACTTGAAACGACGCCAGCGCTGGGGTGGCGACTCACCCGGGCGGGCGGCCCGTGCCTGGCGTCGAGTCCTCCCACTCATGGAAAAACTCCGCCCCGGGCGGGCGCCCGTCGACCCACATTTCTGACGGGTCCCAGTGCTCGGCGATCAGGCCATGATCGTCAATGCGGAAAACGTCGAACCAGGTCATGTAGTAAATGTGATCGGGATGGGTGCGATCGCGGACTTTGCGTACGGTGTTCACCATCACGATGTCGCGCTCGGCGACGATCGAGATGACGGGCGCCTTGATGAGGGGCTGCACCGGCTTCGGCGTGCGGACCTTGCTGAAGAGCGCAATGAAGGCGGCGCGGCCGCTCGTCACGTTGGGGTTGTGCTGGATGTAGGTTTCCGCCATGTATTGCGGGGCCTTGTCGAGGTGTCCGCCCTCGTACACGATGCGCCAGAAATCAAACACCACCTGCTTGTTGTGGGCGAGCTTCGGATCGCTGCTCTTGAGCAGGGCGAGCTGATCCGTCGTGGCGACCGGCGGAACTTGGGCCGGCGCGCTGGCCACCAGGCCAGCCAGCAGGATCCCGAGGAACAGACATTGCTTTGTCATGATGACTCGTCAGGCTGATGAGACCGGGAGCGGGAACTATAAGACCGGAGCGGCGGCCAACGCCGGCGGGGCAGACCGCTGGCCGCAGGGCAGACAGGGCCCCGAAGGCAGACAGCCCCCAGGGGAGGCCAGTCCCCAGGGCAATCAGGCCCCCGGCAAGCGAAGCCCCCCGCGGGGCAGACAGTCCCAGCTCCGGTAGCAAATCCCAAAACAAGCTCTGCAACGCAGAGTACTTGACAACGTTTAGGTCCCGCCGTTAGCGTGGCCCTATCTCGCTACGGGAGGGGAAGCGGTATGCAGTCCGCCAATGCGGTCCGGATCGATTCTCATGCGGTGGCCACCCTCCGGTATATCCGGGAATCGATGGATGCTGCCGCATCAGTCGCGGTGCCCGGATCCGCCGGTCTCGCCATGGGCAGCGTCGGGCTGCTGGCGATGCTGATCTGCTCCACCCCCGCCCTGCGCGAGTACTGGCTCGCCATCTGGCTGGCCTCGGCCGCCTTGGGCGGCGGGCTCGGATTCGCGCTGGTGACGCGACCCGCCTCACTGCGCGGACTGATGCTCTACGGGACACCCTTGCGCAAGTTCGGGCTGTGCCTGTTTCCGGCGCTGTTCGGTGGGGCCGTCATGACCGCTGTGCACTGGACCTCCGGCAATCTGCACGCCATTCCCGGGACCTGGTTGCTGATGTACGGCTGCGCGCTGATCTCCGCCAGTGTCGCCGCCACCCGCACGATCGGGATCATGGGAGGGGCCTTCGTGGCGCTCGGTGTCCTGGCCCTGTTCCTGCCCGACCGCCTGCAGATTTACATGCTCGGCGCCGGTTTCGGGTTCCTGCACGTTCTCTTTGGCCTTTTGATTGGACGAGCCCGCCATGACCGCCAAATCTAAAGCGGCCGCGCCTCCAGAGGAGGCGGCGCCGCGCAAGCGCCCCAAGTTGGCTTCCGTGTCCACCCCGGCGCGCGACAGCGAGGATGCGACGTTCGACCGGTTGGTCTATGAGCGCGTCCGGCTGGGGATCATGAGTGCGCTCGCGGTTCGGGATGAGCTCACCTTCAGCGAGCTGAAGGCGCTGTTCGACGTGAGCGATGGCAATTTGAGCGCGCATGCGCGCAAGCTCGAAGAAGCCAAGTACCTCACGTGCACCAAGTCCTTCGCCGATCGCCGTCCGAAGTCGGTCTACCGGCTGACGCCGCGCGGGCGAGCTGCGCTGAATCGATACCTCGATCATGTCGAGGCCGTGATCAAAGCCACCCGCGGGCCACGCGAATTCTAGAATGCACGTTGCAATCATCATGGACGGTAACGGCCGTTGGGCCGCGCGGCGTCATCTACCTCGCACCGCCGGACATCGCGCCGGCGCGAAGGCTGTCGATGCCATCGTGACTGCGGCGGCACGCCGCCGGATCTCCACTCTGACGTTGTATGCCTTTTCGGCTGCCAACTGGAATCGGCCACGCGCCGAGGTGAGCGGTCTGTTCACATTGTTGCGGCGTTATCTGTTGACCCAGACACAACGGTGTCTCGAGCAGTCCATCCGCATCAACGTGATCGGACGCCGGGATCGCCTCAGTGTGGAGCTGCTCCAACTCATCGAGCGCAGCGAGCGAGCTACGGCGCACTGTGCGGGAATGCAATTGCGCATTGCCGTGGATTATTCCGCGCAACACAGCCTGCTGGAGGCCTGTCGTCGCTTGCGAGCCCAGGCGGATATCGACCGGTCACGCTTCCTGGAAGAGCTCGCTGCCGTGGACCACGCCGGCGCTGCAGCGCCGGATGTCGACCTGTTGATCCGTACGGGCGGCGAAAAGCGTCTGAGCGATTTCCTGCTGTGGGAGTGTGCCTACGCGGAGTTGCTCTTCGTCGACAGCCTCTGGCCGGATTTCGACGCCGTGGCTTTCGAGGACGCACTCACAGAATTTGCCCGCCGTGACCGTCGATTCGGGGGGCTCACGGGGAGCGGCGCCCTGACTGGCGCGCCGCTCGCCGCGTGCCGCCAGCCTCAGATCTGATCTGCGAGGACCAACGTCACTTTTTGCGACGCGCCGGCTCGCTTCAGACTCAATTCCACTTTCGTGCCCGGCGGCTTGGAACGCAACAGGCTACGCGCATCTGACAATCCTTCCGGACGCGTGGCGGCGCCATTCAACGTCGTGATGACATCGCCCACCTTCAGCCCTGCGTGAGCGGCGGGCCCGCCGGAGGAGATCTCGGTGACGACATAGCCGTCCGCGCTGGCGTTGATCCACATGCCCGCGCGATCGAACGTGCCGACGTCGACCGGCGCAGGGTTTGCAGGCTTGAGGTACATCTTCTGATGCGCGTAGTCGAAGGTTACGACGAAGCGTTTGAGGAAGCCGCCACCGATGTTGCCTTCGTAGTTCGGGTCGCTGATGGAGCCGCCCTTGTCCTCGGAGAGGCCGGCTACCGGGTTGGTCACGGGCGCCGCATTTCCGAAGGTCAACGAGGGCAGGCGTACCACGTACGAATGTGATGCGCCACCTACTCCCCAACCGGTCACGGCGCTCACTCCTTTCGCGAAGCGTGCGCGCAGGTTATGGGCCTTGGCGAACGGGCCGGTGATATCCACCTCCGAGCGCGAGCCGGTGTCGATATCGAAACGCGCCGGCAGCTCCGCGATCAAACCTGACACCATCGGCAGATGGTCGTAGAACACGAACGGTATGACGAGCCCTGCACCGGCCGGGTCGAAGCGGGCCGGGTCGGTGAAAGTCAGCGTATGGTGACCATAGTCGATGCGCACGGCGAAGCGGCGGAACAGCTCGAATCCAACCATGCCATCGACGTCAATTCCCTCGATGCTCGCGTCGTAGATCGGCGCGACGAACCCCAGTTGGTTGTGCAGCTTCACGGCGCCGACGGCGATCTCATCGACCCGGGTGAAGCCACTTTGGGCGGTCTTCTCGCCCGCGCCGGACATCGCCGCCGCACCCACGGTCTTCAAACCAACTGCCGCGGCGAGGCGTGGGCCGATCAGATTGTGGCCACCGGTGTCGACGATGAAGGTGAATGGCCCTTTGCCATTGACCTTGGCACTGACATAGATGTGGTTGTTGAGCAACCGGAACGGCACGGTCACCTCGGCCGCCCCGGCGTCGATCGACGCCCCCGTGGGCGGTGCCGTCGGCCGTGCATAGTTGCTGAGCGGAACTGCAGCTCCAACGGAGAACGTCTTCAGGTGGAGGTACTCGTAGCCTTCCTTGCCCACGCCCGCGTCGACCGTGATCGAGTGAGGAAGGGTCAGGCCGCGCTCGGCACGATAGTCATCGAACAGGGTGCGGGTGTGAAAGAACTGCTGGTCCTCGGTCACCAGTGCGAGCAGGTGGGTGTTGGGATCGAACCAGGCGCCGAAGGGATGGCCCTGTTTCGGTGTCACGGTCACCTGGTCGAGTGTTTTCCCGTCAACCACCGAGCGCCCGGCATAGCTGACCGTGGCGCCCCCATAACCGGGCCGCCACCATGAGTTGGCGAACCGGTAAGCCGCATCCACAGCGACGACGACCCGGTCGCCGCCCTCCTGCGCGGTGTTGGCGCCCGAGGTGTCGCGCTGCCAGGGGGTGGTACCGTCGAAGCCCTTGCCCTCGCTGACGATGTCGGCCTGCTCGCTCTGGACAAACGCTCCGGTCTGCAGGTCGATCTGCTCGGTCCGAGTGCCCTCCAGGCCCGCGTTCGTGGCGGCGTATTCCACCCGCGCGGTGCCCGTTTCGGGCATGTTGCCCACGGCTGCGTGATACGCGGACAGAATGCCCTCGGCGGTCGGCGTGGCGGCCCCAGCGGTTGCGCAAGCTGCAATGGCCCAGGTACCCAGTAGAAACAGTCTCATCACGGCCCTCCGTTAATGCCGGTAAGCGCTCATTTTAGGACAGCATGCGGACACAGCGCATTTCAGTCATGATGTGGTCGTGTCGCACCTACCGCCACTGCGCTCGAAGCTGCTCGCGCTGGCCGCCGTCGGCGTCGTGCCGATGGTCCTGCTGTCGCTGGTCCTGGCCTATGTCCTGATTGACCACGAGAAGCAGACCCTCCGCGAGGCGGCACGCGCCCGTAACCACACCTTTCTGACGGCGGTGGATGCCCAGATCCGGGGTTACTTGGGAACGTTGCGGGCGCTGGCGTCTTCCGCGAGTCTCGAGGCGGGCGATTTCACAACCTTCGATGCCGAGGCGCGCCGCGTGTTGGCCTCGCAGCAGCCGGAGTGGCGCAACATATTGCTCCTGGACACGACCGGACTGCAGGTTATCAACCTCCGTTATCCCCCCGGCGCGACACCCACCAACGAGGCGCAACTCGACAACCCCGGCTTCCGCCAGGTGCTGGCAACAGGGCAGGCGTATGTCGGCAATCTCAATCCCGGGCCGGCGTCGAAGATGCCCGGCATTGCGGTGCGGATGCCCGTGCGCCAGGGTGGGGCGCTGCGTTACGTGCTCGAATTCATCGTGGAGCCGTCAGCCCTGGTGAGGCTCATGCACGAGCAGCGCTATCCTGACTCCTGGGTGGCAGCGCTCGTCGACCGCAACGGGCTGTTCATCGCACGGCAGCCGGCTCCGCCGGCCGGCGAGCACGCTTCGCCGGATTTCCGCGCTGCAATTCAACGTGCCCCGGAAGGATGGTATCGCGGCAAGACACTCGAGGGCTGGGATACCTACACGGACTATAAAACCTCGGAGCTCACCGGTTGGACGGTAGGTCTGGCTATTCCCAGCAGCGAGATCAATGCGGCGGCCTACCGGGCGTCGATCTACATGGTCCTGGGGACCTTCGTATCGTTGCTGTTGGCGGTGGCGTTCGCGTATTGGCTGTCGCGCTACTTCGCGGCGCCGATTGCCATGCTCGCGGATGCGGCCCGGCGCATAGGTCACGAGCCGCAGCCCGCGGCCCTGGCCGCCGTGAAGAGTGATCCGCACGTGCAGGAGATGTTTGAAGTGGCTTCCGCGCTGGAAGATGCCGCGGCCTCGCTGCAAGAGAGGGAGCTCCTGCGGCAACGCGAGCAGGCCGCCCTGTTGGCCGCGGATAAGGCGAAAGACGAGTTTCTGGCGATGCTGGGACACGAGCTGCGTAACCCCTTGAGCTCCATCGTCGCCTCGGCCCACGTGTTGCGGCTTTCCAAGCCGGGCGCCGCTGCGGCGCTGCAGGCGCACGAGGTCATCGACCGCCAGGCACAACAGATGGCGCGGCTGGTCGAGGACCTGTTGGATGTCAGCCGGCTCGCCATGGGCAAGGTCACATTGCAGCGCGAGCGGCTGGACCTGGCCGTGCTCGCCGAGAGAGTCCTGCGGACCTGGCAACAGACCCGCCGGCGGCGTGCGGGTCGTATCCAGTCGGACCTGACTGCTGTCTGGGTCCAGGCCGATCGCGTGCGCATGGAGCAGATCCTGTCCAACCTGTTGGACAACGCGGAGAAGTTCTCCACCACGGAGCAACGCATTTACGTTCGAGTGGGGACCGAAGGGGGCCGGGCCGTCATGCAGGTGCGCGACGAGGGGCAGGGGATCGGGGCGGAGGAAATTCCGCACATCTTCAAACTGTTCGTGCAAGGGCCGCAGAGCTTCGAGCGCCCGCAGGGCGGCATTGGCCTGGGCCTGACTCTCGTGCAGCGCCTGGCGGAAATGCACGGCGGCGAGGTCACTGTATTCAGCGCTGGGCGTGGACAAGGCGCTCTCTTTACCGTGCGGCTGCCCGCTGTCGAGCCTCCAGAGCGATTGCCGATACCCGAGGCGCCTGTGTCCAGCTCGCAGCGTCGCCGCATTCTGTTGGTAGAGGACAACGAGGATGGGCGCCGCATGATGGAAACGATGCTCACCCTCGAGGGGCACGTGGTGCGGACGGCTTCGACCGGAGAAGCCGCGGTGCGTGCAGCGGCGGAATGGCAACCTGACATCGCCCTCATCGATATCGGGCTGCCCGACATCGATGGCCACGAGGTCGCGCGCCGGCTGCGCGCGCTCGAGCTCGAGACTCCACCGAAACTCGTGGCCATCAGCGGTTTCGGGCAACCGGGCGACCTGCACAATGCTTACGAGGCTGGCTTCGATCTGCACCTCACCAAGCCCGTGGCACCGAGGTTTTTGCACGATGTCATGAACGCGCTGACCTCCAAGGGGCAGGCGCAGAGCTGAATGCCAGGCGGATGGAGGGGGAAATGAAGAGCTCCGTAGTAGTGTTGTTTGCCGGCTTGGTGTGTTTGCTTGCATTCGCCGCGGCGGACGCGCGGGTGTGCAAGGGCGTCGACTTTCCCGAGCAGGTCCAGGTGAAGGGCACCGACCTGCATCTCAATGGGCTGGGGATGCGCAAGGCAACCTTCCTCAAGGTCAACGTCTACGTGGCGGCCCTGTACGTGCCCCGCACCTCGCACGATCCGCAGCCCCTCATCGATCCCAGCACACCCGCCGAGCTGACCCTGCATTTCGTGCGCAATGTGGGTGTCGGTGACCTGAAGAACGCCTGGAAGGAAGGTTTCGAAAAGGTCGCGAAGGACCAGATGGCCACGCTCGGCGCACGGGTCGACATGCTCAACAGTTGGATGTTGGACATCAAGACCGGCCAGACTCTGAGCTTCGTGCGGCTGCCCGGTACGGGCATCGAGGTGAGCGTCAACGGTACCGTCAAGGGCACCATCACCGGGGATGATTTCTCACGCGCGTTCGTCACCATCTGGCTGGGGCCGGAGCCGCCGAATGCGGAGTTGAAGAGCGGCTTGCTCGGCGGCGCTTGCGACTAGCCCAGCGAAAGCCGACCGGCCCGCCGGGGCGCGAGCTCATAGCAGGCCTTTTAGGGAACCAGGGTGAGAGTCATCTCAATGGATTGCACGCCGCCCGGAGCCACGGTGAAAACGCCAGGTTTCACTGTGAAATCACCCGTGAACCCCGCCGAGTCAGCCATGCCATGCCAGGGCTCTATGCAGATGAAAGGCGCCCCGGGCTTGGTCCAGATACCTAGGTATGGTGCATCGGGAAAGCCCACCCGTATGCGCGGCCCGTCGTTCGCACCGTAGGTGACCGAACGGCTACGGACCTGGTCGAAGATGACCGCGTCGTTCGTGAAGAGTCCGTCTTCCAACACCAGTCGTCTGTTGGAAACCGGGGTTGGCAGAGGATCGGGTGACAGCAGCCCTGTATTGTTGAGACGGCGGATCGGCGCGGGCTCATCGGTCGCGAATTCGATGAAGTGCGCGGAGCGCTCGCGGCCGTAGGGCAGTGGCCAACGCAATCCGGGGTGATACCCGAAGCTCGCCGGCATGTTGGCATCTGCGAGGTTGCGTACCGCCGTGGTCACCGCCAGCGTGGCACCGTTCAACGCGAAACGGACGTCGAGCTCGAATTGGAACGG
>Ga0070665_100002896_pt1 | contig 18545 bp, 22 predicted proteins | sample KBSS13metaG_FD_65862 | JGI IMG/M metagenome (GOLD analysis project Ga0070665, IMG submission 65862) | Switchgrass rhizosphere microbial communities from Kellogg Biological Station, Michigan, USA - KBS S1-3 metaG | ecosystem: Host-associated > Plants > Roots > Rhizosphere > Soil ...
TGCAGCAACATGACGCCGTCATCTGTCAGAAGCTCGCGGCACTTGGCATAGAATTCGTCATAGTGCGCGGCACCGACATGTTCGAACATGCCGACCGAAACGATCCGGTCGAAGCGCCCGTTGAGCTGACGGTAATCGATAAGCTCAAACTTCACATGGTCCGCAACGCCCGCGTCTTTGGCCCGCTGGCGCGCGATCTTCAGTTGCTCCTCTGACAACGTTACGCCGAGCACGTCCACGCCGGCGACCTTGTGCATGTAAAGCGCCATTCCGCCCCAGCCGCAGCCGATGTCGAGCACGCGCTGACCCGGCTTCAAGTCGAGCTTGGCGGCGATGTGCGCCTTCTTGTCGGCCTGGGCCTGTTCAAGGCTGTTCTTCGGGTCAGTGAAGTAGGCGCAGCTATATTGCAGGTCGTCGTCGAGGAAGAGCGCGTAGAGATCGTTCCCGATGTCGTAATGGTGGGCGACGTTGCTCCGCGACTTCTTAACCGGGTTACGGCGGAAGAGCGACTTAAGCTTACCGGCCTTGCCCTTGCCGAGCGCCTTGCGACGCCCTTCTTCCCATGGTTTCGCGCCGACGATCAGTTCGAGCAGGTCGAGGATCGTGCCTCCTTCCTCGACGGTTAGCCGCTGGTCCATGTAAAGCTCGCCGAGCTTCAGCCGCGGGTTGCGGAAGAGATCGAATGCCGCGCGCTTGTCGTGGAGCTTAACGGTGACGCTTCCACCGCCGCCCGGGCCGTAGGTGTCGCGCTTCCCGTCCGCGCCGATGATGGTGATGCTGCCGACCGGCAGGATTTGATTAATGAACTTGCCGATCACGGACATTCAGAACCTCCATTACAGGCAAGACTAGCGTCAGCGAGAAGCGGACACAAAGCAGCCGGGCATTCTCGATCGGATCGACTGGACCTGCTCGGCGAAGCGTGGGCTGTCCGGCTCGGTGACCAATGGAAATCCGACGCGCCTTTGGTCGCGGCGAGTGATCAGTGCAATTCTTCCTCGCACGCAGAGAGCTGCAAGAAGCTCCGCATTCGTGCCGAGGCTGGAAAGCCGCAGCGGGCGATTGCTCAAATTCGGCAGGTTATGGACATCTTCGATGGCATTGCCCGACCATCCGCCGCGTGTCGTCAAGCCGAGGTCGGTATCGACTAGCACCATCGGCGTCCGCTGCTCCTCGATGAGCCGATCAAGGGCAAGGTAAGGTTCGACAACGCTATGTGCGCCAAGGAACAGCAATGGAATCGTCAGGGCAACGGTTATCGCGCTCAAGCTCAGCACAACCCCGTCGGTTTTTTGGCCGATGACCGCTCTCAATTGGCGATACCCATAGCCTGACAGCAGCGCGAAGCTGCCAAGGTAGGGATGAAGGTAGCGATAGCCCCAGCCTAGCCCTTGAAACGGAATGACGATGGTGATGAACGCCATCCACAAGCCAACGCCGAGCATCAAGACTGCCGGAAGCCCCCGATCCCTGATCGCTACGGTGCTTGCAGCCAGCAACAGCGGAAGTAGCGCTAGGTTTTGCCACGCGAAAAATCGAAGCAGGTTGAGAATAGTCGTAAGGATCGTATCGCCGCGTCGCTCCGCGAATGCTGTTGCGATCCGCGATGTGAAGCTCGTCCCTGATGGACGCGGCAAGCCGCTCGCCACTTCGTGAGCAGCGAGCATTGGATAGCTGGCCCACCACAGGATGATCGCGGCATAGGCGACGGCGTAGGTCACGACGAGCTTCCACTCGCCCTGGCGCAGCCGCCACAAGAGGAACGGAGCGACGAAGAACGGATGGAACGCCAGCTGGTGAAGCCCCGTCGCGATGAAGCCGGTGAGGATCGCGGCAGAATGCCCGACGCGCCCGCCGCGTAGGAAAGCCGCCAGCCAAATCAGGTTCAGCGCCATGTGCGCCGTCATCGAATAGACCGTCATGGCATTGACGAGCATCTGTGCCGACAAAGCATAGACGAGCAGCACTACCCAGCAGGCAGGATCGTCTTTGCCGAAGGTACGCTTCGCGATGTCCCACAGGGCTGCTCCTCCGGCGAGCGCCAATAGAGGATTGAACAGTGCCGGGTCGGCGAGTTTCGAAAAGGCCAACCGAAGGAGGGCGTTCATCGGCAAATAGGATGACACCACACCGCTCGGCATGGTCGGATTTAAAAGCGGTGCGGCAAACAAGGCGTCCACATATGACCGCCATTCCCGGGCGAGCGGCATCGCGAGATGCCCCTGATCGAACACGGCCATGTCGAACACGACCATTCGCTCGTCGATGGACAGCGGGAAGTTGCCCATGAGCACGTAAGTCCCAACGGCAAGTGCCAAGGCAATGGCGGTCCCAATTGCCGCCAGCAGCCACGGATTTGGCGCTCGGACCGGCAAGCGCCAGGATGGCGTCCAGAATGCGACTGCAAAGAGTGAGAACGACAGGATCAGTAGGGGAAGAGCGTCCTGGGTTTGCATCTGGCGCAACGGGAAAAGGCCGCCTGGAATCCGCAACACAACCAATGTTGTCGCGCACAATAATAGGGCGGTCAGCGCGGTCTGACGCTTCCACGCCTTAGAGTTTTCAATAGCGCTGGTCGAAAGTAGCTCGGGCACCTTGCGTCAGACTGCTACGCCGAGGCTGACGGCGACGCGCTTGCCGATCAGGTACATTCGCTGTGCTCCAAACTAGGTCGCGCGCGGCTTGGCATGCCGGGTGCGAGTCCGCAATTTAATGCGTCGCGCGGTAATTTTCCCCGGCGAATGCCCATCGGATGGTGCTGGCGAGGCCGAAGGTCGCCCTTCGGAGCATCGGCGGAAGCGCGGGCCGGCCGAGGCCGTGCATCTCGCGGGCGAAGGGCGGCATGAGGTCGATCGCTGCATTCATGATCAGGGCCTGCACGGGGGCCTGAGTGAGCGATTGGACTGGCGCGTCGAGTACGAGATCGCGGAAGGCGCGGCTGCGGTCGTCAGCGCGAAGCTCGGCGCGGAAATCGGCGATGAGCTTTTCGGCTTCGGCGCGGGTTTGCGGGACGGGGTCGGCATCGAGCAGCCGGGCGATCTCTCCGCTTTCTGCGAAATAGGTGTCCTGGTCGGCGAGGCTCATGTGCGGTTCGCCGTAGCGGCGCCAGCCGTCGAGGAAATTGATCGCACCGGCGACATGGACCCAGGCGAGCAGCCACGGGTCAGTCGCTCGATATTCGGTGCCGTCGGTCAAGGTGCCGCTGACCTGCTCGTGGATCGATTTGACCTTGCCGATCGCGGCCATAGCGGAATCGCGCTGGGCGTAGGTTGTGGTGGCAATGAAGCGGGCGGTGCGCCGAAGACGTCCGAGCTGATCCTCGGCGACGCCGCTGTGATCCCACACGCCGCCGAGCGCCTTGGGGTGAAGCATCTGCGTCAGCAAAGCGGCGATGCCGCCGACCATCATCGAGGTGACGTCGCCGTGGACCCGGCGGATCACCGACCCGCGCGGAAATAAGGCGTCATCGGACGCGGGGACGGGCTTCTCGCCCTTGGCCTGGTCGTTGAAGGTCCTGCGAACTTGCCGGACGAGCGCTCGGCGAACCGGCGACAGCATCAGGCCGCTTCGCGGCTTCGGCGCTTCTTCTCGGCCGCCGTCTTCAGCTGGCCGCACGCGGCATCGATGTCCCGGCCGCGCGGTGTGCGAACCGGCGCCGAGATGCCGGCTTCGAACACGATGTTGCTGAAGGAGCGGATGCGGTCGTCGTCCGAGCATTCGTAAGGCGCACCCGGCCACGGATTGAATGGGATCAGGTTCACCTTCGCCGGCAACCTGTACTGGCGGATCAGTCGGACGAGTTCGCGCGCGTCAGCGTCGCTGTCGTTCTTGCCCTTCAACATCACATATTCGAACGTGATGCGACGCGCATTGTTCGCGCCCGGGTATGCCGCGCAGGCTTCGAGCAATTGCTCGATCCCGTACTTGCGATTGAGGGGCACGATCTCGTCGCGGATTTCCTTCGTAACTGCGTGCAGCGAGACGGCAAGGTTCACACCGATCTCCGCCCCGGCCTTTTCCATCATGGGAACGACGCCGCTGGTCGACAGCGTAATCCGGCGCCGCGACAGGCCGAGGCCGTCGCCGTCCATGACGATCTTCAACGCGTCGCGGACATTGTCGAAATTGTAGAGCGGCTCGCCCATGCCCATCATGACGATGTTGGTCAGCATTCGGCCTTCGGGCTGGCTGGGCCATTCGCCGAGCGCGTCGCGGGCAAGCATGACCTGACCGACGATCTCCGCCGGCTCGAGGTTGCGGACAAGCGCCATCGTGCCAGTGTGACAGAAGCGGCAGTTGAGCGTGCATCCGACCTGACTCGACACGCAGAGCGTTCCACGGTCGGCGTCGGGGATGAACACCATCTCGAAATCGTGACCGTCGTGGGTCTTTAGCAGCCATTTGCGGGTGCCGTCGGACGAGACCTGCGCTTCGACGACCTCTGGGCGCGAGATGACGAAGCGGTCGGCGAACCAAGGACGCTGCGCCTTGGCGATGTCGCTCATCGCCTCAAAAGCGCTAACGCCGCGATTATAGATCCAGTGCCAGATCTGCTTGCTGCGGAGTTTGGCCTGCTTCGGTTCCAGCCCGGCGGCTTCGAGCGCGGCACGAATGTGGTCCTTCGACAGGCCGACCAGCTCGACTTTGCCGTCGGCACGAGCGGGAGCGGCCCGGCGGACGGGCACAGGGTCAACGGCGCCGGGAATCGGCATCAGGTTCGTGTCGGCACTCATGGCGAGGCGCCTATCTAGTTAATGCGGCTGCATTTTGCCAGCGCAGGCTGCGGCGGCGGCGTCGATGGCGGTCGGAGCACCGTCCAGGGCATAAGGATCGGTGAAGCGCGTGCCGCCGAGATCGCGGGCTTCCACGCGCATTCCGGTGGCGGCCCGAGCGGCGGCGATAATCGCCTGCTCCTGCGCCGGGCCGGTGCTCCATGCCCAGTCACCGCGAGCAGTCAGCAGGAACGGCTGCTCGCCGACAGTGAGAATCACCGACGAGCCGTTGCGGGGCACCCGGCTGAGATGGGCGTGGAACTCGCCCCAGCGCTTGCGGTCGGCGGTAAAGGTGAAGCCGGCGACCGCCTGGACCTTGCCTTTGACCGCAATCTTGGCCGAGCGGCCGGCGGCGACGCAGGTCGCGCCACGGTCGATTGCCGCCCAGGTTCCGCCCGCAAAGACGACGTTGCCTGTCGCGGCCAGAGCAAGCAGCAGAAGCTTCACTGGCCCATGTCGAACAGCATGATCGGCCCGAAATCGACGGTCTGCTTCGCCGTCGCGAGCTGGATCGTCACTTTAACCTGGCCGGATCCATAATCGCGGTCCGACTTGCCGGTGACCTGATACATCTTCCAGTCCGGACCAATGTCGTTCGAACCGCTAATCACCGTCGAGTAAGGGGCCGACGCGAGCTGCACGGCGTTGTACGGCAAAGTCGTGGTCGCGCCGTTCTCTCCCTTCTCAAGCCTCGCCCAAAAGGCGAGGATCAACTTGTCACCGGCCTTGATCGGTTTGTTGACGGGGCCGCCGATCATGGCGTCCCAAGGATTTGCTCCCTTTTTCGCGACTTGAACCCGAAGCGCCTTGCCCCCCTGGACTGCGGGATCGTCGCGCAAGCTCGCCTTGGCGCCATCTACATGCGGATCCCCGGGCTCGTTGATGATCTTCTTCGCCAAGTCGCCCGGATCTTCGGCAACGGCGGCGGTCGCAAAACCGAGCAGCAACGACGCCACCAGAAGCTTATTCATTGCGGCCTCCCCAACCGATTGAAGCTGCAGCAAATCACGGCCTCAAACGAAGAGCAAGCTACCTTGCGCAGACCTCCGGGCCGACCGACGTGATGCGCGTAAAATTCTCTGGCGCAGTGCTGATAGTGACGCCCTCGTCACAGCGACGAAGCTGGAAGCGGACCTTACGCGATTTGAAGTCGAGCGAAACGCGGCGGAAAGTCGCAAGCAGATCGGTACCGAGCAGCAACGCCGGCCCGTCATCAATCCCGAACAAGCGGAATGGCGGAACGTCCGCAAAGGCGATCGGCACATCGCGCAGTGTAACCGGCCCAAGCTGAAGTTCGGGCACAATCGCCATTTGGAGGTTCATCGACGTCCCAGTCACCCCGATCGCTTCAACGTTCCAGAACTTGTTGCGGCGGCGGAGAAGCTTGTCGCGAAGCGCCGTATTTCCGATCGTGACTTCGGAGCCGGTGTCGATCACGGCGTCCATTCGCGTGCTGCCGGTCTTCACCTGGGTCAGGATGAGCTGGCCACGCTGGCGCTTCGCGATGATCACGATGTCGCCGGGCGAGATTTTGAGGGGAACGCTCGCGTCCTCGACCTTGATCACCTTCGCTTCGAAATCCATCATCAACCGCTGCCGGACGAGTGCGTCGATGCCGAGCAGGCCATCGCCGCCCAGGTCGATCTCACGAAGCGCGGGGACCTCCAGATCGTGAATGGTGCTCGGACCCAGCTGGAGCGCCGCGACCTTCACCCGGTCGACGACATCGCGTGAGGTCATTCCGTTCAGAATCGCTGGCCTCCCAAGCGGAAGCTGAAGGTCGCGGGCGATGCGCAGGCCCACCGCGGAGGTGTCGGCGCCACTGTCGACGACGAAGCGATAGGGGCCACGGCCGTTCAGGCGGACCTCGACATTGAGGCGGGTGTCGGCCTGCCGCGCCTTCACATTGTCACCGCCGATGGCGAGACTGTTGTCGATGACGGCGGGCGGAAGCGGAGGAACGTCGGCGGGAGTGCCGGGCTTCACCGGCACCGGCTTCCCGATCCGAGGAGCCTGGGCAAGGTCGGCAGCGTTCGAAGGAAACGCAAACAATGCGATGCCAAGGACCAAGGCGCAGCGCAGCACAGTCAATCCAATCTCCCCCGCTAGCCCCATGCTTACGCGTCATATCGTGAACCGCGCCTGTCGTGCCATCTTCTATCTTCGGCGGGGCGGCCCGGTTCGACGAGCATCCGGGTGAACGTTCGATTCCTGCGGTCGAACGGTCAGTTTGTGCCTTCGAATGTTCCCAATGTTCACACTGACGAGCATTGTTTTCAGGTGCGGGCTTCTCCCGGGCGCTCGACGGTGAGCTTGGAGCACGGCGGAAAGGCTGTAGGACAGCAAAATCGTCAGCTGGGGGATGCCAACATATGAGCTCGGCCATGCGCTACAGCCGAATGCCCATCGAGGTCGAAAGCCCCGAGGAACTTGGCTACGGCAACATCCGCTTCAATCTGTCGGAAAGCTCGATAGCGGACCAGACGCTGGCCGACTTCGGATTAACGGTCCCGAGCGACCTCGTCCTGCTCTATGGGGAGCATCAGGGCAGCCCCGCGCTGCGCGAGCTGATCGCGGCGGATGGAGAGGGCTTGAGCCCGGACAATGTCCTGATCTGCGGCGGCGCGGCCGGCGCCTTGTTCATTGTCGCCACCGCCCTGCTGGGCAGAGACGACAATCTCGTCGTCGTCCGACCCAATTATGCGACCAACCTCGAGACTCCGCGCGCGATCGGCTGCGACATTTCCTTCATCGATCTCAGCTTCGAGGACGGCTTCGCGCTCGACCCGGAGCGGATCGCCCAGGCGATCCGGCCGAACACGAAGCTAGTCAGCATCACGGCGCCGCATAACCCGACCGGCACCTGCATCAGCGCGGCAGACCTTCAACGGATCGTGGAGATCACCGCAGAGCGCGGGGTCATGCTGCTGGTCGACGAGACCTATCGCGAGCTGACGTTCGACACGCCGCTCCCGGTCGCCGCAAGTCTCGGCAGCCACGTCATCAGTGTGTCCTCACTGTCGAAGGCGTTTGGAGCACCGGGTCTGCGCGTCGGGTGGATCATCAACACCCACCCCAAGGTGCAGGAGCTATTCCTGGCGGCGAAGGAGCAGATCAGCATCTGCGGAAGCGTCATCAATGAATGGGCCGCGGAAGGGATATTGGGGCAGCGGGCCGAGTTCCTGATGCGCACGCGCACCGAGTGGCGCCGCCGTCTCGACCGGATCGCGCAGTGGATTGCCGATGAAGAGTTGCTGGAGTGGGTCCGGCCGGCCGGCGGGGTCGTCTGCTTTCCGCGAATGCGCGCGGAGCCGCCCGGCGGCGCCGACGCATTCTATCGGCGGCTGCTTCAGGATCACGGGACCTATGTCGGACCCGGCCACTGGTTCGAAATGCCGGATACGCATTTCCGCCTTGGCTATGCCTGGCCGACGATGGAGGAGCTGGAAGGCGGGCTCGGAGGGATTTCCGCAGCGTTGCGGGGTTGAGGCGCACCTAAAGTGAGGCGGTGGGGCAACACCCGAGTCCTGATCGATTCGAGAGCGGAACGGACCTGCCGGCGGTTCGTTCATGACGGGAGCGAAAAGGATTCCCCATGCACACCCCCAACATTATCGAGCGCGCCTTCCAGCTGGCGCCCGGATCGAGCAGCATCGACGAGATCCGCAAGACGTTACGGCATGAGGGCTATTCGAACGTCGACGCGCACCTCGGTGGAGCGTCGATCAAGGCTGACCTGAAGAAGAGGTTCGCTCGGTAAGCGCCTCCGTTCGCCGCAAGAGGTGGCGGTCGGTACTTCGCTGGTTCCTTGTCCTGGGCTATTCTGCCGCAGGCATCCTGCACCTTAGCCGCCCGGCACCGTTCGTTGCCATCACGCCCGACTGGGTGCCGATGAAGGCGACGGTGATTGCGCTTACCGGGGTGGCCGAGATTGCCGGAGCCATCGGGCTGGCCCAGCCGTGGTCGGCGGGTTTGAGGCGCGCGGCCGGGATCGGCCTCGCGCTCTATGCGGTCTGCGTGTTCCCGGCCAACATCAATCATATGCTGACCGACATGGCGCGGCCGCACCCGCAACTTGGTTGGGCCTACCATGTGCCTCGGATGCTGCTTCAGCCGGTACTGGTGTGGGCAGCTTTATGGGTCAGCGCGAAGCCTGAAGAGCGCCCCCTCAGCTAGGCAGCCTGCCGGCGGTCGGCGAAGGCGAGGATCGCCTTCGGGTGAAGCCCGTGCAGCGCGCAAACCAGCTGCCGGCCAAACACCTCCAGGCAATGCAGGCTGTTCCCTTCCTCGCAGCGAAGGTCGAGATCGAACGCGCTCCAGTGCGAATTCGGATCGCGCGAATATCGGCCGAGCACATCGAAATGCGCTTCCCATGCGGGGCGGTCGTGCTGCGCGCGGACGGGGGCAGGCAGCGCCCAATAAAGTGTGTCCTGCCGAGTGATCCCGAAAAGCCCGAGCGAGGCTTCATCGATGAAGTACGGCAGCTCCTCAATCTCGTCGTCGAGGAGCCGGTCGCGGGCGTGCAAGGCCAACTGGCGCTCGACCGAAGCTACACCAGGCAAGTCGCGGAAGATGATCGGGGGCATGCGATGGGAATCAATGAGATTCCTGAGAGTTCCACCGCTCGGCCCTAAGTAGCAGCTTCCACCAAAGTAGACGTTCCGAGGATCCTTCGGCGCAGAAAGGAGCTGATCGAACTGGTCGTCCCGCTTGAATAAACACAGGCAGACATCAATTTGCGTGTTCTAAAGAGTTGCGAGGTATCCCCATGCCAACTTTCGGCCCTGCCCGGAGTCATCGTCGGAAGCGGCGAACGCCTGGGAGCGATTTCCTCGCCTGGGTGAATGCAGTGACGGGAAAACGAGGCGGCCGGAGTCAGGGCTTGGCGGGAGGCCTTGCACCCGTCGAGCCTAACGGGCCGGCAGGTCTATCCGGAGGCGCCGAGGAAGACCCTTACAGCCAGCCGGGTTGAGGGCCTCGGCCTGTAGGGCCGCCACAAACGCCCTGAAACCAGCGCGCTCGATTGCCGGAATTACGCCTTACCGGACGGGAGTCCGTAAGCTGCCATGATTGCGGGGAGCAGCCCCGGGAAGCGCTCGTTGATTTCCTCGCAGCGCGAGTAATTGCGCATCTCGACGCCCTGGCGCTCCGAGCGGATCAGGCCGGCTTCGCGCAGCACCTTGAAGTGCTGGGACAGGGACGACTTCGGAATGACCCGCTCACCCGCCTCAGCTAGCGACGAGCAACGCTGGACGCAGTCGGCGCCCGCAATTCCGGCAAAGATCGCCGCCCGCTCCGGATCGGACAGCGCATGCAGGATCGCTTCCGCGCGGAAGGTCTCGGCCGAGGGGTGCAACAGGGGTCTCATCGTGAAATTTAGATAGGCGCCCTTGAAGTCTAGTTCAATTGTTCCAGTATTCCTGAACTATGGGAGAAGACGACCCTTCAGGCCGCCGCCCATTGGAAGGAAAACAACATGTCGAAACTAGCTGGGAAGGTCGCCGTCGTCACCGGAGCATCCAAGGGCATCGGCGCCGGCATCGCCAAAGCGCTCGCCGCTGAAGGCGCCGCCGTCGTCGTCAATTATGCGTCGAGCAAAGCGGGCGCCGACGCCGTCGTCGACACCATCACCAGTGCCGGCGGCAAAGCCGTCGCCGCTCAGGGCGATGTATCGAAGGAAGCCGAAGCCAAGGCCGTCGTCGACACCGCGCTGAAGGAATTCGGGCGGCTCGACATCCTCGTCAACAATAGCGGCGTCTACGAATTCTCCCCGATCGAAAGCGCGACGGAGGAGCAGTATCGCAAGATGTTCGACATCAACGTGCTCGGAACCCTGCTGACGACCAAGGCCGCGGTCCCGCACCTCAACGAGGGCGCGAGCGTCATCAACATCTCCTCCGCCGTCACCAGCGTGTTGATGCCAGACTCTGCGGTTTACACCGGAACCAAGGGCGCCGTGGACGCGATCACCGGCGTGCTCGCGAACGAGCTCGGCCCGCGCAAGATCCGGGTCAACGCCATCAACCCGGGCGTCGTCGAGACCGAAGGTACGCAGTCCGCCGGCTTCATCGGGTCGGAGTTCGAGACCGGCATTGTCGCCCAGACGCCGCTCGGCCGGACTGGTACGCCCGACGATATCGGCAGCATTGCGGTATTCCTGGCGTCGAACGACAGCGGCTGGCTGACCGGCGAGAAGCTGACCGCGAGCGGCGGCCTGCGGTAAAGCCGGTGCGGGAGCGCGACACAACCGCGCTCCCGTATTCTATCGTCCATCGAACGCCCTAAGGATCGGACACGGGCCGGAGCGCTTGCTGGCGCAGGCGGTGGCGAGGGTGGCGAGCGCGTCGCGGGCTTCCTTGAGTTCGGCGATCTTCGCGTCGATTGCGGCAACGCGGGCACGGGCCAGCTCCCGGGCACGGGCACGGTCGTCGGATGCGTCGAGATCGAGCAGCTCCTTGATCTCGTTGAGGGTGAAGCCGGCGGCCTGGGCAGAGCGGATGAACCTCAGCCGCTTCACGTCCGCATCGGAGTAACGGCGGACCTCGCCATGCGGACGCGCCGGCTCGCCGATGAGGCCGCGACGCTGGTAGAAACGCACGGTTTCGACCCCCACCCCGGCTGCTTTCGCCAGACCGCCGATTGTGTCGCGCGCCATCATTCCAACTCTCCCGAAAAATACCTCTTGATGCCGTACCATGGTGCGGGAGTCATATACGGTTGTGCGGGGCCGAATCAATGGTCCGCGACAACAGGAGAAGACGTGATGACGACCCAGACCGAACTGCAGACCAAGAATGCGGAGCTCGACACCCGGGGCGGTTGCAAGTGCCGGAACTGCACCTGCAAGAACTGCAGCTGCTGATGTGCTATCCGCCGCCCGGGGCCGTCTCGGGCGGCGGAGGCATATGGGGGAAGCATGACGGCGGAGAATCTGATCGCGGCGCTGGGCCTGGCGCCGCACCCCGAAGGCGGATGGTACCGCGAGACGTGGCGGGCCGACGCTGCGCCGGGTGAGCGGGCGGCGGCGAGCGCGGTGCTCTACGTCATCCAGCCGGGGCAGAAGTCGCACTGGAACATGGTCGACGCCGACGAGATCTGGCTGTGGCATTCGGGCGACCCGATCGACCTGTTGATTGCGGCGGAGGAGGCCGGGCCGGTACGGACCGTGCGGCTGGGCGGCGATGTGGCGGCGGGCGAGCAGGTGCAGGCGATCATTCCCAATGGTCAGTGGCAGGCGGCGGAGCCGGTCGCGGGAGCGGCGGGCTACACACTCATTTCATGCATCGTCGCGCCGGCGTTCGAGTTCGGCGGTTTCGAGCTTGCGCCGCCGGGATGGGCGCCAGGCGCTTAAGGCATAACAAATCCCAGCCCCTCGAAATGCTCGATGCGGCGCGGGGCGATGATCAGGCCGTCGACGCCGGGCGTGTCGAGGACGAAGCGAAGCGCGGCCTCCGCCAGCGTGATCCCGCGCTCGTCGGCTGACTGGCGTAGCTGCTCGATCGCGGCGAAGGATTCCTCGGTTGCGTAACTGACGCCGAAGCCGGGAGCATAAGCATAGCGGCTGTTGGCGGGTGGCGGCTCGCCGGGGCGGTACTTGCCGGTGAGGAAGCCGCCGGCGAGCGGGCTGAAGGCGGTGTAGTGAAGGCCGGTCGCGGCGCAGTGGGGGATCAGCTCGGCCGCGTCGCCGGTGGTGAGCTGGCTATATTCGTTCTGCACATAGTCGAAGCGGGCGGCGAGCGTGTCGCCGGCCAGGCGCCGCACCTGCCGAACGTCGTCCAGCGTCGCGTTGGAGATGCCGAAGCGGTCGACCTTCCCAGCCTCGACCGCGCGGGTCATGGCGCCGAGCGTCTCCTCGAGCGGAGTCACGCGATCGAATTCGTGAATGTAATAGAGCCCGATCCGATCGACCCCGAGGCGGGCCAGCGAGACGTCGAGATGATGCGCGACCTGGCCGGCGCTCAGCGGCGTGTCGCCCGGCGGGCAGCCGTTCGGGTTTCCGACCTTGGTCGCGACCTGCGCATTGCGGCGGAAGCCGGCGTTCTGCGCTTGCAGCCATTTGCCGAGGATGATCTCGCTCGCCCCGCCGCCATAGGTGTTGGCGGTGTCGAACCGCTTGAGCCCGACGCGGCGAGCATGGTCGAGCAAGGCCAGCGCGGTGGCTTCGCTGTCGCCGGCGGAGCGAAGGCCCGGCGACGAGCCAATCCCCCCGAAATTCCCGCAGCCGAACCAGATGCGGTCGATGTCGGGCGGAGCCAGCATCAGATCAGCGCCCACAGGATGCGTCGAAAGTTGACACACGCGAGCGTCGAAGTGGAAGAAACGGCACTCCCTCTACTTCCTCCACTTTGTCACCTTTGCGCGGGAGCGGGTAGGATTTGCGCTCTCGGGATTTGACACCTTTGACAGTGCCGCGGACCTTACGAAGGTCACAGTCAGGGCGACGGCCGCGCCGCCCGCGAAGGTGGCAACGGTTCGCTGGCCATGCCCGGATGCGTCGTTCTGCTCGTCCATCCGACAGGATGAACCATAACAGCGGTGCTGTAGGACAGGCTTTTCTGGTCGGGCGGCCATGCCTTCGATTTCTTCCATGGGCACCCCATGTTCGAAGTGGGTTGCGAGCAAGGCCGTGGCTAGGGGACCGCTTCGCACTCTTATGAATTTCGTCTTTCTAAGAAAATCCAAGAGATTGAATCACTTAGTGTCGTTGACTAACGTGATGATTCTGTTAGGTTTTTTCCTATGGATGTGACCTACAACTTAAATGGAGCGCCGAAGCCCGCGACGAGACGATTTGCCGATCTGGATGGTCCCGATTTTTATCCAACTCCAGATTGGGCAACATTGGCGCTGATTGAACACGAGGAATTCGAGGGTTCAATTTGGGAGCCCGCCTGTGGCGACGGTGCGATGGCACGAGTGCTCGAAACCACCGGATGCTCGGTCTTGGCGACGGACCTGTTCGACAGGGGCTTTGGTCACGTTGGCGAGGACTTTCTTTCAAGCGATCGGGTAGCCGACAATATTATCACGAACCCACCCTTCAACTCGGCGGAGGGATTTGTTCGGCACGGTTTGACGCAATCGAAAAGGAAGCTCGCGTTACTTCTGCGATTGGCCTTTCTCGAGGGGGGCAATCGTTACAAAACGATATTTGCGCACACGCCTCCGACCCGAACGTGGGTATTTAGCGAGCGCATCACGTTCTACCCCAAGGGCGCCAAGCGGCTCGGCAGTGGTACTACTGCGTATGCTTGGTTTGTTTGGGACAAGAGCGAATTGGGAAAAGCGGAACTTCGGTGGCTTCCGCCCGGATACAAATCGAGAGCCAAAGCGACCTACGCTAAGAAGCCCGATCTTTTCAGATGATTGATTCCAGCTTTCGTCACGCGGATTCCATTACCGATCTTTTCCGCGAGACCGTTCGCAAAGATGCTGCGATTCCCACCTCTGTGGGAAACGACATTGCGAAGAATCTGCTGCCATAATTGTTCGGCCGGCCGGGTAACTGATCGAACGCGGTCGGCTTTCGATAACGGATACATAGCCTGCACGCCGTCGCGCAATTGCTCCATGGTCACCGTCAGGTTTCGCGCCTGAGACGCCACTTTCAAAACGAGCTCGCGAGCCTCGGCTTCGCTGAGTCTAGAATGATCAATTGAGACGGGGCGTATCGACGACAGCTTCTCACTCCAATACCAAATTACGGCATCCCAAGGCAGTTCGAGAATATCCACAATCTCTTGTATTGTCGGTACAATTGCCTCTTCCTCGAGAGCGAAGGATAAATACAGCGTCGTGGTGTTTTCGGGATGTGAACTGTACTTGCGTAGCTCGAAGTACAATTGATTTCCTGAGCAAAAGTACGCTGCTCTGAACGTGTCCAGCCCGTCCTCTGAGTGTGCAATCCTCGCTGAGAAGTATTCGATCGGCCGCGCGAAGATCGCACGAGGGCTTACCGCTACTTCCGCCCTCCTAGCTAGATTCTCTACCATTGCATCATACCTGCGTATTCAAGCTGACTTCGACCGAGATGCAGGCGAATTGCTCTCTACCATGATACCTCGTCTCCACGTCTGGATCGCTCAGATACCACCAAGCCTCATATGGTGTCTCCGCGCCTGGCTTTACGTCGGTTGAGAACTCGATGCGACGCGCCTGCTTGATCCCCAGGGGGCGGTACGCTTGGACGGTGGGCTCGAAACCGTTCGCGGGCTTGCGGCCCCAAATCTCGTTCGAGTCCTCTTGGAGCTTAGCAACTGCTGCAGTTTGAAAGGTTGCCTCATTTCGATGAAAAACGCCGTACGTGAGCATAGAACCGCCACAATAACTTAATGTAAGCAGAGCATGCCGCCAAAAATATTAAAGTCAAACGAAGCTGAGCCTCAGTAAGGGCCCTATTCGGTCGGTAGGTAAAGCTCGCTGCCTTCGTCGTGGAAGCGCTTGCTCATCTCGGCCATGCCTGCCTCGACTTCGCTCGGCACAGGGGCGTCGGCGTCCTGCGCTGGGGCCCCTCCACCAAGCTTCGCTTGATCCCCCTCCCCGTTCCGGGGAGGATTTAGGCGGGCGAATTCGCGGACTTCCTGCGTGATCTTCATCGAGCAGAATTTGGGGCCGCACATGCTGCAGAAATGCGCGGTCTTGGCGCCTTCGGCGGGGAGGGTCTGGTCGTGATATTGCTCCGCCGTTTCGGGGTCGAGCGACAGGTTGAACTGGTCGCGCCAGCGGAATTCGAAGCGGGCACGGCTGAGCGCGTCGTCGTGGAGGCGGGCGGCGGGGTGGCCCTTGGCGAGGTCGGCCGCGTGGGCTGCTAGCTTGTACGTCACCACGCCGACCTTCACGTCGTCGCGGTCCGGGAGGCCGAGGTGCTCCTTGGGCGTGACATAGCAAAGCATCGCCGTGCCGAACCAGCCGATCATCGCCGCGCCGATTGCGCTGGTGATGTGGTCGTAGCCGGGCGCGACGTCGGTGGTCAGCGGCCCCAAGGTGTAGAATGGCGCCTCGCCGCAGCTTTCCAGCTGCTTGTCCATATTCTCCTTGATCTTGTGCATCGGCACGTGGCCGGGGCCCTCGATCATCACCTGGCAGTCGTGGTCCCACGCCTTCTTCGTCAGCTCACCGAGCGTGTAGAGCTCCGCGAACTGGGCTTCGTCATTGGCGTCCGCGGTCGAGCCGGGTCGGAGGCCGTCGCCCAGTGAGAAGGCGATGTCATAGGCCTTCATGATCTCGCAGATTTCGTCGAAGCGTTCGTAGAGGAAGCTTTCGCGGTGGTGGGCGAGGCACCATTTGGCCATGATCGAGCCGCCGCGGCTGACGATTCCAGTGACTCGCTTGGCGGTCAGCGGGACGTAGGGCAGGCGAACCCCGGCGTGGATGGTGAAATAGTCGACGCCCTGCTCGGCCTGCTCGATCAACGTGTCGCGGTAGACCTCCCACGTCAGGTCCTCGGCAATGCCGCCGACCTTCTCCAGCGCCTGATAGATGGGGACGGTGCCGATCGGCACGGGCGAGTTGCGGATGATCCATTCGCGCGTGTCGTGGATGTTGCGGCCGGTCGACAGGTCCATGACCGTGTCCGCGCCCCAGCGGATCGCCCACACCATCTTGTCGACCTCGGACGCGACGTCGGAGGCGACGGCGCTGTTGCCGATGTTGGCGTTGATCTTGACCAGGAAGTTGCGGCCGATCGCCATCGGCTCGGATTCCGGGTGGTTGATGTTGTTCGGGATGATCGCGCGGCCGCGGGCGATCTCGTCGCGGACGAACTCGGGGGTGACGAAGTCGGGGATCGCGGCGCCGAAGCTCTCGCCGTCGCGCGCCCCTCGACTTCGCTCGGGACGAACGGAATCTGCGAGGAGTTCGCGGCCGAGGTTTTCGCGGATGGCGACATATTCCATTTCGGGCGTGACGATGCCGCGCTTCGCATAGTGCATCTGCGTGACGTTGGCGCCGGGCCTGGCGCGAAGGACGCGCTTGCGGACGTTGGGGAACGGCTGGACACCGCCACTGCGGTCGGGGCCGAGCTGGCCGTTGTCCTCGGGGCGGACCTCGCGCTGGGCGACTTCCTCTACGTCGCGGCGCTCGCGGATCCATTGCGCACGAAGCTCGGGCAGGCCAGCCATGATGTCGATGCGCTGGGCGGGGTCGGTATAGGGGCCGCTGGTGTCGTAGAGGACGACGGGCGGCTCGCCGGACGAGGGCTCCAGATCGACGGCGCGCATGGCGACGCCGAGCGGGCCGACGTGGATCTTGCGGCTGCCGCGGATGGCGCCGGTGGTGACTTTAAGCTCAGTGCGTGCGGGGACGTCCGCCATTTGGAAACTCCTCTTCCTCCGCCGGTGTCAGCCGGATCAGGTTCGATGGGTCACCCGCTCGTGCGGGCCTCTCAAGCGGCGGCCACCGCTCCCCCAGGGAAGAGTCGTCCTTAGGCGCGGGGTGGCGCGGGCGCACCCGTTTTCTTTTCCGTGACAGTGCCGCTACGGTGCCGGCCAACTGCCCGCCGAGGAGAAAGGGCAGCGACCGGGGGAACGCCGTGCAACTTACTCCTGCGACGCCGGTTACGGCGAAGATGAAAACTCTGCTGATCGCATCCGCCGCCGCCACCCTGTTGCCCAGCGCCGCATTGGCGCAAGAAGCCCCGGCCGCGGACGGTCATCGAGTGCGGGTCGGGCTCGGAGCCAAGATCGAGCCTGAGTATATCGGCGCCGACGGCAGCCAGGTGGCGCCGTTGTTCAAGTTCAGCATCGCGCGCGGCACGAACGAATTCAAGTTCACCGCGCCAGACGACGGGCCGAGCATTGCCGTCGTCTCCAGCAAGGGTTTCTCGTTCGGACCGAGCTTCAACATCGAGAGCAAGCGCAAGGAATCCGACGTCGGCGCGCCTGTCGGCAAGGTGAAGACCACGTTCGAAGCGGGCGCCTTCGCCCAATATGAGGCAGACGATTCATGGCGCGTTCGCGCGGACTTCCGGAAGGGCCTCAACGGCCATGACGGGCTGGTCGGATCGGTCGGGGCGGACAAGATCTGGCGCGACGGCGACAAGTACGTCTTCTCGATCGGGCCGCGTGTGCTGTGGTCGGACAGGAAATATCAGCGCGCTTACTTCGGCGTGACGCCAGCCGCCACGCTGGCGACCGGGCTGCCGGTCTACCGGCCGAAGAGTGGTATCCACGCGGTCGCGCTGGCGAGCGGCCTATCGTATCAGTTCAACGACCGCTTCGGGATGTTCGGGTTCGGACGCTATGAGCGGCTCGTGGGCGATGCCGCCAAGTCGCCGATCGTTCGGGAATTCGGCTCTCGCAACCAGTTCTCAGCCGGCGTTGGCCTAAGCTACACCTTCCACGTCGATATGTGAGGATGCCTTAGTCGCCCTTGCCGGGGTCCGACGTGAAGTATTTGTCGTACTTGCCCTCTTCGCCCTTGTGGTCGTCGGCGTCGGCGGGCGTCTGGTCGTTCTTCCGCGTGACGTTCGGCCATTCCGCTGAGAAAGTCGCGTTAAGCTCCAGCCATTTCTCCTGGCCGCTCTCGGTGTCGGGCAGGATCGCTTCGGCCGGGCATTCAGGCTCACACACGCCGCAATCGATGCATTCGTTGGGGTTGATGGCGAGCATCACCTCGCCCTCGTAGAAGCAGTCGACGGGGCAGACCTCGACGCAGTCCATATATTTGCATTTGATGCAGGCGTCGGTGACGACATAGGTCATGTAAGCGAGCTCCCTCTTGGCCTCTCGCTATGTCGCGGGCTTCGGCTCGTCAATTCCCAGTTCCTCGTAACAG
>Ga0070665_100002897_pt1 | contig 18543 bp, 16 predicted proteins | sample KBSS13metaG_FD_65862 | JGI IMG/M metagenome (GOLD analysis project Ga0070665, IMG submission 65862) | Switchgrass rhizosphere microbial communities from Kellogg Biological Station, Michigan, USA - KBS S1-3 metaG | ecosystem: Host-associated > Plants > Roots > Rhizosphere > Soil ...
CTGTTCTCGTCGGTGGCCTCCTGCTCGTCGGGCGTCGAGCTCGACCGGGCCCAGGTGGTCGTCGTCGGCAACGCCACCGGAGTCGGCGGGCGCTACCGGATCGGGCACTCCGTGATGGACGACGCCCTCGACGCCGACGGCATCTGGGACGCGATCCGCTCCGCCGGCCTCGACCTCCCCGAGCGGCCCCGCACGTCCGACCTGGACGGACGGCTCGTGAACGTCTTCCTCAAGTGCGAGGCGTCGCAGGACGGCCACGTCCGCGGTCGCCGCAACGCGATGCTCGACGACTCCGACGTGCACTGGCACCGGCAGATCAAGGCCGCCGTCGGAGGTGTCACCGCCGCCGTCACCGGCGACCCGGCCGTCTTCGTCTCCGTCTCCGCCGCCCACCAGGGCCCGGACGGCGGCGGCCCCGTCGCCGCCATCGTCGACCTTGGCTGACGCTGCCCGCGTGCGTCGGGATCCCCGGTCGACCGGGGATCCCGTCGGTTAGTAGCCGTTGCAACCACTACTAAGCGACGGCTTCGCGTCGTGGTTGGGGCTGGTGTGACGATGGCTGGGGCAGGCGACCCGCGTGCGAAGTCAGTCGAGCGCGGGGCCATCCACAGGCACGGCGTGCGCGCCAGCGGAGGACGCCGTCGAGGGAGTAGTCCTGTGCCCCATGAACGAGATCCTCGGGCCACTGGGAAGTCCGATCCTGTTGCGCTCCGAGCTCCTAGCGGCCGGTCACTCGGACCGGGACATCGCGAGGCTCGTCCGTGCCCAGATCCTCCGACGAGTGCGTCACGGCGCCTACGTCGACACGGCCACGTGGACGGCGGCCGATGCCGACGGACGCCATGCTCTCCGAGCCCGCGCCGTGGTCAAACAGGCCGGCACACGACTCGTGCTGAGTCACGTCTCGGCCCTGCCGTTCTTCGATGCCCCGACCTGGGGAATGTCGTTGAACGACGTGCAGGTCACGAGGCCCGATGCTCGCTGCGGCCGTAGAGAAGCAGGCGTCCGACAGCACCGTGGACGGCTTCTCGACTCGGATGTGGTGATGCGCCGGGGCCTGGAGGTGACGTCCGGCACGAAGACCGCGCTCGACGTCACGTGCTCGGCCGGGACCGAGGCGAGCCTCGTCGCCGTCAACTTCCTCCTCCACCATGGCCTCACGACGGTCGCGGACCTGAGGGCACGCTATGCACTGATGTCCCACGATCCATTCACGCTGAAGACCGACCTGGTCCTGCGCTTGGCCGATGAGCGTCTGGAGTCGGTAGGTGAGAGCCGGACTGTCTTCATGCTCTACCGGGGCGGCGTACCTGCGCCCGAGCCGCAGTACGAGCTCCGCGGCGACCACGGCGCTCTCATCGCCAGGCTCGACTTCGCCTGGCCCGGCCTCGGAGTGTGGCTGGAGTTCGACGGCCGTCAGAAGTACGTGAAGCACCTCCGCCCAGGCGAGACCGTGGTCGATGCCGTGCTCCGGGAGAAGGAGCGGGAGCAGATGGTCGCCGAGCTCACCGGTTGGCGGTGCATCCGCATCACGTGGGCTGACCTCGAGCACGCGACGGTCACCGTGGGACGCATACTCGCGATGCTCGGTGTCACCTCACGCGCCCCTTCTTTCACCTGATCGAGGCGTTCCCCTCGCTTCGTAGCCGTTGCAACCGCTCCACAGCGCAGGGATCCCCGGCCGACCGGGGATCCCGCCCCTCGAAACCCGAGCACGAGAATCGGCGGTGAGTGCGGTGCGCGCCGACGCACCGCCGTCCGGGATGATGGGGGGCATGACCGAGTCGCGGCCCGTGCACACCTGGCTGACCGACATGGACGGCGTGCTGGTGCACGAGGAGGATCCGATCGCCGGGGCGGCGGAGTTCATCGAGGCGCTCAAGGCCAGCGGGCTGAAGTACCTGCTGATCACCAACAACTCGATCTTCACCCGGCGCGACCTGCGCGCCCGACTGCTCGGCAGCGGGATCGACGTGCCCGAGGACCGGATCTTCACCTCCGCCCTGGCCACCGCCGACTTCCTCGACGAGCAGCGCCCGAGCGGTTCGGCGTACGTCGTGGGGGAGAGCGGACTGATCACCGCGATGCACGACATCGGCTACGTGATGACCGACCGCAACCCCGACTACGTGGTGCTGGGCGAGACCCGCACCTACTCCTTCGAGGCGATCACCAAGGCCATCCGGCTGATCGAGAACGGCGCGCGGTTCATCGCCACCAACCCCGACGTCAGCGGGCCGAGCCACCAGGGCACCCTTCCGGCGACCGGGAGCGTCGCCGCGCTGATCAGCGCGGCCACCGGCCAGAAGCCGTACTTCGTCGGCAAGCCCAACCCGCTGATGATGCGCAGCGCCCTGAACCGGATCGAGGCCCACTCCGAGACCACGGTGATGGTCGGTGACCGGATGGACACCGACATCGTCAGCGGTCTCGAAGCGGGCCTGCGCACGATCCTGGTCGGCACCGGCTCGACCCGCCCCGACGAGGTCTCGCGCTTCCCCTACAAGCCGAGCAAGGTCGTCGACTCGGTCGCCGACCTCGTCGACCTGGTGGGGGAGTGGGCCTGATCGGTCAGGTTCCCTCGGACGCCGACCAGCCCCGGATCTCCTCGCGGATCGCGTCCGAGTGCTGGCCCAGGGTCGGAGGCGCCACCTGTGACGCGCGGCCACCGGAGAACGGGTTGTCGTCGAAGCGCAGGGGAGAGCCCGAGAGCCGGAGCGCGCCGTACGCCGGGTGCTCCACCTCGAGCAGCAACCCTTGCGACTGCACCTGGTCCCAGGCGTAGACGTCGTCCATCGAGCGGACCTTGCCGGCCGGGACGCCGGCGGCGAGCAGCAGCTCCAGCCAGTGCTCGGCCGGCTCCGTCGCGAAGTGCGACTCGATCGCGGCGATCAGGTCGTCGCGGTGGGCGACCCGGTCACGGTTGGTGGCGAAGCGCGGCTCGTCCGGGTCCAGCCCCACCGCGGCCGCGAACTTCCGCCACAGACCCTCCGACCCCACGGCGACCTGCACCGGCGCGGAACCGGTCGCGAACATCCCGTACGGCGCGATCGCCGGATGGTGCGCGCCGGAGACGCCGGGCACGCGACCGCCCTGAAGCCACGCGGTGCCCTGGAAGGCGTGCACGCCGACGACCCCGGCCAGCAGCGACGTCCGCACCACCCGGCCGACACCGGTCCGCGCACGTTCGTGCAGGGCTGCGACCACGCCGTACGCGAGGTTCATCCCGGCCAGCAGGTCGGCGATCGGGACGCCGACCTTGGTCGGCTGCTCGATGCCGGTGACCGACATCAGCCCGCCCTCGCCCTGCGCGATCTGGTCGTAGCCGGCGCGGCTGGCCTCGGGGCCGTCGTGCCCGAAGCCGGTGATCGAGCCGACGACCAGCCGAGGGTTGAGCTCGTGGAGTCGCTCGACGGTGAACCCGAGCCGGTCCAGGGTGCCGGTCCGGAAGTTCTCCAGCAGCACGTCCGCACGGCGCACCAGCGCGGCCAGCACGTCGGAGTCGGCGGGGTCCTTGAGGTCGAGGACGATCGACTCCTTGTTCCGGTTGGCCGACATGAAGTACGTCGAGTCCTCGTGGTGACCGTCGGCCTCGCCGGCCCACGGCGGGCCCCAGGCCCGGGTGTCGTCGCCGGTCGCGCTCTCGACCTTGATCACCCGCGCCCCCAGGTCGCCGAGCATCATCGACGCCTGCGGGCCGGCCAACGCGCGGGTCAGGTCGACCACCAGCAGGTCGGACAGGGGGCCGGTCTCCGTCATGCCCGTCAACGTAGTCGGAGGCGGATGGTTGGGTAGAGCCCATGCCGGAGCACACGACGTACCGCCTCGTGCCGCCGGCCACCACGGCGGTCGCGCCGATCGATCTCGACGCCGACCAGCGACGGGTCGTCGAGCACGACAGCGGCCCGCTGCTCGTCCTGGCCGGCCCCGGCACCGGCAAGACGACGACCCTGGTCGAGGCGATCGCCGACCGGATCGAGCGGCGGGGAGCCGACCCGTCGCAGGTGCTGGCCCTGACGTTCTCGCGCAAGGCCGCCGAGAGCCTGCGCGACCGGGTCACCGCGCGGGTGGGGCGCACCACGTCCACCGCGATGTGCTCGACGTTCCACTCGTTCGCCTACGGGCTGGTCCGCGCCTACAGCCCGGCCGACCTCTACACCGCGCCGCTGCGGTTGCTGTCGGCCCCCGAGCAGGACGTCGTGCTGCACGCCCTGCTCACCGACGCACCCGAGTCGGTGCGATGGCCCGAGGCCCTGAGGGCTGCCGTGGGCACACGTGGGTTCGCCTCCGAGGTGCAGTCGGTGCTCGCGCGGGCCCGCGAGCGCGGCCTCGACCCCGCCGACCTACGCGAGCTGGGGCGACGCGAGGCGGTGCCGGAGTTCGAGGCGGCGGGCCTCTTCCTCGAGCAGTACCTCCAGGTGCTCGGCTTCTCGAACTCCTTCGACTACGCCGACCTGATCGCCCGCGCCGGCCTGCTCGCCGACGAGCACCGCGATGACCTTCGCCGCCGCTTCGCGCACGTCTTCGTCGACGAGTACCAGGACACCGACCCCGCCCAGGTCGACCTGCTGCGCTCGCTGGCCGGCGACGGTCGCGACCTCGTCGTCGTCGGCGACCCCGACCAGTCGATCTACGGCTTCCGAGGCGCCGATCTGCGCGGCATCCTCGACTTCCCGGCGGCGTTCCAGACCCGCGACCGCACGCCGGCGCCGGTCGTCGCCCTCGCCACGACCCGTCGCTTCGGCCCTCGACTGCTCCGCGCCTCGCGGTCGATCGCGGCCTCGATCGGGGTCACCGGATCGATCCCGGCCGAGGAGTTCCGGATCTTCCGCAACCCGACGTCCGACGCGCCGGGCCTGGGCGACGGCCAGGTCGAGGTCCTCACCTTCGACACCGCGCGAGCCGAGACGGAGCACGTCGCCGACCTGCTGCGCCGGGCTCATCTCGAGGACGGCATCGGCTGGTCGGCGATGGCCGTGCTCGTGCGCTCGGGCCGCACCTCGATCCCGTCACTGCGCCGCTCGCTCGCCGGGTCGGGCGTCCCCGTCGAGGTGTCCAGCGACGAGACCCCGCTGGTGCGCGAGCCGGCGGTGCTGCCGCTGCTGGCGGCGCTGCGCGTGGTCGTCGACCTCGAGATCGACGACCCCGCAGATCCCGACTTCGTGGCGGCCGACCGGGCCGAGGCGTTGCTGACCTCCCCGCTCGGTGGGCTCGACGCCCATGACCTGCGGTCACTGGCGCGCGCGCTGCGATCGCGTGACGCCGACGTACCCTCCCGCGAGCTCGTACGCCGTGCGGTCACCGTCGACGGCTTCCTCGACGACGTGCGAGGCGAGAGCGCCGACCGGGCCCGCCGGGTCGTGGCGCTGGTGCGCACGGCCCGAGCCGGGCTCGATGCCGGTGCGAGCGCCGAGCAGGTGCTCTGGACGCTCTGGGACGGCACCGACTGGGGGCCTCGACTCCGCCACCAGACCGAGCAGGGCGGTCAGTCCGGGCGCCTCGCCCACCGCGACCTCGACGCGATCTGTGCGCTGTTCGAGGCGGCCGCTCGCGCCGAGGAGCAGGCCGGCCACGTCGGGTTGCGCGAGTTCCTCGACACCCTCTCGGCCCAGGAGATCCCGGCCGACACACTCGCCGACCGCGGGGTGCGCGGCGAGGCGGTCCGCCTGCTGACGGCCCACCGGAGCAAGGGCCTGGAGTGGGAGCTGGTCGTCGTCGCGCACGCCCAGGAGGGCGCGTGGCCCGACCTCCGCCGCCGCAACTCGCTGCTCGGTGCCGACCGCATCGGGCTCGACCACCTCGTGCCACCGCTGACCACCGGCGCGCTGCTGGCCGAGGAGCGTCGGCTGTTCTACGTCGCCGCCACCCGCGCCCGCCGCCGTCTGGTCGTGACGGCCGTGGCCTCGCCGGACGACGACGGCGAGCAGCCGTCGCGGTTCCTGCACGAGCTGGGCGCCGGCGTGCCCGAGCACCGGCAGGGCCGGCCTCGTCGCCCGCTGTCCCTCCCCGGGCTGGTCGCCGAGCTCCGACGTACCGCCGCAGACCCGAGCGAGCCCGACGAGCTGCGGCGCGCCGCCGCCCACCGCCTGGCCGCACTCGCCGCGACCGAGGTGCACGGCCGGCCGCTGTCGTCGGCCGCCGACCCGGCCTCCTGGTGGGGGCTCCGCGCCCCGAGCCGCTCGAGGACCCCCGTGCGCGAGGCCGAGCAGCCGGTCCGGATGTCCGCGAGCGCCCTGCAGGGCCTGCTGACCTGCCCCGCCCAGTGGTTCCTGCAGCAGGAGGCCGGCGGCGCCGTCGTCAGCTCGACCGCCCAGGGTTTCGGGATCATCGTCCACGCGATCGCCGACCGGATGGCCAAGGGCGAGATCACGCCGGCCGACGACCTGATGGGACTGGTCGACCGGGTCTGGGACCGGATGTCGTTCCGGACCCCGTGGTCCGGCGAGCGCGAGCGCGAGGCGATGCGCGACGCCCTGAGCCGCTTCGTCGCCTGGCAGTCGCGGCCGGGTGCGCGCACCCCTCTCACGTCCGAGGGCCGGATCACCGCGACCGTCAGCCTCCCCGACGGCCAGCAGGTGAGCCTGATCGGCTACGTCGACCGCCTCGAGCTCGACGAGAACGGCGACGTGGTCGTCGTCGACCTCAAGACCGGGAAGTACGCCCCGACCGACACCTCCCTGCCCGACAACCCTCAGCTCGGTCTCTACCAGCTCGCCGTCGACCACGGCGCGGCCGACGAGGCGGTCGGTCGGTCCGCGCGCTCCGGAGGGGCCGAGCTGGTCCAGCTCCGGCTCGGCTCCGAGCTGCCCAAGGTCCAGCCGCAGGCGCGGCAGACGCCCGATGCCGACGGCGTCACCCTGATCGAGCACCAGCTGATGGCCGCGGTGGCCGCGGTGCGTGCGGAGGAGTTCGTCGCGCGCCCCGGCGCCCAGTGCGAGCGGTGCGAGTTCCACGCCATCTGCCCCGCCCAGTCGTCCGGGTCGGTGCTCTCGTGAGCCGCACCATCGAGACCCCCACGCAGCTCCGCGAGCTGATGCACAGCACGTTCACCTTCAGCGACCAGCAGTTCGCCGCGATCACCGCACCACTCGAGCCGGCCGTGATCGTCGCCGGCGCCGGGTCCGGCAAGACCTCGGTGATGGCCGCCCGCGTGGTCTGGCTCGTCGCGACCGGACAGGTCGAGCCCGCCGAGGTGCTGGGGCTGACCTTCACCACCAAGGCGACCGCCGAGCTCGCGACCCGGATCCGCACCTCGCTGCGCACCGCTGGGCTCCTGCCCGATCGCGGCCAGCGGCTCGACGAGGGGGAGGAGGAGGTGGAGGAGCCGACGGTCGCGACGTACCACTCGTACGCCGCAGGCCTGCTCGCCGAGCACGGGCTCCGGATCGGCCACGAGCCCGACACCCGGCTGATCGCCGACGCCTCGCGCTACCAGCTCGCCGCCCGGGCCATCGCCCGGCACACCGCACCGGTGCGGTTCCTCAGCGACGCGCCCCAGCTCGTCGTCCAGTGGCTGCTCGCCCTCGATGCCGAGCTCACCGAGCACCTCGTCGATCCCGCGACGGTCCGCGCGCTCGACGCCCACGAGCGCGAGCTGTTCGTCGAGGGCATGGCCGGCGAGAGCCGGAAGACCTACCGCGAGCGTAACGAGAAGGCGATCCTGGCCATCGACCGCCGGGCCGAGCTCCTCGACCTCGTGGCGGAGTACCGCGCCCTCAAGCGCCACCACGGGCTGATGGACTTCTCCGACCAGATCGCGCTGACCGCGCGGCTGGTGCGGGAGCGGCCCGAGGTGGGTGACGCCGAGCGCGCGGCCCACCGCGTGGTCCTGCTCGACGAGTACCAGGACACCTCCGTGGCCCAGGCGCTGATGCTGACCCAGCTGTTCAGCGGACCCGACGAGGCACATGGTCTCGGCCATCCGGTGACGGCGGTCGGCGACCCCAACCAGGCGATCTACGGCTGGCGCGGTGCGTCGGTCTCCAACATCCTCGACTTCCCCGAGACGTTCCCGGGCCCGGCCGGCCGTGCCGCGTCCTACCCCCTCACCATCAACCGCCGATCCGACGTCCGCATCCTCGACACCGCCAACCACCTGGCGCGTGAGCTCTACGACCTGAGGCCCGGGTTGCGTCCGCTCGAGCCCGAGCCCGGCGCGCTCGACGGCGAGGTCACCGCGGCGCTCCACGAGACGTACGACGACGAGCTCGCGGCTCTCGCCACCGACGTCACCGCCGCCCACGCGGCGATGGGCGAGCCCTCCTGGCGCGAGATCGGCGTCCTGACCCGCGACAACTCCCATGCCGCCGATGTCTTCGACGCGCTCACCGCACGCGAGATCCCGGTCGAGATCGTCGGCCTCAAGGGGCTGCTCCGGCTGCCCGAGGTGGCCGAGGTCGTCGCCACCTTGACCCTCGTGCAGGACGTCACCGCCAACGCTGCGCTGCTCACCCTCCTGGCCGGCCCGCGCTGGGCGATCGGGCCGCGCGACCTCGCCCTGCTCGGTCAGCGGGCCGCCGACCTGTCCGGGCGCCGGGGGCGGATCTCGTTCGCCGACCTCCGCGAGGAGCTCGACGCGGCGGTGTCCGGCTCCGACCCGGCCGAGGTCGCGTCGCTGGGTGACGCCCTCGAGTCGCCGGGCGACCTCGACTACTCCGACGAGGCCCGCGAGCGTTTCGTCCTCCTGGCCGCCGAGCTGCGCCGGTTGCGCGGCGCGGTCGGCGAGCCGATCCTCGATCTGGTCCGCCGGATCATCGACAGCTGCGGCATCGACGTCGAGCTCGCCTCCTCGGTGAGCCCAGCGGCGTCCGCGCGGCGCGACAACCTCGACCTCTTCGTGCAGGCGGTCGCGGAGTTCCAGGCGGTCGATGGGCAGGTCACGCTGGCGGCCCTCTTGGCCTGGCTCGAGGCCGAGGACTCCTACGGTCAGGGCCTCGACGTCGCCACGCCCTCCGAGGCCGACTCGGTCAAGCTGCTGACCGTCCACCGGGCCAAGGGCCTGGAGTGGGACGCCGTGTTCATCCCCGGTGCCACCGAGCGGAAGTTCCCGACCGACCGCACCCGGTCGACCTGGCTGACGGTGCCGTTCGTGATGCCGGGGAGCCTGCGCGGCGACGCCCGCGACCGACCCGCGCTCGGTGGGCACACCCCCGACGACATCGCGGCGTTCCTCAAGCTCACCAAGGAGCACGAGCGCATCGAGGAGCTCCGGCTCGCCTACGTCGCCTGGACCCGCGCCCGGCACACGTTGCGGGTCTCGGGCTGGTGCTTCTCGCCCAAGATCAAGGGCGGTCGCGGCCCCTCGGTCTATCTCCAGGGCACGGTCGAGGCACTGGCCGGCTGGGACGCGGTGGCGGAGCCGTGGTGCGACCGGCCCGACAAGGACACGCCCAACCCCTACGCCGCCCGCGACCCCGACCTCCCGTGGCCGATGTCGCACCACACACCCGAGGTACAGCGCCGGCAGGCGGCCGCGGCGCTGGTCGAGGAGGCCTCCCGGGCGATGGCGGCCGGCCGGCCGTGGGCGGACGAGACCGACGACATGCTGGTGCTCGGCCGGATCCAGGACTGGGACGACGAGCTGTCCCGGCTGCTCGAGGAGGCCGGCCGAGACCGGTCACCGGCGGTCGACGTACCCCTGCCGTCGAGCCTGTCCGCGACCGCGCTCGGCCGGCTGCGCGAGGACCCCGAAGGCTTCGCGGCCGACCTGGCGCGGCCGATGCCGCGTGCGCCGTCGCCCGCGGCGCGCTTCGGCACCCGGTTCCACGCCTGGGTGGAGAGCCGGTTCGGCCAGCAGCTGCTGCTCGACCCCGACGACCTGCCGGGGCGTGCGGACGCCGGCATCGACGACGACGCCGACTTCCAGGAGCTGATCGCCCGGTTCGAGGCCGGACCGTTCGCCGAGCGGGTGCCGCACGCCGTCGAGGCGCCGTTCGCCCTGGTGCTCGCCGGCCAGGTCGTGCGTGGCCGGATCGACGCGGTCTACCGCGACGGAGACGACTGGCTCGTGGTCGACTGGAAGACCAACCGTGCCCCGACCTCCGACCCGTGGCAGCTCGGCATCTATCGCCAGGCCTGGTCGGAGCTCACCGACACCCCGGTCGCGCGGGTGCGGGCGGCCTTCTACTACGTGCGGTCCGGCGAGCTCGTGGAGCCCGTCGACCTGCCGGACCGGGCGGCCCTCGAGCGCGCGGTGGCGGCGGGTCAGGCCTGACCGACGGCGGCCTCGAGCGCGATCTCGATCATGTCGCCGAAGGTCTGCTCCCGCTCGGCGGCCGTGGTCGCCTCACCGGTCACGATGTGGTCGGAGACGGTGCAGATCGCCAGCGCCCGCCGGCCGTGCCTGGCGGCCAGCGTGTAGAGCGCGCTGGCCTCCATCTCGATCGCGAGGACGCCGTACTCCACCATCCGGCCGGTCAGCTCGGGCCGCGAGGCGTAGAACGAGTCGCCGGAGAACACCAGCCCGACGTGCGCCTCGAGGTCACGGCTGTCGGCAGCCTCGACCGCACCCCGCAACAGCCCGAAGTCGGCCACGGGGGCGTAGTCGAGCCCCTCGAACGTGATCCGGTTCATCGACGAGTCGGTGCAGGCACCGGAGGCGATCACCACGTCGCGGATCGCCAGCTTCTCGGTCAGGGCACCGCACGAGCCGACCCGCACGATCGACTGCACGTCGTACGCCGTGAACAGCTCGTGGGCGTAGATGGCCAACGAGGGCTGGCCCATCCCGGAGCCCTGGACCGACACCGGGTGCCCGCGCCAGGTGCCGGTGAATCCCAGCATCCCCCGGACCTCGGTGTAGCAGCGGGCGTCGTCGAGGAAGGTGTCGGCGATCCACCGCGCCCGCAGCGGGTCGCCGGGCATGAGGACGACGGGAGCGACGTCCCCGTCGGCGGCGCCGATGTGGGTGCTCACCGTCCGGTCTCCTCCTCACGCCCGCGGGCGACCATCGCCAGCGAGTACAGCGGGCGGTCCTGGGTCTCGACGTACACGCGCCCGAGGTAGCTGCCGATCACGCCCATCATCAGCAGCTGGAGCCCACCGAGCAGGAACATCCCGACGGCGATGAACGCCCAGCCGGGCACGGTGCGGCCGGGCTCGAAGAGCCGGACGTAGACGACGAAGAGGGCACCCAGCAGGCTCAGGAACGAGATGAACATCCCCAGCCGCGAGATCAGGCGGAGCGGGAACGTCGAGAAGCCCAGGATGCCGTCAGCCGCCAGCTTCAGCATGGTGCGGAACGGGTACGACGACGAGCCGGCGAAGCGCGGATCGCGGTCGAACGGCACGGCCTCCTGGCGGAACCCCACGTGGGAGACGATCCCGCGCAGGAAGCGGTCGTGCTCGCGGTAGCGGATCACCTCCGCGACGACCTTGCGGTCCATGAGCCGGAAGTCGCCGACGTTGCGCGGGATGTCGACCGAGGCGAGCCGGCGGAGCAGCCAGTAGAAGCCGTACGCCGTGCCGCGCTTGAACGGCGAGTCCTGCCGGGTACGGCGCTGGGCGTAGGCCACGTCGACGCCCGACTCCCAGGACTCGATCAGCTGCAGGCTGACCTCCGGTGGGTCCTGCAGGTCGGTGTCCATCACGATCACCGCGTCGCGGCCCGCGGCGGCGTCGAGGCCGGCCGTGACCGCGATCTGGTGCCCGAAGTTGCGGGCCAGGGAGATCACGGTGACCCGCTCGTCGGCCGCGCGCAGCTGCAGCAAGAGGTCGAGGGACGCGTCGCGGCTGCCGTCGTCGACGTAGACGAACTCGAAGTCGAGATCGGGTCGCTTGAGCGTGGCCGTCACCAGCGCGTCGTGGAAGGCCTGGAGGCCGTCGGCCTCGTTGTGCACGGGCAGCACGTAGGCCAGCAGGCGGCGGGCGGGGGTCATGCGGTCTCTCCAGCGGTCGGCCAGCGGTCGATTCGGTGCCGCGAACATACTGCCCCGGACCTGTGCGCACCGTGGGAACGTGCCGTGGATAGCCTGCAGGGCGTGACGTTCCCGCACCTGGAGCTGGCATCCGACCCGCACGACCGGGTGGGGGAGCGGCGAGCCGACACGGCCTGGCTCGAGCAGGCCTGGGCGGACGAGAAGACCCGCGTGCTCGTGGTGGCGGGGAGCCGGGTCCGGTCGGCCGACGGCACCGTCCCCTGGGTCCGGAGTGCGCAGGTCACCGATGACGGCACCCGGGTGCTGCTCGGCGAGCGTGACGGGCGGGTGTGGTTCGCCCACGTCGTCGACCCTGGCCAGGCGGACCAGGGGAGCGCCGGGCGTGAGGAGTGGGTGGGCATCCGCGACCTGCTGCCGCACCTGGCCGGAGCCGGCGTCGAGCAGGCGCCGCTGGTGTTCCACGCGATCGGCCTGGCGGAGTGGCTGCTCGCCACCCGCTTCTGCCCGCGCTGCGGCGGCCGGCTCGAGCCGCGTCTGGCCGGGCACGAGCTCGAGTGCGCGGACTGTCACCGCCGCCAGTTCCCGCGCACCGACCCGGCGGTGATCATGGCGATCACGCACGGCGAGCCGGGCTCCCCCGACGAGGCGCTGCTGCTCGGACGACAGGACGTCTGGCCCACGGGCCGCTACTCGACCCTCGCCGGTTTCCTGGAGCCGGGGGAGTCCCTCGAGGACGCCGTGCGCCGCGAGGTCGCCGAGGAGACCGGCGTCGTCGTCGGCGAGGTGACCTACTTCGGCAACCAGCCCTGGCCGCTGCCGGCGAGCCTGATGCTCGGGTTCCGCGGCCGTGCGTTGTCGCGCGACATCCGCGTGGACGGCGTCGAGATGCAGGACGCCCGGTGGTTCACCCGTGACGTGATGCGTGAGGAGACCGCCGCCGGCACGCTCGTGCTGCCGGGTGGTGTCTCGATCAGCCGCTCGCTGGTGGAGGACTGGTACGGCGGGCCACTGCCGGGCTCGTGGTAGAGCGAGGACGATCGGACACGGCGCAGCGGGGGCGCTCGGCCGCGGGGATCGGCGCAGCGCGCGTGCGCGCAGGCCGCCGGCTCAGGAGGCCAGGGCCGCGAGCTTCTCCTTGACCTGGATCAGCGACGGGTTCGTCTGCGCGGTCCCGTCGGCGTACACCAGCGTCGGGACGGTCTGGTTGCCTTGGTTCACGCGCTCGACCACCTCCGCAGCCTCGGGGTGCTCCTCGATGTCGACCACCTCGTAGGCGATGCCCTCGCGGTCCATCTGGCCCTTCAGACGGTGGCAGTAGCCACACCACGGAGTGCTGTACATCGTCACCGAGCCACTCATCCGGGGGCTGTCCCTTCTCACGTCTATGTTGATGACCTGTTCAACCATCGCCCGTCAGGAGTTGTTCCCGCGTGACCGGTGCTCCACACCCGCCCCCGGCCCTGCTGGACGCGCTCGACCCCGAGCAGCGCGAGGTGGCCGAAGCGCTGCGCGGGCCGGTACGGGTCCTCGCGGGTGCGGGCACGGGCAAGACCCGGGCGATCACCCACCGGATCGCGCACGGCGTCGCGTCGGGCATCTACGCCCCCACCGAGGTCCTGGCCGTCACGTTCACGACCCGGGCGGCCGGCGAGATGCGCGGCCGGCTCCACGGGCTCGGGGCGCCCGGCGTCCAGGCCCGCACCTTCCACAGTGCCGCCCTGCGTCAGCTGCGGTGGTTCTGGCCGACGACGTACGGCGGTGACCTCCCGACCCTGACCGAGTCGAAGATCCCCCTGATCGCCGGTGCCGCCCGCCGGCTGCGGATGCAGACCGACCAGGCACTGCTGCGCGACCTCGCCTCCGAGATCGAGTGGGCCAAGGTCAGCAACGTCGGCCCCGACGACTACGCCCGGGTCGCCGGGCGCCATGCGCGCGCCGTCGCCGGGCTCGACCACGAGACCGTCGGCCGGCTGTTCGGCGGCTACGAGGAGGTCAAGCGCTCCCAGGCGCGCATGGACATGGAGGACGTCCTGCTGCTGACCGCGGGGATGCTGGCCGAGGAGGAGCGCGTCGCCGCGCAGGTGCGCGCGCAGTACAAGTGGTTCGTCGTCGACGAGTTCCAGGACGTCTCCCCGATCCAGTCGGCGCTGCTCGACCTGTGGCTCGGCGGTCGCGACGAGATCTGCGTCGTGGGCGACCCCGCCCAGACGATCTACTCCTTCGCCGGCGCCGACGCGACCTACCTCCGCGACTTCGGCACGAAGTTCCCCGGCACGACGTCCGTCGAGCTCTCGCGCAACTACCGCTCCTCGCCCGAAGTGGTCGAGGCGGCGAACGCCGTGCTGGCGGGGTCGGCCTCCACCTCGGTGCGGCTGCGTGCCCAGCAGCCCAGCGGCCCGGCGGTGCGCTACGTGCCGGCGGCCGACGAGGTGGCCGAGGCCGACGCCGTCGCCGATGCGGTCGGCACCCTGCTGCGCGACGGCGTGCCGGCGTCCGAGATCGCGGTGCTGTTCCGGATCAACGCGCAGTCGGAGGCGTTCGAGGAGGCGCTCTCCTCGCGCGGCCTGCCCTACGTCGTGCGCGGCGCGAGACGCTTCTTCGAGCGGCCGGAGGTGCGCCAGGCGGTGACCATGATCCGGGCGGCCGTGCGCACCTCCGACGACGACTCGTCGGTGCTCGACGTCGTGCGGGCGACCTTGGCCGGGCTGGGCTGGACCACCGAGGCGCCGGCCACGCGCGGCCAGACGCGGGACCGCTGGGAGTCCCTCCAGGCCCTGATGACCATGGCCGAGGAGGCGGGCGAGACGACCCCGAGCGACTTCGTGGCCGATCTCGATCGCCGAGCCTCCGAGCAGCACGCCCCGGCCGCCGGTGGCGTCACGCTCGCCACGCTCCATGCCGCCAAGGGCTTGGAGTGGGACGCCGTGTTCCTGGCCGGCATGCACGACGGCGCGATGCCGCTGACGCATGCGACCTCCGAGCTGGAGATCGAGGAGGAGCGTCGCCTGCTCTACGTCGGGATGACCCGGGCCCGTCGCCACCTCGTGCTGTCGTGGGCGGCCGCACGCGCGCCCGGCGGACGGGGCAACCGCCCGCCGTCGCGCTTCCTCGACACGCTCCTGCCGGCGTCCGCCAAGGCCGCGAGCGCCAAGCCCAAGGCACGGCGTGCCGTCCACTGCCGCGAGTGCGGGAAGCCGTTGTCGACGCCCGCGGAGAAGAAGCGCGGTCGCTGCAGCAACTGCCCCGCGTCCTACGACGAGGAGCTGTTCGAGCGGCTGCGGGTCTGGCGCAAGGAGCGCGCCGACGAGGAGAGCGTGCCGGCCTTCGTGGTCTTCACCGACGCGACGCTTCAGCTGATCGCCGAGCACCGCCCCACCTCGCCGGCGGCACTTCTGCGCATCAGTGGGGTGGGCCCGGCGAAGCTGGAGCGGTACGGTGACGGTGTGCTGAAGGTTCTCGGGTAGGGCTCTACGGAGCGAAACCACACGCCGTCTTCCTGGCGTTGCGACCGGGTCGAGAAATTTCTCGAAATACCCACTAAATGGTTTGCCGCTTACGACGCGGCCCCGGTAGCGTACCTCCTACGACGTAACCGACAGCGCATCACGACCTCTGGCAAGGTCGGCGCCCAACACTCGAAGGAGGTGGCCCGCGTGATCAGCAACAAGACCTGGATGACGGCCCAGACGCCGTCGTTCGGCATGTCCGCTTATGGCCAGACCTCCCTCGAGGCTTCGGCCATTTCGGCTGTCGCCGGTGCCCAGGTGTCGACGTGTGCCCGTGTCCGCCACATCGGTGACATGGGCCTCGCGGCCACCACGGGCGACTTCCCGGAGATCCGTGCCTGGAGACCACCAAACTGTTGACAGTCAGCAGCGATGGCAGCCTCCAGGCCGCGGAACCCGAACCGGGATCCGCGGCCTTTCTGATTTTTCACAGCTTCATCCATGAGCGATCAGGTCACACAAGGAGGTGAAAGACATGACCATCACTGTTCTCGACCGCCGGGACGGGACCGCCGATTCGCTGCCTGCGTCTCTCGGTGAGCTCCACGACACGGCCGACACGGTGCCCGACGAGCTACTGCCCTGCCGAGTCAATGACTCGGAGCTGTGGTTCGCCGAGTCGCCGGCCGACGTCGAGTTCGCGAAGGCGCTGTGCCGGGACTGCCCGGTGCGGGATCTCTGCCTCTCCGGTGCGCTGGAGCGGCGAGAGCCCTGGGGCGTCTGGGGCGGAGAGCTGTTCCTCCAAGGAGTGGTGATTCCCCGCAAGCGTCCGCGTGGGCGTCCGCGCAAGAACGAGCAGGCCGCGTAAGCGGTGACCGGCCCTTTGCGGCCACATGTCCTCAACGAAAGAACTTCCTTGATCAACTCAGACCAGAACGGAAAGACCATGATGAACAACTTGATGCACGAAGATCTAGCGCGCGCACAGATGTCCGCGCGCCTGGGAGAGGCGCAGCAGCTCCGACGGGGTCGCCAGCAGGCGGCGGCTCGTCGGCTGAGCCGCAAGGCCGAGCAGGCCGCGCGGCAGGCGCGTCTGGCCCTGGCCCGCGCCATCTGAGGAACACCGCCTCGACCTGATCGCGAGTGTTCCGGGAGCCCGGTACGACATCGTCGTACCGGGCTCCCGCACGTCCCCGAGCGCTGACCCGGCACAACGGGCACGTCCCCGAGCGCTGACCCGGCACAACGGGCACGTCCCGGAGCGCAGACCCGGAACAACGGGCACGTCCCCGAGCGGTGACCCGGCACAACGGGCACGTCCCGGAGCGCTGACCCGGAACAACGGGCACCTCCCCGAGCGCTGACCCGGCACAACGGGCGGGGCCGAGCAGGCCGGCGTCGTGATGTGCGTGCATCTTCTGCCGGGTCGGGGCCTTCCAGCCTGCACCTTCTGACGGGTCAGCGTTCGCGCGCCTACCCTGGCCTCGTGAAGACCTGCAACATGTGCGGGAAGCAGGCCGACGACGCCGAGGCCATGACGTGGGTGACCTCGGTCGAGAACGGACGCCGGCGGATCTACTGCGACACCTGCTCCCGCGAGCATCTGCGCGCGATCGAGGGCAAGCTCGACAGCGAGTGGTGGTGAGTCCGCCCGCGCCGCTCAGCCCCAGGCGCAGCCGCAGTGCGGGTGGCGGAGCCAGTCGCGTCGGCTGACCTCGAGGTCCTCCGTCACCGTGACCGTCGCCGAGCGAAGGGTGGACGGCCGCCCGTCGAGACGGCGTACGACGTCGCGCACGGCCCAGGCGATCCCGATCTCGACCAGGCAGGGATCCGGATCGACCACCGGCGCGGGACACAGGGCCTCGAGCTGGTGGAGCACGGTGGCCCGCCTCGGGTCGCGGTCGCCCAGGTGGGCGTCGAGGCAGCGCAGGCAGGCCGTGCGCCCGGGCTCGACGAACGGGCCGACCCGGACCGATCCGGGCAGCACGGCGAGCCACACGTGGGCGACGTCGTCGCGGACCAGCGCGTCAGACACCGATCGGCGCGGCTCGCCCACGGTCGCCACGAGCCGCAAGGGTGCGGAGGCGGCCCGGGCGACGCCCGCCGTCGTACAGCCGCGGACCACGTGCCGCTCCAGGGTCGCGTCGACCGTCAACGCCACCGGAGCCCGTTCCGAGGCGCGTTCGACCCGGGTGCGGCCCGTGGCGTCGACCACCCAGCCGTCACGGACCAGGTCGTCGACGAGAGGGCGCAGCTCGGGTGGCGGCCTGCGGTCGAGGTGGGTGAGCGCCTCGTGCAGCCCGGGTCGGTCGGCCAGCACCAACCGGTCGGGCGGGTCGAGCCCGACCTGCAGGTGCTGGTCGTCCCTGCGTACGACGTGCAGCCCCGGCCGCAGGATCGGCCGGGTCAGCCCCGCCCAGGTGGTTGCCGTGGCCATGCCGGCGACGCTGCCACAGATCCTCACCGGTGGCGGTGGGCCCTCCACAGGACGCACGAACGGCGCCACCCGAAGGTGGCGCCGTCCGATGTTGGTCTGTGCGGTGTCTCAGGCCTTGCCGAGGATCCGGTTGAGGTTCGTGCCACACACAGGGCAGACGGCCTTGGCCATCCGGGTGCCCTTGTCGTTGACGCGCACCTCACCGCTCGCCTCGCGCTTGGCCTTGCACTTCACGCAGTAGAACTCGCCGCTCCAGGTCTCCGCCATGACGGCCTCCTTGGTCTGTCTCATTCACGGTCGTCGCGACGGGGATTCTGGGGAAGCCCGCCGGGACCGGGCCACACCTGGCGCTCGGTCGTGAACGACCCTACGGCACACGTGGCGCCAGGTGCAGACGCCGCACCGCTGAGCGTGGAGGGCGTATTTTTCGCGCTCAGCGACGCCGAGGACCCACGAGACGTCCGGACGGGTGCGCGGAGGACCCTCCAGGAGGGCCTCAACGCGGGTCGGGGGCGGCGGACACCCGAGGGTGCGCCGGGCGTTGAGACCCTCCTTGTGGGGGACTCGTGGGGACGATCCCGCACTGCCGAGAGCTGGTCCGAGACGTGGCTCGAGCAGGTGCTGACGGCCCGACTCGGGGGTGTCGCCGAGAGGGGATAGACAGGGGCCCGGGTCCGTACGTCGTTTGCCTTCCCCTTGCGAACGCCGTCCGGAGTCCCGGGACCCCGTCTGCCGTCCACGCTAGGAGCGCGCCGGGCGCAGGGTCAACGCGCGGGGGCAGGTC
>Ga0070665_100002898_pt1 | contig 18535 bp, 14 predicted proteins | sample KBSS13metaG_FD_65862 | JGI IMG/M metagenome (GOLD analysis project Ga0070665, IMG submission 65862) | Switchgrass rhizosphere microbial communities from Kellogg Biological Station, Michigan, USA - KBS S1-3 metaG | ecosystem: Host-associated > Plants > Roots > Rhizosphere > Soil ...
GGAAAATGGATATGCCGATACAGGCTTATGCTGTGATGTTTGCTATAGGGCATTTTACTATAGTTAAAGATAGCTGGCATGGCAAGGACGTGAATTATTATGTAGAGCCGGCCTATGGGCCATATGCCAGTAAGATATTTAAGAATACCCCGGAAATGATGAGCTATTTCTCTGATATAACCGGCATTCTGTATCCATGGAATAAATATGACCAGGTAATAGTAAGAGATTATGTATCCGGCGCAATGGAGAACACTACAGCAAGCTTATTTGGTGAGTTTATGAATGAAACCAATAGGGAGCTGATGGATAGGGATTTTGAAGACGTAGTTTCGCATGAGCTGTTCCACCAGTGGTTTGGCGATTATGTTACGTGTGAATCATGGAGCAACATAACAGTGAATGAATCATTTGCAAACTATAGCGAGCAACTATGGCGGGGGCATAAATATGGTAAAGCATCTTCTGACAAACTCGCATACGAAGACTTACATAAATATCTGCAAAGTGCTAAGCTAAGTGACCCACCATTAGTGCGCTTTTACTATAACGACAGGGAAGATGTATTTGACCGTATTTCTTATGAAAAGGGTGGAGCGGTGCTTAATTACCTAAAAGGATTGATGGGAGATGAGGTCTTTTTTAAAGCCATGAATATATACTTAAGTAAAAATGCATTGCACTGCGCCGAAGCGCAGCAATGGAGGCTGGCAATAGAAGATGCTACAGGGACTGACTGGAACTGGTTCTTTAACCAATGGTACTACCGCGGCGGACACCCGGTGCTGGATGTAATGTACGATTATGACGATGATGCAAAACAACTAATAGTAACAGTAGCGCAAAAACAGACAGATAGTTTCTATAAATACCAATTGCCACTAAAAGCTGCAATTATATATGGCAATGAAAAAAACATTGCGGACTGGGACATAACCAGCAAAAAAGAAACGTTTATTTACCCTTACAAAGATGGGCAAAAGCCCGTTATAATACCTGATGCTATGCATTGGCTTCCCGGTGAGCTAAATGATAATAAAATAGCCTGGCAATGGCTGGCACAATACAGAAACAGTGATGATTATATAAATAAGCGTGTAGCAATCCTGGGTGCCGCCAGGAACCTTGATGATAGCAGTTCGCAAATATTACTGACTGAGGCATTGGCAGATAATATACCTACTATAAAACAATATACGCTTGACATACTGCAGTTACAAAAGAAAACAAGGTGGCAGGATAAGTGGAAAGAACAGATAGCATATATGGCTTTGAACGACGGAAACAATGCTGTACGTGCATCTGCATTTGATGTGCTGGGCGACTGGAAGATAAAATCGGCAATACAATCTATGATAGATGCAGTAAATGATAGCTCTTATAATGTATCGAGCTCTGCATTGGCTGCACTATATAAAATAAGTGAAGACACTGCTTATGATATATCCAAACGATTACTCGCATCAAATCCCGGTGGAGACCTGGAACTCGCAATATGGAGTATAATAGGGAAAAAAGGATATGAAAATGATATAAATTTCTTTGAGCAAAAAGCTCCGTATGTATATGGCACAAGGAAATTCAGTTTTGTGTCCAGCATATACTATTACCTGCTAAACGTAAAAAGTGATGTTGCCTTTGAAAAAGGTGTTGCCCTTATAGCAAAGCTTGCTATGAAAGAGCCTATAAAAACATACAGACCGGGACTGGCCTCTTATTTGTATAGATTAGCACAGAGCTATGATAGCAAAGCAAAGACAGACAATAAAACCGATGCAGCCAACGATACAAAACGTATAGAAATAATAAAGGCTTACATTGACAAAATAGTAGATGCAGAAAAAGATGCAGATAACCTAAAGACCTATAAAAGCATGAAGACTACAGCAAACGAATTTACAGATTAGGCTGGCTATCAGTAGTAACCGCTTTACTAAGCAATATCTGATGTAAGTTCAATACCTGGGGAATAACGGGCTGAACTTCATCGTTTATAATAACGTAGTCGCACCGCTTCATTTTTTCATCCTCGTCCATCTGCTTCGAAATACGATCGAGAATGTCCTGGCGGGAAGTATTAGCACGTGTAACAGCACGCTGTATCCTGAGCTCGAGTGGAGCAGAAACACCAATCATTATATCCATGTCCACATAAGTACCACTCTCAAAAAATATGGCTGCTTCCTTTATGGCATATGGTGTCTGCTGGTGCTCCATCCAATCTTTAGCATATTGTACGGTAGCAGGGTGCACTATAGCATTTAGCTGTTGCAATTTTGCCGGATCTCTAAATACGATGCCTGAAAGTTTTTGCCGGTTTAGTTTGTCTTCCACATATATCTGATCCCCAAAGATGGCCTTAATATCATGAATAAGCGTAGCGTCATTATTCATTAAATACCTGGCAGAATCATCTGCGTAAAAGACAGGTATGCCAAGTGTATGAAACACCTGGCATACTATAGTTTTTCCGGAACCAATGCCGCCCGTGATACCTACTTTAAGCATTGGAAATAAATTTATTTTGCAGGAGTGACTGCAGCTGTAGCAGTACCTTCAGTTTTTTTACGGAAAGCAGAAGTCATCTCCATAGAAATAGCAGACCTTTCGATAGTCATGAAAGTGTTGTTGCTTATTTCCAGTTTCACAGTACCATCTTCGTTTGCGCGAACTATACGGCCATGTATGCCTGCAGTAGTTACCACTTGTTCACCGGAAGTCATGCTTTCAGCAAATTTCTTTTGTTCTTTAGCGCGTTTTGCTTGTGGGCGTATCATGAAGAAATACATTACCACGAACATACCAACCATAAGGAACAGTGGCATCATAGAACCACCTGGCTGTGCTTGCAACATTACTGTTAAAAGATTAATTGACATTTTGTTTAGATTATTGTTGATTGAAAAAATTACTTATCCTTTTGTGGTATAACTTCTGCGGTGATATATAGCATATGTGCGCCTTTGTTAGAGTTTGTAGTTATCTGCACTGACTTTTCCTGGTGCCCAGACTTGCCTGCAGAATTAAATATTACTTTCATAACACCGCCTGCGCCGGGAGCTATCGGGTCCCGCTGATAGTCTGCCACGGTGCAGCCGCATGAACCTAAAGCATTGCTTATAACAAGCGGGTTTTTACCATTATTCTTAAACTCAAAATTGTAAACCACTTTTTCACCTTCGTGCATAGAACCAAATGCATGAAAAGTATCTACAAAATCCATAGTAGGTTTTGCATTCATGGCCGCCGTGTCTAAGCCCATAGCAGTATGAGGGTTGTTTACAAGGCTGGTGGGCAGCAGATTGCTTTTCTTATCCTTATTAGCGTCATTATCATTACTGCATGATGCAAAGGCCAAAATTAAGAGTGCAAAAAGATATCGTTGCATATAAAACAAATTGTATTACAAAATTAGGGTTTACGCGTACGTTCCTGCTTTCTAATTTTATTTTCCTTTTCCAGCTCTTTCAATATATTATCCAATACGCCATTAATAAACTGACCGCTTTGTGGGGTGCTATACAGCTTGGCTATTTCTATATATTCATTAATAGTTACTTTGGTGGGTATAGTAGGGAAATACAGCATTTCGCAAATACCCATTTTTAGCAATAAAAGATCTATTAATGCTACACGCTCTTTATCCCAATTTACCAGCTTAGGCTGTATCAGCTCCATACAGTAGTCATCCTTATCCATTACCGTATGCAAAAGATCATGTGCATACTCCTTCTTTTCCCCTGATATAAGGCTGAGGAAATTAATCTTCGAATTGCTTTTAAAGAAATTCTCCATCAGCATCAGGGTCATTTCCCTATCATCTTCCCAACCCGGTAGCTCATCTACAAAATATTCCTGTAGACCTTCATTTTCAAGAATAATCTTTTCCCAGATGAATTGAATAATAGCTTTTTCCTGTTTAGCATCTCTTTTGGGTGCGGCTATGTATTCCTGATACTCAGGTGTTTCTAAAAGCTTTAAAAAGGCTTTTTTTATCCATTCTTCATCAATAAAATGCTGGATCTTAGCTTCTTTTATCTTTTCAGCAAACGTCTCATTAGCGAGCAGCGACATGATAAAATCATTACCTGCTATACGGGTGCTTACGTCCAAGTCCTCTTCTCTCTTCAGGTACCTGCTTGCACGCTGGCGCGCAAAGGTTTCTGAATATTGCGCTACTCTTACAGTATATAAGATTGAAACAATAAATAAATCGAGTGAGCGAGCTAATTTTTCATTTAAAATACTTGAGGCTATTCTTTTATTCGCTTCCTGTTCTACCGGCTCAAGTGTAGCAAGTGTGTAAAGCGTCTGCATCACTTTAACCCGGATATTTCTGCGGCTGATCATAGATAGTAAAGAACCTGTTTTGCCGCGCAAAGGTAAGAAATACTTTTATTATAGGCTAAGGCACCATAAAAGTAATTATTGTTAAATCATATAAATTTCCAACCTCGCTACGTTCCTAAAACCTGCTCTGAGAGTGATTTTATACATTTTTCTCTGATTTCCCATAATTCTTCGATAGAATACGGGATATTTTCCTGTTTTTGCCACTGCGATATATAGTCTCTATGGTAGCAAATCTTGAAATCTGTGACCTGTTCAGGTAAAATTTCGCTTTCTTCCAACAAATCCGATATAAAGTCGGCCGGAGTTGATTTTTTGCTGGTAAACTCAAGGATAAGGTTATTATACCGGAGATAGTTGTGCGCTTCAGGAATGTATTCAAGTTTATATGTATGCAGCACAGGGGCAATGTGTGGCGTATTACATGCATTCATTTTATAAATGCCCATCATCAGTTTAAATTCAGGCTGTTCATTCTCTATTGCCAGTTGTTTTAGCAGCGCATGTTTCGTACTGCATGTGCCATAATTGTCTATCAAAACGCAGGCTATATCCTTTTTATTTTTATTTCTTTTGTAAGGTAATGACTTAATATACTGCGCAGCTTCAGAAAACGTATAAATATTTCTTTCTACAAATAAGACGGAAATCCTTTCACCGGAAGCAATATCAAAATCATTATAATAATTCATTGTGTTATATTAATACCTGACAAATAGTAATCTCAAAAAAATAAAAAGCCGCAACACAAAGTAGCGGCTTTCTTTTTTATAGAAAATTAAAATTGCATTAATGCATGGCTTCGGACAAGTCCATTTTTTGTGCACTTTTACCTTTTACAAGTAAGACAAATGGCACACAGATAAGGAACATAAGCCCTAAGTACAGGAATACATCCATATAGGAAAGGACAGCCGCTTGTTTGGACACCATGTAATCCATTGTCTGATATGCGCTGTTCAAAGCCACATTAGGAGTCATTCCTTTGGCCGTGTAGCTAGCCTGCAGACCATGTATGCGTTGTTGCACTACAGCACTATTGGTATTAAGATTGCTTACAAGGTCGCTTCTATGTACGATTGTCTGATGTGCCATAAAAGTGGTAATCAGAGCTACGCCAAAGGAACCACCAAGTTGACGCATCATACCTGTAAAAGCTGCGCCCTGGCCAATCTGCTGCCCCTTAAGGGTAGATAATGAGAGGGTAGTAATAGGTATAAATAACATACCCATACCCAAACCGCGCACGATAAGCATCCAGAAGAAGTTATCAGCACCTGTGTCCGGGGTTAATATCCTGTACCCCCAGAAGCAAAAAATAAAGAATAGTATCATACCGAGGGCCACTAAATACTGTTGCTTCGCACCGCGCTGCAGCAGCTGCCCTATAATGGGCATCATAAATGCAGTAGTGAGCGCAGCAGGTATCATTAGCATACCCGATTGTTGCGCAGTCCACCCAAGTGTGGCCTGTGTATATAGTGGTATGATAAAGGTAGAACCGTAAAGTCCAAAACCAAGTATAAATGAGAGTATAGTACCTACACGCAGATTAGTATTCTTTAGTACACGCAGCTCGACAATTGGATTTTTATACGTCAGTTCGCGCCATATAAAGAAGAAAAAGCCAAGTATAGCACTTATGGTAAGTATTACTATCGTGCTGCTATCGAACCAGTCATCTTCCTGTCCGCGTTCCAGTACGTATTGTAATGAGCCTACGGCTAAAGCTAAAAATACAATGCCCCACCAATCGATTTCTTTTCTTGATTTTTTCTCGGCAAATTTAGGGCTGCGTACAAACTGAAGTGTCATTAAAGCTGCAATAACACCGATAGGGATATTGATATAAAAAATGTAGGGCCATGAATAATGCTCTACTATATAACCACCTAATGGAGGGCCTAACGTAGGCCCTATGATAACACCTAAACCATATATAGCCTGTGCCATTCCACGCTTTTCCGCAGGATAACTTTCAGTGATGATAGTTTGAGAAGTAACCAGCAATGCACCACCACCAAGACCCTGCATAAACCTGAAAAACACAAGCTCCCATATACCATGAGCGTTACCGCAAAGGAAAGAGCAGAGCGTGAATATCATGATAGATGCAGCAAAATAGTTGCGGCGGCCAAACTGCTGAGATAGCCAGCTTGTCATAGGGACTACAATTACGTTTCCTATGGCATATGCTGTAATTACCCATCCCACCTCATTGAGCGTAGCGCCAAGATTACCCTTCATGTCATTCAGCGCCACGTTTACAATGGTAGAGTCTACTATCTCCAACAGCGCACATAGAATGGCAGTGATAGTGATAATGACTCTTCTGAATCCATATTCAACTAATGAGTCTTGCATAAAATATTAATTATATTATTCTCTAAAGAGAGAAATTATTTGTCAAGATGTACATCAACATCTACGTTCATACCCGGACGTAATTGTTGAACAATTTTGTCGTTGGGATTAGCAAATTCTATCTTTACAGGAAGACGCTGTACCACTCTTACAAAATTGCCCGAAGCATTATCAGGAGGTAATAGTGCAAACCTGGCACCTGTAGCAGGTGAGAATGAGCTTACCTTAGCCTCGAAATCGTGACCCGGATATGCATCTACATGCACAATTACCCTTTGACCAACTTTCATTTTATCAAGCTGAGTTTCTTTGAAGTTTGCAACAACCCATATATTATTATCTCCAACTACACTGAATAGCGACTGACCTGCCTGTACATACTGGCCGGGGCGAATATTAATCTTAGATACAAGACCGTCTTCTGGTGCAGTAATGATCGTATAAGACAAGCTAAGTTTTGCATTATCAAGGTCTGCCTGGCGCTGCTGTATAGTAGCTTCGGCAACACTTATTTGCTGGCCGGTAGCTGCACTTTGAGATTCGCTGGCGCTTGATACGCGTGATGCTGCATTTTTCTGATCAACCAATACCTGTAATTGACGTTCAGCGGTTTGCTTGGTTGCAAGCGCCTGTTCGTATTGCTGTTGGGTAATAGAATGGTCTTTTATCAGGTTAGCATAACGTTCGTAATCCTGATTAGCACGCCATACATTAACGCGGGCTGCATCTATCTGAGCATCCGCAGTGGAAATATTTGCTTTTGAACTGGCAACATTAGCCTGGGCAGCTGCAGTAGATGCATGAGCTACGCTTAGATTGCTTTTAGCAGCAGCTAAAGCAGCTTCAGCCTGGGCTACCTTTATTACTTCGTCCGCATTATCCAGTACTATCAGGGTATCCCCTTTCTTTACACGCTGGTTATCGCTAACTTTTACCGATGAAACATAACCTGAGATACGCGGAATAACAGGGCTGATATTAGCGTCTATCTGCGCGTCATCTGTTTCTTCATGATAGAGGGAGTGGATGTATTTGCTGATACCGAATGTACCACCAACAACCACTAACAATATAAGCACTATAATAAAGCGTTTGCTGCTCTTTTTAGGCGCTTCAGTTTCTGCTACAGCCATACCGGGAGTATGGTTGTGTGTTCTTGCTTCGTTTTTTACCTGTGGTTCCATATTATGGTTTAGTCTTTTTAATTGTAGAGTGTTATAATTTATTTATTAGGATACTGGCCATTCAGAAGGCCCGCAGTTTGAAGTAATTTTTTGTAAGCTACCAGTGCATCGACCTGGGCGAACGCGTAATTTAGTTTTGCCTGCAGTTGTGAAACATCTGCTTCCAGCAAGTCTGTAGTAGTAACAAGGCTATTATTGTATTTGTTATTGGTTATTTTATAATTCTCATTAGCCTGCTCTACAGCTTTCGCATATACATCTATTTTTTTCTGGCTTACAAGATAATTTTGATATGCCTGGCTTATTTGAATTCTTACCTGGTCATTCAGCATTTCTTCATTAGCCATTACCTGCTGCACCCTTGCTTTAGCCTGTGCTACTTTAGCGCCTGTTTTCCAGAGCGATGAGAAATTGTACTGTACACCAACGCCTCCGTTTATAGCATTAGTAATAGTAAGCAGGTTAGGTATATCTGCCGCTATATAGCCGCCGGTTAATGCAATGCCGGGATAGTACTCACCCTTTGTAGCTTTTACGTTTGCAAACGCAGCCTTTTCGCGATACGTAAGTGCCGCTACATCTTTACGATTTTGTAAAGCTGCCTGTTCCCAATCGGCAACATTCCTCGTATCGGCAGACTGTTGAAAAGAATTGCTGTCCGGTAATATCTCCGTATTTTCAGGGAGCCCCAGCATTAAGTCCATGTTTATGCTGGCCATCTTATAATCATTTTCGGCATCAAGCAAGGTCAGCTCAACATTAGATTGCTGAAGCTGCGTTTTTAATAAATCATTGCGGGCAATAATTCCATTCTTTTCCAGGTTGCTGAAATCTGCTACACGCTGCTTTGCCTGATTCAGGTTTTCATTTACCAGGTCTACCTGCTTTTTTGCTTTATAGATATTACTATACGCAGAAATAGTATTTTGTATCACAGCCTCGCGATCATTATCTGCATCCAGCCTTGCAGCTTCTGATAGATATTTAGCAGATTCTATACCATAGTGAATACGCAAACCCGAGAACAAGGGTAGGGAAGCGTTTACTATTGCATAAGCAGCCTGGTCTACCTTTACTGAAGACTGGTTTTCCGACCCAGAACCGCTGCCGGAGCTACTGCTGCTTCCTAATTTTACTTTCAGGTCAACATTGGGATTATTAATCCTTAAATAAGAGCCAGATGCCTTAAGATCAGGTAAACGATTTTCGCGTGCCTCGCGGAGTGATGCTGTTGCATCATCAATTTTTGCACGACTTAGTTTTAGCTGTTTGCTGTTTTGTAAGCTTAACTGTATGGCTTCATCCAAAGTCAGGTTTTTTGTTTCCTGTGCTGAAGCCTGCAGATTTGCTGCTAAAAACAATCCTACTGCTATTACGCCTGTTTTATTATATATACTATGCCTCATGAGTAAGTGTTGCTTTAAATAAGTTTTTTAAGTGATTGCTTAGTTTTCTTTTCAGATGCTTTTGAAAATCCTCGTCCGACATATCCATCATATTATTTAATCGTCGATAATAATTTTGCTGCATAATAAAATGATTGGCAGTACCTATCATAGTAGCCATTAGCATTACAACATCAATATTTTTTCTAAACTCACCATTCTTCTGTCCTTCATGTACTATTTTTCGTACCATTTCGGTATTCAAAAATTTACTTTGATAAACCAACTCGCTAATGTTTTGCATCTCACGTACATGTTGCTCCTGCGCCATAAGCCTATAAAAGCATTGATTTCCCATCATCTTTTCTATATAGCTATCTACTATTTTTTCAATTTTCTGAGTAGGTGAAAGCACTGTGTCCTTCAGCATGCTTTCAATTTTCAGGCGGGTGTAACCTATACGATAAACAAAAATCGCCTCCATTAGTTTCTCTTTCGATCCGAAATAATAGGATATCATTGCAATATTCACACCTGCATTTTGCGCAATATCTCTCACAGAGGTGCCCTCAAAGCCATTGGTGGCAAACAGCTGTTCTGCTGTTTCAATAATCTGCACCTGTTTTTCGTTGTATTCCATATTCTATTTTGCCTCTTCGCGCCGCAAAGTTAAACGATTGTTTAATTTTAAACAAACGTTTAATTAAATTCTTTCTAAAAAAGAAATTATAGACTTATAGGTAAAAACAATGCCATAACAATTGAACGATAAAAAATAGGACAAGAGCCTAACTAATTTTACTCCACTGAGACTGATGAGCCTGCTGTAACAGTATGTTTTTCAATGCCTGATGCTGTGGCATGGTAAGGCCTGGATCTTCTGATACCAACTGCTGTGCGGCTATTCTTGTTTGTTCTAATATCGCAGTATCCTGCACAATATCTGCCAGTTTAAATTTAAGTACCCCGCTTTGCTTTGTGCCATAAAGGTCGCCTGGGCCGCGCATAGCAAGGTCCTGCTCGGCAATGATAAAACCATTTGAGGTTGAGGTCATTATCTTTATACGCTGCTCGCTTTCCTTTGACAATTTATTGCCAGTGAGCAGGATACAATAAGATTGTTCTGCACCACGTCCTACACGCCCCCTTAGCTGGTGCAATTGCGACAAGCCGAAACGTTCAGCGCTTTCTATAAGCATCACACTGGCATTGGGCACATCCACACCAACCTCAATAACAGTGGTTGCTACCAATATCTGTGCATCGCCACTTGCAAAACGTTTCATGTTGCGCTCCCTGAGTGAGGCTTCCTGGCGACCATGCACCATTGCTATATTATATTTATCCACCGGGAACCAGACCTTTACCTGCTCGAAGCCGGCCATTAGGCTTTCGTAGTCCATCTTTTCAGATTCTTCTATAAGTGGGTAAACTATATATGCTTGCCGCCCCTTATCTATCTCTTTACGCATGAATTCCATAACGCCTGCCCGTCCCATGTCTACGCGGTGTACTGTCTTTATTTCCTGTCTGCCTGGGGGCAATTCATCAATTACGGATATGTCAAGATCTCCATACAAAGTCATAGCAAGGGTACGTGGAATAGGGGTTGCTGTCATTACAAGCACGTGAGGAGCTATTTCATTCTTAGCCCATAGGCGCGCCCGCTGGCCTACACCAAAACGATGCTGCTCGTCGATAACAGCAAGGCCGAGATTTTTAAACTGCACACTTTCTTCTATTAAGGCATGGGTACCTACAGCTATGGGAATACTGCCATCGGCAAGGCCCTTTAATATTTCTTTGCGTTCCTTGCCCTTTACGCTGCCGGTTAGTAAGGCTACAGGGATACCCATTTTATCCAGCAATCTTTTTACGCCCTGGTAATGCTGTTGGGAAAGTATTTCGGTGGGCGCCATCATACATGCCTGGTGCCCATTATCCATAGCCAATAACATTGACATCACGGCAATGATAGTCTTACCGCTACCAACGTCGCCCTGCACCAGGCGATTCATTTGCTTACCTGTCGCGGTATCGATGCGTATCTCTTTCAGTACGCGTTTCTGCGCATTAGTAAGCTGAAACGGAAGATGATTGTGGTAAAAGTCATTAAAATTATCTCCTACTTTATCAAACTTCCAACCCCGCTGAATAGTATGCTGCAGACGCAACCGGGCTATTAATAATTGAGAGGCAAACAATTCTTCCCACTTAAGCCGGTACCGTGCTGCCTGCATGTGCTCCTCGCTATCGGGAAAGTGAATCCATTTTATAGCAGCATATCTGCTACAGAGTTTGTATTGGGTAATGATATTTGATGGTAAAACTTCCGGTATATCCCCCAACTTTATCTTTTCAAATAGACTCTGTGTGATCTTTGCGAACGAGCGATTGGTAATGCCCCGAGCTTTTAGCTTTTCCGTGGTAGGGTACACAGGCTGCATACCACCAGCGGTGGTTTCAGCATTCAGTGATTCCATTTCAGGATGTGCAATATTGGGTATACCATTAAAAAAAGACACTTTGCCGAAAACTATATAGCGTTCGTTTTCCTTAAGTGATTTCTTCATCCACTGTGCTCCCTGGAACCAAATAAGCTCTATGCGGCCTGTATCATCGTAAAGAGTGGCAACTAATCTTCTTTTTCGTCCTTCGCCTTCTTCAAAAATATTTACAAGCGTTCCGGCAAGCTGCACATAGTCTGCAGTAGGGCTTATAGCAGCAATTTTTGTAATCTGTTGCCTGTCAAAGTATCGGTAGGGGTAGTGGTATAGCAGATCTTCAAAAGTGCCGATCTGCAGTTCTTTGCGCAATAGCTCGCCACGCTGGGGACCAACACCTTTAAGATATTCTATAGGAGAATCTAATATGGACGCGAGATTACTGATGCTAAAAGTATTTCAGGCAAAAATAAAGGGAATGTAAAACTTATTTACCTTCTTTATCCACAGCGAGTACAGTACGCAGATTTAATGCATGCGCAGCACGCATTACAGCCACTATATCATCTGCTGTAGCTTGCTTGTCAGCATTTATTACCACTGTAGGCTCCGCATCCTGCGACTTGGCAACGGCTCTTGAGATACTTGACTGCAAGGAGTCCACAGGGATAAGGGTTGTGCCTACATAAAAATGCTGTTTGCTATCTATCGATATTACTACCGTTTGTTTTGCCTTAGTATCGCTTTTGGCCTTCGGAATAGAAAGCTTTATCACATTAGGGTTAGCCAGCGTAGAAATGATCAAAAAGAAAAGCAACAAAATGAATAGTATATCATTAAGCGCTGAGGTATGTGCCTGCGGAGAATCGCGTAAATGCTTCCTGATATTCATTATACCTTACTTGGTTTGTGCAGGTTCCTGCAGGATATCTAAAAATTCTACAGATGCCGCTTCCATGCGGTTCACATTCTTGTTTATCTGCGCATTGAGGTACATATAAGCTACATAGGCCAGTAACCCAATAATAAGACCTACAGCAGATGTAACCATCTTAGTATAGATACCGCCCGCAATAGTCTCCAGTGAAAACCCCTGGTGCTGTACATTAAAGAATAGGATGATCATACCTGCTATGGTACCCAGGAAACCAAACATAGGCGCTATACCTGCCAAAGTAGATAGGATGGAGGTGTTTTTTTCTAATTTATACACTTCCAGCTTGCCGGTATTTTCCATTGACTTTTCAATATTATCTATAGGCTTACCTACGCGACTAAGGCCTTTTTCTATCATACGCGCAACAGGGCTATCTGTGTTACGGCAAAGTGCTTTAGCGCTGGTAAGATTGCCATTGCTTACATTTTCCCTGATGTGCAACATAAAATTAGGATCTATAACACCTGCCTTCTTTATTACCATAAGACGTTCTACAAAAACATATACTAATATTATAGAACATAATAAAAGTGGTATCATCAGCACACCGCCTTCCTTAAGCAGTGACCAAAGAGAAATCTTTTCAGCAGGTACATTAGTAGCAGTTGCCGCTGCCTTTAAAGCAGTATCAACCTGTAATAACAGAATAGACAATAAATGCATGAGTTTGAGTTGCGAACAAACAAATGTAATAATTAGCTCCCTTAAAAAGAGGTTAAAATAAAAAAAATGCCGAACGCTATGCGAACGGCATTTTTTAAAAGATATAAAATACTTACGCTATTGAAACCAATTCAATTTCAAAAACTAAATCCTGGCCTGCAAGAGGGTGATTTGCATCAAGCACCACAGAATTTTCAAGCACTTCAGCTATTACAACAGGAAATACATTTCCCTGGTTGTCGCTCATGTGCAGTTCCATACCTACAGCAGGGTGCATGTCAGGTGGAAATTCTGACAATGGGTATTCCATCATCATATCATCATTATGCACACCATATGCCTGGTCAACAGGAATATTTACAGTCTTCTTTTCTCCAACTTTCATATCTACCAGCGCATCATCGAAGCCCTTTATAACCTGTCCGCTACCTACAGAAAATTCCAGTGGCTCACGACCTTCAGAACTGTCAAACGTAGTGCCATCTGTTAATTTGCCATGGTAATGCACGCGCACGGTATCACCATTTTTTACTTGTTGCATGTACTATTTTTTTAAATTATTCTAATAATGTTGCAATGTAGCCATAATTATCAAAACTGGAAGGGTATCTTTATAAAAACTTTCATAAATAATATGCGCCTAAGGCTTGTTACCAGTCTTGCTTTCACGCTAATACTTAGTCTGCAATTCACCCCCTGTTATTCGCAAGATATTAGCCCTCAAAACACTACAGATATTATATGTGGCGCAGAAAGAATGAACTTATATATTAATAAGCTAAAAGATAAGAAAGTAGCGTTAGTTATAAATCAAAGTGCGCGGGTGGGAGATATGTTGCTGGTAGATACGCTGCTAAGGCTGAAAATAAATGTCGTTAAAATATTCGTTCCTGAACATGGGCTACGCGGACAAGCGGATGCTGGTGCAACAATAGATAATGGAGTGGATAGCGCTACTGGGTTACCTGTAATATCACTTTATGGAAACAATAAAAAGCCCAAGCTAGAACAATTAACCGACGTAGATGTAATAATATACGACCTGCAGGATGTAGGTGTGCGCTTCTATACTTATATATCTACTCTACAATATGTGATGGAGGCCTGTGCCGAACAAGAGAAGCCGTTGATAATACTGGATAGACCTAACCCCAATGGGTTTTATATTGATGGGCCTGTATTAGATACTACGCTGCATTCTTTTGTAGGCATGCAACCAATACCTATAGTATATGCAATGACGGCAGCTGAGTATGCAAAGATGTTAACAGGTGAACGATGGTATAGCAATGCAGAAAAGCTAAGCCTGACGGTAATACCTTGTTTACATTACGACCATTCAAAAAAATACGTACTTCGTTACCCACCATCTCCTAACCTGAAGACGATGACAGCTGTTTATTTATATCCGTCACTTTGCTTTTTTGAAGGTACCGTAGTAAGTGTGGGCAGGGGTACAGATGCACCTTTTCAACAATGGGGGCATCCTGATTTTGGTAGTAAAGCAATCTATTCATTCGTTCCCAAAAGCAATATGGGTTCGTCAAAGCCATTGTATGAAGGCAAAACCTGCTACGGCGAATACATTGCTAATAAACCCAAAGACGCACTGGCTACAATAGACAATAAAATATCTTTAGAATGGCTGATTAAAGCCTACAATTGGTATCCTGATAAAGAAAAGTTTTTCAATAATTTTTTTGAAAAATTATCTGGCAGTAAAACATTAAGTGCCGATATAAAGAAGGGTATGACAGAAAAGGATATACATGCTTCATGGCAAAAGGATATAAAGCATTTTAAAAACATACGAAAAAAATATCTACTTTATGCTGACTTTCAATAGTCTGTATGATTATTTTCGCCAAAAATTTACGTTCAACTTTTTAGATTTTTTGATTAGGCATGCTACAGCAATTCTTTGTTTCCATTTATGATTTTTTCAGGAAGAGAAAGATACTTTGCTGGTCTGTATTTATTGGTAGTCTTGCAATATGGGTTTTCTTAGGTTTTAAAATAAAATTGCAGGAAGATGTGAATAGCATGCTACCTGATAGCAAAGCTATTCATGCGCTGAATGATGTAATTAGCCATACGCAAGTAGGAGAGCAAATTGTTTTCCTGGCTTCGTTTAAAGACACCACATATACCAACCCTGATAGCCTGGTAAATGCAGCGACTGATTTTGAACAACAGTTACAAAAAAGCTGCAAACAATGGATAGATACTATAAGACTGCAAATAGGCGAGGGCTATGAGGAATCTTTTTTAAGTGTTCTCCAGGACAATTTACCGCTCTTTCTTAATGCGCAGGATTATAAACAACTGGATACATTACTACAGCCTGAACATATAAAAAGCACAATAGAAGCTAATAGAAAAGTATTGCTTTCTCCGGCAAGTGTAGTGTTTAAGCACATTGTAGCGCAAGATCCGGTGGGCATGTCACGCCTGGTATGGGGCAAATTGAAAACGTTGCAATTTGATCCGGGGTACGAAAACTATGGGGGTTATATATTTTCTAAAAATGAACGGCTACTTACATTTTTCTTAAAGCCAAAGTATAAGAGTGCTGAAACAGGAAAGAACACAAAATTCTTTGCGCGACTGGATCAACTGCAGGATAGCTGGCAACAAAAACATCCGGACATACGTATCACTTATTTTGGTGGACCGGCAGTAGCGGCGGGCAATGCAAGCCAGATGCACCGGGACACCATCGTCACCTTATCCGTTACTATCATCCTGCTTATCATACTTACCTATTATTTCTTTCGCAGGAAGCGCACAGCATTGCTATTACTGGTGCCTGTAGTATATGGCGCTGCTATGTCAGTAGGTATTATGTACCTGGTACAGGGTACTATATCTGTTATTGCACTCGGCGCCGGCGCCATAATATTAGGCATAGCTATAGATTACTCTATCCATTTTTTATCTCACGCGCGACACGCTAAAGATATACGAGCAACTATTTATGAACTGGCCCAGCCACTAACCATTGGTAGCTTCACCACTATCGCGGCCTTTTTTTCATTGCGTTTTGTACATACTCCTATCATCAGGGACCTTGGTTTGTTTGCAGCCATAAGCCTCACAGGCGCAGCGCTCTGTACGCTTATATTTTTGCCGCATTTCCCCCTGGGCATAGATCATAAAAAAACTAAGGAAACAATATTTGATAAGCTCGCACACTGGCAGCCCGAAAGCAATAAGTGGCTGGTGCTGTTTGTCTTTGTATTGACCCCTATACTTCTATATTTCAGTTTTGATGTTCAGTTTGACAGCGATTTAATGCATCTTAACTACCTATCGCCACGTATGCAGCAGGCCCAGGATGAAGTAAATAAGGCCAATGCTTTTGCATTAAGCTCTGTTTTTTTAGTGGCAAAAGATACAGCTGAAGGATCAACAACCAATACAGAACAAGCGCTCGAAAGGCTGGAAGCAATAGCGCCAACATTAGATACACTAATGCAAAAAGGTTGGATAAGAAACATATCAAACCCAGTGACGCTGTTGCCGTCTACTGCCGAACAGGAACGCAGAATAAAACGTTGGGAAGCATACTGGACTGTAGATAAAAAGAAAGTAGTGTTGCAAGCCGTGAGTGAAGTAGCAGTACAAAACGGTTTTACAAATGATGCATTTACTTCATTCACAATATCACTTAACAAGCGGTATACACCTTTTGATACCGCCGCAACAGCATTATTAAAATCATTTTATCCGGGAAGCTTTGCCACCGACAGAAGTAGCAGGTACGCTATTGCAGCTATAAAGGTACCTCAGGAACATAGGAAAGAAATATTCGCAGCTCTATCTAAACAGAATAGCGTAACTGTAACCGATAAACAGCAAAGTGCAGCGCAACTGGTAAAGGTTTTAAACAGCGATTTTAATAGCATAGCGCTATACTCGACACTAATTGTATTCTTTGCACTGCTTATAGGGTATGGAAGAATAGAATTGACGCTTTTCTCCTTTCTTCCAATGGCCATCTCATGGGTATGGATACTAGGATTAATGTCCTTACTAGGACTGAAATTCAATATTGTCAATATTATTATCTCAACGCTCATCTTTGGTCTGGGGGACGATTACAGCATATTCACTATGGACGGGCTAATGGAGAAATACAAGCACGGCACACATAAGCTCACATCTGTACGAGCTGCTGTGTATGTGTCTGCTGTTACTGTCTTTATTGGTCTTGGTGTATTACTGCTTGCCAGGCACCCTGCCTTACGCTCCATAGCATTTACATCTGTAACCGGTATGCTATGCGTATTGTTTATCTCACAAACGCTACAGCCTTTCTTGTTTAATATATTTATTCAAAACAGGGCAAGCAAGAGGTTTCAGCCATTTACACTTTGGACTTTCCTTAAATCATCGTTTGCCTTTCTCTACTTTGTCACAGTATCCCTCATTACTACTATCATAGGCATTGTATTAACAAAGCTATGGCCATTTAAGAAAAGTGAAAAAGCTATGTATCTGTATCATTGCTGCATTAGCCTATCTACTAAAAGCCTGGTTTATATTATGGCAAATGTTAGAAAGCGGATATACAATTTACCCAATGAGGATTTTAATAAACCAGCAGTATACATTGCCAATCATAGCTCATTTCTTGATATTCTATTTACTACAATGCTTAACCCTAAATTGGTATTACTAACCAATCACTGGGTATGGCGCTCACCGGTATTTGGCGCTTTGATTCGCATGGGGGAATATTACCCGGTAGCAAGCGGCACTAAAGATCTTGCTCCACTGCGCAATCTGGTTGAACGCGGTTATTCGATAGTAGTATTCCCGGAAGGTACCCGCTCTTATAATGATAGTATCAAGCGCTTTCATAAAGGTGCCTTCTTTATAGCAGAGGAGCTAAAACTGGATATTGTACCACTTATACTTCATGGTTTGCATTATACCATGCAGAAGAAAGATTGGCTATTAAAAGATGGTACTTGCTCTGTGTATATATATCCTCGTATAACCTATGGCGATACATCCTTAGGTGCTACCTATAGCGAACGTGCTAAACTAATAGGCCGATGGATGCGTAATGAATATGCTATTATTAAAGAGAAGAATGAAACGCCATCCTACTTCAAAGAGCAATTGGTTAAGTCTTATTTATATAAAGGGCCGGTATTGGAATGGTATTGCAAGATTAAGACAAGATCTGAAGGGTATTAT
>Ga0070665_100002899_pt1 | contig 18527 bp, 10 predicted proteins | sample KBSS13metaG_FD_65862 | JGI IMG/M metagenome (GOLD analysis project Ga0070665, IMG submission 65862) | Switchgrass rhizosphere microbial communities from Kellogg Biological Station, Michigan, USA - KBS S1-3 metaG | ecosystem: Host-associated > Plants > Roots > Rhizosphere > Soil ...
GACGAGCCGCCGGTGCTCGTAGCGAAATCGGTAGGGATGCTCGAGCGTGTCATGGACCGCGATCAGCTCGGCGGTTTCGCTGTATTCGTAGCGCACGAGCAGCTGGGGGGCTTCGTGCTGGCTATGGTGTAGCCACATTTCGCGGATCAGGCCGTTCTCGGAGTGGACCTCGATGCGCCGGCCGGCACTCTCGACGATTTCACGCAGGCCGGAGTCGTCTCGGATGTATCGCAGGGAGTTGCCGCAACGATCCTCGACTTGGCGGATCAGGATCTCCGTTGCCGCCGTTTCGGCGTGCGGCATGGGAAAAACATAGACCGGGCCATTCTTGATGCGAACGCGGAGGAGGTCGTGGGTTGCTTCGAGTGTTGCGCCGTCCACGAGCTCTTGCACGGTGCCTTGCGAGGGCAGATGAGCAAAAATCGTCGCGGCACCTTGCCCGTTGTGGAAGACCACGGCGCCGTCGCTTTCGAGCATGAGGCGCGCATCGGCGTGAGTGCTCCAGCCATAACCACAAACGCCTTTGCGCGAGCGGTGCGAGCTGTATTGCCTGGCCCACGCCATCGAAATCCGGCCCGGAAGGATGAAGTCCTGCTGGTCTACCGAGACTTCGCCCGTGACGAAATTGACGGGTTCGGCGCGCAGGATCTCGCATTTGACGAAGCGCCACACTTCGTGGGCCATGTCACCCATGCGTCGGCGCAGTGGCGCCGCCGCGCGCGAGAAGGCCTTGGCGCCTTTGCCCGCGATCTTGAACGCGCCTCGCATCGCCGCGCCCAATGCGAGCGCCGTGAGCGAGGGCATGGGCACGCCGCCGATCAGCACGTTCGGGCTGCAGCTGATCGTCGTGCCGATCATCGGGCCGAGCGGTGGGTCGCTCGGCTTTGGCACCGTGAACATGCAGTGCTTGGTGATATCAACGAGCAGGCGTGCCGCGCGGGCCCCTTCGATCCACACGCTGGAGGAGCCGAGGAATATCTCGTACAGCGGGAAGTAGCCGCCGCACCAGATGCCGATACCCATGTCGCCGCAGCGGCCGGCGGGCATGCCGTTGACGAGGACGGTCGAGGCGCCGGACAGAATCGGAATCGGGATGACCGGCCCCATGCTCGGTAACGGGATCGGCGGGGCAGGGGGAATCAGATTCGGCGGATGGGAGTGCGCGTGCGGCAAGCCGATGTCGAAGTCCGCGATGCGCACGGCCGGCAGCGCAGGAAACGGAATCGAGGACAGCGCCGTGGAGAGTAACTGCTCGACGCCGGTGAGCAGTGCGAAGGTGGCGCCGACCGTTTGCAGGGTGCCTTGCGCCTGACCTACCGCATCGACGCTCGCACTCAATGCGCTCGTCTGCGCGCTCATGGAGTTTGCGATCTGATCGACGGAGCTGTGCGGCATGTTCAGTGCCGCGGCTTGCACTCGGGCTTGCTGAGCCGGATCGGTGGCTAGAAAAGCAGCCGGATCGTCGGCAGCCGACTGCATGCGATCGGCTAAGCCATCGTAGCTGTGACTCCAGACGTCGAATGCGCTGGGTTGGGCGCCGGATGAGGCGTTTTCTTGCGACATCGCATGGGCCGCCTGGCCGCCGCGCGCGATGACTGTACCGACGGTGGACGCTTGCGCGACGTTCATCGGTTGGAGTCCCCTGTCTGCAGGGAGAGACAAGTCACAGACATGTTCTTGAGCGCCATCTTCGATCGCTACTGATTTCCGCGCACGATGCGGGGCTTCGAGTATTGCCCATCAATCCTGCGGAATACAGAGGCGCGGATGACTGATGTCGTCCCGGTTAGGTGAGAGGCTCCATTGGTGCGTGTTTGCTCCCTGTCTTAACGTGCTCGGGATTTCCCACTTCCCCAGCCCTGGTTGATGGAGCAGGATTGGTGAATGAAGGAGTGGATCAGCCTGACCGATGGTTTGAAACGTCCCGGACTGCGTCTGGTTCTGCTGCGCGCGGGAGTGCCATCGCCCTGGTCGGAGTTCTGCCGGGCGATCTTTCATGTGAAACAGCTCGACTACGAGCAAGTGGACGGTCGCGATCCCGTCACCGGGCTGACGCTTCTGCGACAAACGACCGCTCAGGAAAGCGTGCCGGTGGCGTTCTGGAATGGCGAGCGGCCGCGGACGAACTGGCTGGAGCTTCTGCATCTCGCGGAGCGGCTCAGTGAGCGGCCGCGACTTCTCTCGGATGTTAGCGAAGAGCGGGCGCGCGCCATCGGACTCTGTGCTGAGTTGTGCAGCGAAGGGGGATTTGGCTGGCACCGCCGCGTATTGCTCATCCACGAGCTACTGACGAACGGTGACTTTGGCGAACGGGAACGCCGGATTGGGCACTATATGGCCGGCAAATATGGCTATCAGGCGAGCTTAGTGCCGCACTCCATGCAGCGCTGCGAAGACATCGTCGCGACGTTTGCGCGCCTGCATTCCGCGCAGAACGGGTCCGATGTTTACTTTGAGGACGACAGGCTTTCCGCGATCGACCTGGCGTGGGCCGCTTTCGCCGCGCTCATTCGGCCTCTGCCGCAAGAGCACTGCGCGATGTCGGATACCTGGCGAGCGCTATACACCTGGGAGCCGAGGATGACATCGGCGCAGAGCGTGGACGCGCTCCTAGAGCGACGCGACCGAGTGTACGCGGCACATTTGCAGTTGCCGGTCGTGGTGGCTTGAGCGCTCCCTGCAGCAGTTTCATTTCGCTGTCGCGGGCAGCGTGGCACTCGAATCGGTCCCGTATCCACGGGAAACCCCTATCCAGATTCCCACGACGGCGAGAGTTCCAAGGAGCACCATGGCGATCAAGAGCCACCCGCGCGTGGCCTTCTCGATCATGATCTTCATTTCTCGCTGATGCGCGTTGATTGACTCCCACTGCCGGTCGATGCGCTCGCTCACCGATCGGATAGCGCTGTTCAGCTGAGTGCCGACGGTGTCGATCTTGGCACCGAGGTGGTCGACCGTTCGTTCCAGCCGCTCAGATCGCTTATCGACCTGATCAAAACGCTTATCGACCAGGTCAAACCGTTTATCGACCTGGTCGAGCCGCTGATCGACTTGATCAAGTCGTTTATCGACCTGGTCAAATCGTTCATCGACTTGGTCGAATCGTTTGTCGACCTGGTCGAGCCGGTTGACGATCCCGCCGATCTTTTCATCGTGAGCATCGAATTTCTGACTGAGCCTGTCGAGCTTCGCGCCGATCGCGCGGACCGCATTGCTCAGCACGTCGAGGGTGCTTTCCATGTGAGCTTCAACCTCCACTTTCTTTGCGATGATTGCCATGTGGGGCGCCTCCGTGGAGACGAAGTATCTGCTCAGCGCAAGCTATCGTCTACGAGCATGTTTGTACGAATCGCATTGGATGTATCGACAAAAACACATGAAAACCTGTCGAGTCTCCTGGCGTCATGCGCACGGCACATTTGCATGCATGAGTCGCTAGCAAGGTTGCACAGGGGAAAACACACGCGCGCGGCCCTGAAGAGGACGGCGGCACGGTGCTGGGATGCGCACGCGAGCGCGCCTTCAAAATCGCGTCAACATCACAAACGTACACGCGCATCTTGAGGTGCGAGTGCCCGCGTCATGCAGGCAATTGCGGGCATCGGCCTACCGAGGCTGCTGAATGTAGATGGCGCGCTCATGCGAGAACGCCCTGAACCCAAACACCCCGTGATAGCTGCCCATGCCGCTCTGATTGACCCCGCCGAACGGCAACTGATTCTCCAGGTAATGGGAGAAGAACCCGTTGATCGTCACGCCGCCCGATGACGTCTTGCTGAGGATCTTGTCGATGTTCTGCTGGTCGTTGCTGTAGATGTAGAGCGCGAGCGGCTTGGCACGACCCGAGATGTGCGCGATGACTTCGTCGAGGTTGCGATAGGTCACCACCGGCACGATCGGCGCGAAGATTTCCTCCTGCATGATCTGCATGTCCGGAGTGACATCGGTCAGCAGCGTCGGGTGAATCGTGCGGTCGGCCGGCTCCAGCGTGCCGCCGACGGCGACCTTCGCGCCTTTCGCCACGGCATCGTCGAACAGCTTCCGCACGCGCACGAAGTTCTGCTCGTTGACGATCTGGGCAATGAAGTCCTTCTGGATACTGCCGTCGTCCCGGTAGAGCTTCTGCTTCACCTGCTCGCGGAACGCCTCGATCAGGGCGCCTTTCTGCTGCTCCTTGATGAAGACATAGTCGGGACTGATGCAGGCCTGCCCGCCATTGAACTGCTTGGCGGCCGCAAGATCCGTCGCCACCTTCGCGATATCCACCCCGTCATCGACAATGACCGGGGATTTGCCTCCGAGCTCGAGTGTCACGGTGGCAAGGTTCTTCGCGGCCGCGGCCATGACCAGCTTTCCGACCCGCGTGCTGCCTGTGAAGAAGATGTGACTGAACGGCAGTTCGAGCAACGCGGTCGCCACGTCCACTCCGCCTTCGAACAAGGCGACGTCTTTCTCCTCGAATGCCTGTTTGACGATCTTCGCGGCGACCCCGGCAGTCGCCGGGCAAAGATCGGTCAACTTGACCATGCAGCAGTTTCCCGCCGCAATGGCTGCGGCAAGAGGACCGAAGGTCAACCCGAGCGGGAAGTTCCAGGGGCCGAGGATGAGGCACACGCCGCGCGCCTCGGGGACGATCCGTGCCTTGTCGTTCGGGTTCTGGGAGGGGACGACTTCAACCGGTTTCATCCACTCGTCGAGATGGTCGATGTTCCGCTGGATGTTGCCGACGACCCCGAGGACTTCCGTGACGCGGATTTCGTGCTCGGGCTTGCGGGTGTCCTGCTTCACCGCCGCCACGATTTCAGCCGCGTGGGCTTCCACGGCCGCCTTCAGTTTCCTCAGCTTCGCTTTGCGCTGCTCGGCCGTGGAGGCTTTGACCTCCCACTGGTGAGCGTGCTGGAGAGCGAACACTCGTTCCATCGGCGTGGACACGGTATTTCCTTCGTTCGTGGCGATCGCGATCGAGCATACTTGACTTGCGCCGGCGATCACGAAAAAGATGAGCGGGATCTGAAACTTCGCTCGACGCAGAGGAAGCCCGAATGAGAATCCCCGGTAGACGAGGACGAATGGCGGCGGCGGTTCTGAGTGTCGGCCTGAGCAGCGCCCTGAGTGGCGGGTTCGGCAACGTGGCGCTCGCGCAGAATCAGGACTTCAGCAAGGTGCAGATCAAGGTGACCCCGGTCGCCGGTTCGGTGTACCTGCTGGAAGGCGCCGGTGGGAACATCGCAGCGTCAGTGGGAGATGATGGCATCGTCATCGTGGACGATCAGTTCGCGCCGCTGGCCGACAAGATCCGTGCGGCACTGAAGGGCGTCGCGGACAAGCCGCTGCGCTTCATCATCAACACGCACTATCACGCGGATCACACGGGTGGGAATCTGCCGCTGCACGACGCCACCATCGTCGCGCATGACAACGTGCGCAAGCGACTGGCGGCGGATACGAAAGGTGGCAATGGAGGCGGCTTGAGTTTCGATCAGCCCGCGAGCGCGAAGGAAGCGCTGCCGATCGTCACGTTCTCGCGCGACGTGACGCTGCACGTCAATGGTGAAGATATACACGCATTGCATGCACCCAGCGGCCACACGGATGGCGACAGCATCGTGTACTTCACCAAGTCGAACGTCGTGCACATGGGGGATGACTTCGTCACGTATGGTTTCCCGTTCGTCGACATCGCGGCGGGCGGTAGCGTGCGAGGTATGGCCAAGGCATTGGAGGAGGCACTCGCGCGGCTGCCGGCGGATGTGAAAGTGATTCCGGGCCATGGGCCAATATCCACACCGGCGGACGTTCGGGCGTACGTCAAGATGCTCCGCGACACGACGGCAGCCGTGGAGAAGGCGCTGAAGGCGGGCCAATCTCTGGAGCGGATGAAGGCGGAGAAGGTGTTGGCGTCGTGGGAGAAGTACTCGGGTGACTTCGTGAACTCCGATCTCTTTATCGAGACGCTGTACAACGACCTGACTGGGAAGAAGAGCGGCGCGCCGGCAGTCAGGCACAATTGATAGTGCGGGCACATGACTGATACCGCCGACTGGGACAAGGCGTTAGCCAACGCAGACGATCCCAATGCGCTCGAACCGCATGACTTCGACGAATCGACTGCGTGGGCGCAGATGACGGCCCTGCACTGGCATCTGGTGCGCAGCCTGGAGGATCTTCGGATCGAAACCGCGTCGCCCGAGCTGTTCCGGGAGGGCACCGCGTTTGCCGGCAGCCGGATCATGGAAAGAACGGCGGATCCGGCGTTGCCGGAGAGCACGTTGGCCTTCGTGGTTCTCTCTCGCTTCGGAGATCTGGTCACCGTCGCACGATGCGCCGACTCGATGCTGTTGAGCCGATTGATTGGCGTGCTGCGTGAGTTCGGCCTGAAGTATGTCGATCACGACTATGTGGCGGGAAAGACGTACGACGGGAAGTGCGCCGAGCTGGTCGGAATGAGCTGGGAGAATCGCTACTTCACCCTGCGATAGCGATGACAGAACACCTTCTTCGAGGGAAACATGAAGCTGCATGACCGTCGCGCGCTGCTGAAGTTTCTTGCCGCGAGCCCGCTGCTCGCCCAGTCACTGTCCGCCAATGCCTCGTCGGATGAGCCCGCGCTCGCATCGGCCGCCGACGCGCTGGATGTGTTCGATCTCGAAGCCGTCGCGCAGAAGCAGGTTCCACTGGCGCACTGGGGTTACCTGCAAAGTGGCGTGGATGGCGAAGTCACGCTTCGCGCGAACACAGCGGCCTTCGCGCGATATCAGCTCAAAGCGAGGCGCCTGGTGGATGTGAGTCACGTGGATCTGAGCACCGAGGTGTTCGGAACGCGGGCCGCATCGCCGATCTTCTTCTGCCCGATCGGGGCCCTGCGCTCGTTCCATCCAGAGGGAGAGGTGGCGGTGGCTCGCGCGGCTCGGGCGAAGAACGGCATCATGGTGATGTCCACGCAAGCGTCGCTCGGGATCGAGGAGGTCGCGGCTGCGCGCGGTGCTCCCATATGGTTCCAGCTCTACACGACGGACCGCTTCGAGGCCACGAAGAAACTGTTGAAGCGCGCGGAGGCCGCCGGTTGCCCGGTCGTTGCCGTCACCGTTGACCTGCCAGCTGGCCGCAACACCGAAACTGCCATTCGCTTGCGGCGCGCGGACACGCGCACGTGCAGTGCCTGCCATGTGGTCGACGAGCGGGGCAGCCCGCGATCGTCGATGGCTACAAGGCCGATGTTCGCGGGCATCGACACGCAAGGGCTGGCGGGCACGTCACCTTCGCTCACCTGGGATTTCATCAAGCGTCTCAAGGACAACACCCGCATGAAGGTGGTGCTCAAGGGCATCGAGGCGGCTGAAGATGCTCAACTGGCGGTCGAGAACGGCGCGGACGGCATTATCGTTTCGAACCACGGCGGGCGCGTCACGGAGAGTGGGCGTGGTGCGCTCGAGTCCTTGCCCGACGTCGTTCAGGGGGCAGGGGGGCGCATTCCGGTGCTGATGGATAGCGGTGTCCGGCGTGGTACGGATGTTTACAAGGCGCTTGCGCTCGGCGCGAGCGCCGTTGGCATCGGTCGGCCGTATGCGTGGGGTCTCGGCGCGTTCGGGCAGGCGGGCGCCGAACGTGTGCTGGATATATTGAACAACGAGCTTCGGCTCGCGATGGTGGGATGCGGCGTGCGCTCGATTCGAGATATCACTCGCGGCACGATCATCGACGCGGCGGGCCGGTAGGAATGCGCAACGTCTTCTGGCTTCGGCCGGGTGTGATCGGAGGCCGGACTGGTCCGAATGACGATTCCTGGGATCCAAAGCTGTCAGCGGAAGGCTTTCAGCTCACTGTCGGCAGGCAACTCGTTGCAGATTCGTTGTAAGTTGTTCAGCACATGCGGACGCGCATAGCTGTCCGAGAGAGTCGTGCCCGCTCACGTTTTTGTAAGCACGCGGAAAGCTTCAAGAACGTTACATCAATCGCCGCTGTAGCTTTGACTTCAACGTTGCAATTTTTGCAAGCGGGTTTGAGAATTTTGCTCTCATGCACGACAGGCTTCAGTTTGCTGTCGACAACCAACACGTCGAGAAAGAACTCGACGCAATCGATCAGTATCTAAAGAGAAACAACTCGCCGGACGCGTGCCGCTCGCTGCGCGCGTCACACTCCGCAATACCTTAGGCATAGCCGTTGCATCGCGCTCGTCGAACGCGCGGTACCGATGCTTTCCACGATGAAACGCGGTGCGCGTCCAGGACAACGGCTAGGGCAACACGAACTCATAACGGCTGATCAGGGTAGGGCGCGTTCACAAGCACGCGAGCGCGTAAGGAAAAAATGAACTCCGATGCTTCTTGGTTTGGAGCGCGGCACGCTATTGCCTGCGTCATGGGTTTCTGCGAAACGGCGATGCACATGATCTCATGCGCGCGTTCGCGCAGCTTCGTCGTCTTTCTGTTCCTGGCGGTTGCCGGATTCTCCGGCGCGTCCGCGCGGGCCACCATCGCGTTCGTACAGGTCGCGAATACGACGACCAACACCGCCAGCTCATCGATCAACATCACTTACGCGGCCGCGCAGGGTGCCGCTGACCTGAACGTAGTTGTCGTCGGGTGGGAAGATTCAACGAGCAACATTGCCTCGGTAGTCGACAGCAGGGGCAACAGCTACGCACTGGCAGTGGGGCCGGTGCGAAATACCGGCCACAACTCACTCGCCATCTATTACGCCAAGAACATTGTTGCTGCGACGGCGGGCTCTAACACGGTCACCGTGACGTTCAATACGGCGGCTGCAGGACCTGACATCCGGGTCGCTGAATACAGCGGTCTCGACACCGGCGCGCCGTTCGACGTGGCTTCGAGCGGGCTTGCGACCTCCGGCACCGCGATGACCACCGGCACGATGACCACGTCCAGTGCGAACGAGCTCATCGTCGGCGCGGATCAGCTCTCGCAATGGACCAGCGCGGTCGGGGCCGGTTTCACGCAGCGCGTGAACACTTCGCACGGCCACGTTCTCGAGGATCGCATCGTCACGAGCTTCGGGAACTACACCGCAAGCGCGACTCAAGGCGCGAGTGGGTTCTGGACGATGATCGGGGCCGCGTTCAGAGCTGCGAGCACGGATACCACTGCGCCTACGACGCCGACTTCAGTTGGCGCGACGGCGGTTTCCGCGTCGCAGATCAATCTGAGCTGGGCGGCCTCGACGGACAATATTGCCGTCACCGGCTACCGTGTCGAGCGATGTGCAGGTGCCAGCTGCACGTCTTTTGTGGAAATCGCGGCTCCGACCGGCACGACTTTCAGCGACACAGGGCTGACCGCTTCGACGACCTATCGATACCGCATCCGGGCACAGGATGCCGTTCCCAACTTCAGCGGATATTCGAGCATCGCGAGTGCGCCGACTTCGGCGTCGCCGACCATTGCCTTCGTGCAGGTCGCAAACGCGACGACCAACACCGCAAGCTCTTCAGTAGCGATCACTTACGCATCCGCGCAGCACGTGGGTGACCTGAACGTCGTGGTCGTGGGCTGGGAGGACGATACCTCGAACATCACGTCCGTCGCAGATACCAAGGGAAATTCCTACGCGCTCGCGGTCGGACCGGTGCGAAACACCGGTCACAACTCGCTCGCGATCTATTACGCCAAGAGCATTCTCGCGGCGACGGCAGGATCGAACACGGTTACCGTGACCTTCAACACCGCGGCAGCAGGCCCTGACATCCGGATCGCTGAATACAGCGGTCTCGATACGACCTCGCCGTTCGACGTGGCCTCGAGTGGACTTGCGACATCCGGCACCGCGATGACTACCGGCACGATGACGACGACCAGTGCGAACGAGCTCATCGTCGGCGCGGATCAGCTCTCTCAATGGACCAGCGCGGTCGGCGCCGGTTTCACGCAGCGCGTGAGCACCTCGCACGGGCACGTCCTCGAGGATCGCATCGTCACGAGCCTCGGTGCATACACCGCCGATGCGACTCAGGGCGCCAGCGGCTTCTGGACGATGATTGGCGCGACCTTCCGCGTTGCCGGTAGCGGGGGAGGCGGGGGAGGCGGTGATACGACGGCGCCAACAGTTCCTGCTGGACTCACGGCGACGGCTGCATCGAGCTCTCAGATCAACCTGACATGGACCGCATCGACTGACAACGTTGCGGTGACGGGCTACCGTGTGGAGCGCTGTCAGGGTGCGGGCTGCTCGTCCTTCATCCAGGTCGGCACGCCGACGACGAACTCGTTCAACGACACGGGGCTGTCGGCATCGACGAGCTACACCTATCGGGTCAGGGCGCAGGATGCCGTGCCGAATCTCAGTGGGTATTCCAGCACTGCGACCGCCACCACCTCCGCGAGTGGCGACACTCAGGCCCCGACCGCGCCGAGCGGACTCACGGCGACGGTCGTTTCCTCGAGCCAGATCAATCTCAGCTGGACAGCCTCGACTGACAACGTCGGGGTGACCGGCTATCGCGTCGAGCGTTGCGTGGGCGGATCTGGGTGCTCGCCGTTCAGTCAGATCGGTAGTCCCACCGCCACGACGTTCAGTGACACGGGACTCAGCGCCTCGACGACGTACAGCTATCGGGTGCGGGCGGCAGACGCCGTGCCTAATCTCTCGAATTACTCCAATGTGGCGACTGCGGCGACATCGGCGCCGGGAGATACGCAAGCCCCGACAACGCCAGCCGGGCTCAGCATCGTGGCGGCCTCGAGCGTAGAGGTCGACCTTGTCTGGGGCGCTTCGACCGACAACGTCGGTGTGTCGGGATATCTCGTCGAGCGGTGCCAGGGAGCAGGCTGCTCGAGCTGGGGATCTGTTGCAACCCCAGCTGGCTTGCGACTCAACAACGCATCGCTGACGCCTGCGACGAGCTACAGCTACCGCGTGAGTGCGCGAGATGCGGCTGGAAACACGAGCCTTCCCTCGGCACCGGTCACATATCTGACGCCCGCCAACACGCCGGACTGCGGTCCCTGATTCTCAGCAAGGAGAGGGCGACTGTGGTGAATCACGCACACTGGTCTCAGGTCCGGGCGATGGCACGTTCACCCGACAACGGCCGGCTCGGCATCGGCCTGCTGGGTCTGCTCGCCTCGGTCGCGATCCACGCAGTGCTGATACAGGCCGTGGTCTGGGAAAACCGCGGGTCTACACATTCAGCGCCAGTCCATGAGGGTCTGGGCGCCAATGCGTTCGGCGCGGCCGACCAGGCGATCACCACATTGTTCTTTGTTGAAGACTCCTCGGCCTCCGCAACTCGCGACGACTCGCTGGAAGAACTTGCCTCCGCCGGCAAGATCCTGCAGAGCCTGAGAGTGACGGTCCTGAGCCCCGACCGTTCCATCGACAGCGCGCTGCGCGATAGCGAAGCGAACGACGAGTCACCTGCGACTGATGAGCCGTCTACCGGCGATCGCGAGGCACGGGCGGCTCTCTTCGGTCGCTATCTGGGCCAGGTTCAGGCGAGAGTCGAGCGCGGGTGGTTGCGGCCCCGAACGGCCATCGGCGACGACTCCTTCGAATGCCGGGTGCAGGTCACGCAGACCCGGACCGGCTACGTACTCGAAATCACCCTGCAACGCTGCAATGGATCGACCCGCTGGCAGCAGTCCCTGGTGCAAGCGATCGAGCGTGCTTCCCCGCTGCCCCTGCCGCCGGACCCGTCTCTGTTGACCGGATCCATCCTCCTGAGCTTCTCGGCGCAGGAATACGCGCAGGGCAGCGAACCGCAACTTTACGAGCCCGATTCGCCGCAAACCACTGCTGCGACGGTTCCATTGAATAACTACTTGTCTGAAGGACGCTGACATGTCCCGCGTGCTGTTACAGCTGAGTACCGTCGCGATTGGTGCAGGTTTTGTTGCCTCGGCTGCGCAGGCAGCGGCAGGGCGCATTCCGGGCAGCTTCAACGTCTCGGACACGGGCAGCGCGACGTACACGATCCCGGTCGAAGTCCCGCCCGGCGCGCGGGGCCTGCAGCCCCGTCTTTCGATCAACTACAACAGCACGGCCGGAACGGGGACGTTGGGTGTGGGCTGGTATGTCGCCGGTCTTTCGTCCATCACTCGGTGCAATCACACCTTTGCGCAGGACGCCGGCGCTCCTGCAAGTGTTGCACTTACCACGGCCGACGCCTTCTGCCTGGACGGACAACGACTGCGCATTACGAGCGCCGGCGGGCTGCCGACGTATGGACAGGACGGTACGACCTACCAGACCGAGCTCGCGAATTTCTCGAACGTCACTGCACATGTCACGACGCCCGCGAACGGACCTGACTACTTCACCGTGCAGGGCAAGGATGGACTGATCTACGAATACGGAAACGGCGGCACCACGAATGCTCGTGTCGTTGCGACCAACACGACGATCGCAACGGCGTGGCTGCTGAACAAGGTCATCGACCGCAAGAACAACAACAGCATGGTCATCACGTATCTGGCGCCGAGCGCAACGCTGTCCGGCACCACCATACCCTCGACCATCTCCTGGGCGCCGGTGTCTGCGGCGGCTTCGACGTACAGCTACGCGCTCACTTATCACTATTCGCCCACTTCCGAGGTGTTGACCGCGGCCTACGTGGCGGGAACGCCGATCCTCAACCAGGATTTGCTGACCGACATCACCATCGCGAACAGCGCGGGTACCACGATTCGCAAGTACGCCTTCTCGTACACCGCCTCCTCGACGACGGGTCGATCGACGCTCACGCAGGTGAGGGAGTGCGCGGATTCGGCCGAGTCGAATTGCCTGCGAGCGACCAACATCGCTTATCAGCAGGGCACGCCTGGGCTCTCGGCGACGCCGGTCAGCCTGACCACCACGGCGAGCCTGCCGGTGACTCGATTCGACTTCAACGCTGACGGTTTCGACGATCTGCTGACCACGAACGGCGGCTCCACCTATATTGCATTCGGATCGGCCGGAGGTTACGGCGCCTCGTCCGCCGCCGGCATTCCCACACCCGTCGCGGAAGGCGACATCTGGGGAGTCGGTCGCGATTCGGTCATCGCGAACAACGGCGGAACGCTTTACGCCTACACTTGGGATGACGCCAGCGGCGCCTTTCAAGGGGTGTCGACAGGGGTCGTTGCGCCCGCGGCGTTGAACAACATCCATCTCGTCGATGTGAACGGAGACGGCAAGGCCGATCTCGTTGTGGCGACCAACCGAAGCTCGACGAGCCTCGGCGTGACGACGTATTCGCTCGACATCACCACGTACCTCAATACCGGCTCTGGAAGCACTCTGAGCTTCGGCGCGCCGAACGCAGTGGGGCAGCACAGTTGCCAGAACTGCAATATCACGGCGTTCGGCCCGTCTTCTTCGGTCACCGGGCGCCTGAAAACCTGGGACTTCGACGGCGACGGCCGCGGTGACCTGCTGATGTGGGTCCAGCAGATCGTCGGGACCACGATCCACGACAATCTCTACAGGTTGCAGGCCAACGGGGTGAACTTCACGCCCGTCACGGAGGCGCTGACCACAGGAGGCAGTCCACCCGGCGCTCCGACGGTCGTCAACTGGAACAACGACGCCTGCTCGGACATCAGCTGGCTGGGTTTTCGAATTTCCGGTTGCGGCGGTTCCTCAGCCACGGCCATCGCGGTCCCGGGGACACCCGTGGTGGCGATGGACTGGAACGGGGACGGCCGAATGGATCTCGTGGTCGGCAACGGCAGCACCCTCGGCGTGTATCTGTCTACCGGTACCGGATTGAGCAGCCTCCAGACGACGTCCATTCCGTACTCCTCCAACTGTCTTTACTGGGCGGCCGATATCGACGGCGATGGCCAGGATGACCTGCTTTGCTGGAATGTCGGCGGCAGCGCCAACACCGTCTCGTACTATCTCCACAACTCGCCGGGGCTGGCACCCGATCTCGTCACCTCGATCACCGACGGATACGACATCAATTTCAGCCCGACGTATGTCTCGACTGCGCGCGGGAGCTACTCAAAAGGTTCTTCGCCAAGTTACCCGGAGCAGTATGTCGCCGCGCCGTTCAACATCGTGAGCCAGGTGGCCGCCTCCGATGGCGTAGGCGGGACGTACACGCGTACCTTTTCCTATAGCGGCGCGCGCGCCGACGCTCGAGGACGCGGATTCGAGGGTCTCCTCTCGAAGACGAGCAGCGATAGCCGCGCGGCGAGCCTCGTGGCGACGCGCAGCTTTCAGACAGCGTTCCCTTTCACGGGCATGCTCTCGTCGAGCGTGACGTATCAGCATGACGGCACGACGAAAGTGGAAGAGGCGACCTACACGGATATCAGAAACGATCTCAGCACTGTCGCCGGGAACGAGCGTACGTTCGCTTACCCGCAAACGATCGTTACGCAGCGGTACGAGGTCGGCTCTTCGAAGAACGGTCTTCCAATCACTACAACCACCGTTTCCAACACTCTCGATAACTATGGCAACGCGACCCATGTCAGCACCACCGTCAAGGACGTCGATGCGGGCTCGCCCTATTTCAATCAGCAGTGGAGCACGACGAGAGACGTCACGATATCGCCCAGTGACGGCTCGAACTGGTGCCTCTCACTACCCACGCAGGTTTTGGTGACGAACGCGGCGCCGGGCGTTGCGAACATCGTCCGGACTCAGGCCTTCACTCCGGACTACGTGCTGTGCCATCAGACACAGCAGGTCACGGAGCCGAGCAGTGGGACGTATGCGGTCACGCAAGCCTACGTCTATGACGACTTCGACAATGTGAAGACCGTAACGACGACTGGCGCCGGCATGGCCGCGCGGGTCTCTTCGACCGACTGGGGAACGACCGGGCAGTTCCCGATGACAGCCACCAACGCTCTGAGCCAGCTCACGACATTCCACTACGATCTCAATGTCGGAAAGATGGACAGCGTGCTCGATCCGAACGGGGTGTCCAGGAGCTGGCATTACGATCCGTTTGGACGCCGGGATCGCGAGAATCGCGCCGACGGGACTTTCACAACCTGGAGCTATGACGATTGCGCGGCCCTTACCGAGGGATGCGCGATCGGCAGCCATGCGTTGGCGATCCTCGAGACGCAATACGATTCCACGAGCACCTTCCTGACCAATGGCAGAACCTGGTTCGATCAGCTGGATCGTCCGCTGATCTCGATCAAGCGGCAACTCTCGGGCGCCTATGACCGCAACGAAGTTCAATATGACAATCTGGGTCGAGTGTCTCAGGCCTACATGCCTTGCACCTGGAGTGCGTTGACGACGCATTGCTCGTACGCGACGACCAACGCCTACGATGCTCTGGGGCGACTGACGCAAAGCAGCCGGCCGCGCAGCGCGACTGACGCGACGTCTCAGAGCACGCTGATCGTCTACGCCGGCCGAACGACGACCACGACAGACGCCGAAGGTAAGATCAGCACTCAAATTGCTACTGTCGCGGGAACGGTCGGTCGGATTCAGGATCACGACGGCTACGCGCAGAACTTCACCTATGACGCGTTTGGCAGCCTTCTCGGCGTGGCCGATAGCGGCGGCAATACACTGTTCTCCGCCGCCTACGACTATGGGATCGGCCCCTTCCAGCGAGATGCAACGGATGCCGATCTCGACGTGTCCACGGTGAGCGGTCAGCACCGCCACTTCAACTACGACGCGCTCGGCGAGCTGACCAGCTGGTCCGACGCGAAAGGGCAGAGCTTCTCGCAGACGTACGACGCGCTTTCGCGCCCCCTCGTTCGCGCCGAGCCGGATCTCACTACCGCATGGACGTGGGACTTCAACTCGGGTCACACCCGGCAGTTCATCGGCAAGCTGATCGATGTTTCGGCCGCGTCCTCGTCGGGCACGTACGCCGAGGCGTACACCTACGATGGCATCGGCCGTCTCTCCAACAGAGCTTTCACCATTCCTGCCGACGGTGGCTACAGCTATGACTACGCGTATAGCGCTGTGACAGGCCTGCTCGATACGCTCACCTATCCGGTGAGCACGGCGTCGCATCGCCTGAAGCTGCAATATGGCTACCAGAATGGAGTCCTGCAGAGCGTCTCGGATTTCGACACGCCGTCGACGGTCTACTGGGCGGCGAACGCCGCCAACGCTCGAGGGCAGGTTACGCAGGAAACCCTTGGCAACGGAGTGGTTACAACTCGCGCCTTCGATGACGTCACGGGCTGGATGAGCACGGTGCAGAGCGGAACGGCCGGTGGCTGGCAATACCAGAACGATCAATACCTGTTCGACCGTGTCGGCAACGTCACACAGCGTCAGAACAACAACGCCACGCTCACTGAGTCTTTCCTCTACGACAACGTATATCGCTTGCAGTCTTCGACTCTGCAAGGCTCGCCAAATCTCGCGCTGACTTACTATGCGAACGGCAACGTCAAGACGCGAAGCGATGTCGCAAGTGGTGCGACCTGGACATACGACGCATCCCGGGTGCATGCGGTCACTCAGGCAGGCAGCAGCGCATACACCTATAGCTATGACGCGAATGGCAATGCTCAAAGTCGCGATGGTCTGACCGTAAACTGGACCAGCTACAATCACCCAAGCCTGATCAACGGCATCAATCAGTACGACGGCAGCGTCGAGTCCGTATCGTTCGCGTACGACCAGAATCACCTGCGATGGCGCGCGGTCTACTCTGGCAGCACGGGTCTTGAAACGACCTACATGATCGGCGACCTGATGGAGAAGGTCGTTACCGTCGGCGCCGCTGACTATCGACATTACATCTATGCCAACGGGACGAAGATTGCGGTTTACAGCCGTACCGATGCAGGCGTCAATACGACGCACTACTTGCGTGAAGACAATCAGGGTGGCATTGCCGCGATCCTGACCTACAACGACAGCACACACGAGATCGACGCGCTCAAGGAGAGCTTCACGGCGTTTGGCAATCGACGCAGCACCTGCACCTGGTCGGGCAATCCGACGGCGGGGAATATCGCGCAGACGAACAGCGTCACCCGGCACGGCTACACGTGGCAAACTGCGCTCGGAGCCATGGGCTTGAACGACATGAACGGACGCATTCAGGATGCGATCACGGGGCGCTTCCTGTCGCCGGATCCGTACGTCAGCGATCCCTCGATGACGCAGGGCTACAATCGATACAGTTACGTGAACAACAATCCAATGAGTTTCACGGATCCCACTGGGTTCGCTCAGGCGCCGAAGAACCTGCGTCCCAGAGACGGGGCCTTCGATGCTGAAGTCCCGTATACGAGTGACGGCGGCACGGACCCGGATGGCACCCAGTACGTGGACCTCACCGGCCACAGACCTCATGACGAGCTCACTCAGATTCCAGACTTCAGCTCGTGGGACTCGGCTTTCGATCCGGACGGGCTGGCGGCACAACTCGATCAGCTGGCGAGCATGCGGATACGACGGCCGTTCTGGATGGACGCTGTCCATCCGTATACGCCGCCGCCGCGCAAACAGGTGACGGTGCAAGCGACGCAACAGAATCCGCAAGAGATCAAGAGCTGCTGGGCCGCCGGTATCAACTTTGAATTTTCGACGATCAACCCGGTTACCTCTGGTGGCGGCGGGTCATACGGCGTGAATCTCGAGTGGACAGCGGGCCATGGCCTGGCGATCTATACGTATGGGACGCCGCAGAACACGTCATCGCAGGGGTTCTTGATCGGCCCGAGCGTTTCCCTGAATGCAGCGAAGGGCAAGGGAGGCTGGACTGGATTGTTCGACAGTGTGGCCGGCAGTTATGGTCCGGCAACGGGCGGGGCATTCTGGTCCACACCCGGCGCAGATGATCCCGGATACTTCGGCGTGAACCTGGGTTTCGGTAAGGGACCCCCTGGGATAGGGGCTACAACCACCAATTACACAGAGCGCGCGCGGCTGACTCATCCGGCGCCGAACAACTGTACGGAGCCGCAGTAATGATCGAAGAATTGTCCACATGGCAATGGGTGGTCCTCATGTGGTTCATGTGCTCGGTGCTGGTGGAAGTGCTGAGCACCCTGATGTTCTCCGTCTGGTTGCGTCGGCGAAATGTCGAACTGATATTTGGGATGATAGGAATCCCGGGCTACCTCGAATATCAGTATGCCCAATGGTGCCGGGCCAATAGTCGACCTTCGAGAGCATGGCTGGCCGTGCGGGGGCTCCTGATGGTTAACGTGATCCTGTCCCTGGTAGTCGCGTTTCCCCTTTTCGTCGGCGGGTGATCTCAGTCCGGCGGCGGCCGAACTGGCGGCGGAACGGAAGGGTCCGGTCGCTTGGACGGCGAATCCTCCGCAGTCCCCGTCTCCTCGAAACATCGTTCCGATTTCGTTTGGTCCGGCCCGGGGATGGGCTGCTTGTCCGTGCTCATGGCACGGCAAACACGCAACACTTCATATGAGCGTCTCCGATGCGAGAGTGATACCAGCGTGCACGCCGCCCACGCGATTCGCTATCAGAACCCTCTGAAGGACTGGGCGTCGCCGTCCTACAACTGATCGTGTAGTAGATACGCAAAGCTATCGAACAGCCGATCGCGCGCCGGCCGGCGCCGCCAGTCTTCGAGGCTCCATTCGCGACAGAACTTCAGGTCACGCTCG
>Ga0070665_100002901_pt1 | contig 18520 bp, 18 predicted proteins | sample KBSS13metaG_FD_65862 | JGI IMG/M metagenome (GOLD analysis project Ga0070665, IMG submission 65862) | Switchgrass rhizosphere microbial communities from Kellogg Biological Station, Michigan, USA - KBS S1-3 metaG | ecosystem: Host-associated > Plants > Roots > Rhizosphere > Soil ...
GCCGTTGGCCCGCGGCAGCATCCACACCGGCGCCCCCGGCACCAAGGCAGCCAGGCGCGGCGAGAGGGGCCCTTCCGGCACGATGATGAAATAGAACTCGTGCGGCGACTCCTGCGGCGGATTCACGAACGAATAGGGACGCCCCAGCATCGGTTCCTTCGAGCCGGGCGGCGCAGGCAGCGCCAGGCGCGCGAACTGCCCTGCCGTGAACGTGACCTCGGGCGCGGCGACCTGCAGCGAGAACAGGCTGTCCGTCCATTGCGTCCGTCCGGCAACGTGCCCTTCGACCCACGCAGTCATCGTCCGCAATTCTCGCTTGGTAGAATCTGCATTATGCCCACGCGCCCCCCGCCACCCTCCGCCACCGGACCGAACGTACACCTGAGACCTCCCCGCAAGACCGACGAAAGGGCGTTCATCGCCGCCGCGAGCACAAGCCGTACGCTGCACGGAGCGTGGGCAAAGGCGCCGGCGACGCGGCCGGAGTTCACAACCTTCCTCCGCCGCTACGATGGTGGCTCGCCGTTGCACCTGGGACTTCTCGTACTTCGCAATGGCGACGACGCGCTGGTGGGCGTGTACAACTTCTCGGAGATCGTGCGCCACGCATTCCAGAGCACCTATCTCGGCTACTACGCGTTTTCGCCGCTGGCAGGCAGCGGCCTCATGACCGAAGGGCTGGCGCTCGCCCTCGACATCGCGTTTCGCGACCTCAAGCTGCACCGGGTCGAGGTGAACGTGCAGCCCACCAATCGCCGCTCGCTCGCGCTCGTCACCCGCCTCGACTTCACGCGCGAAGGCTATTCGCGCCGCTACGTGAAAATCGCGGGCCGCTGGCGCGATCATGTCCGCTACGCGATGCTCGCCGAAGACTGGCGCGCCAAGCGCAGCGCGATCCGCGCCAGGCTCGCCGAGCCACCGGCGTGAGCGTCTCGGGGCGACGCCGCCTCGCCAGCGCGATCGTCGTCGCGCTCATGGCCGGATGCAGCACGCCGCCGATCGTTCCGGGCGTTCCCAAGGTAGTCTCGCAGCAGGCGATCGCTCCCTACGAATCGCACACGGAATGCCTGGATCTCGCGCCCGGCGACCGGCTGGACTACCGATTCGCCACCAGCGTACCCGTAGCGTTCAACATCCATTACCGCGAAGGCCGCGCCTACGTGATGCCGATCACCCGCGATGGCGTGACGTCGGATGCGGGCATCTTCGCACCGCGCATCGTGGAGAACTATTGCCTGATGTGGGAAGCGGGCGCGAACGCCGCGTTGCTCGACTATCGGATCGTGCTGCGTCGCGTACCGCCATGATCCGCGAACCGGTCTTCCTCTTCGACCTCGACGGTACGCTGACGGATAACTATCGCGGCATCTCGGCATCCATCGTCCACGCGATGCAATGTCTCGACGTGCCCGCGCCCGACACGGCGACGCTTCGCGGCTGCGTGGGTCCGCCGCTGCGCGATTCCTTCGCCCGCCTCCTCGAGACGCGCGACGCCGTACTGATCGAGCGCGCGATCGCCCACTACCGGGAGCGCTTCGCCGACGTGGGGTGGCGCGAGAACGTGGTGTACGACGGCATCGACGCCATCCTCTCGACGCTCGCAGCCCGCGCTTCGCGCATGTTCATCTGCACCGCCAAGCCCGAGGTGTTCGCGCGCAGGATCGCGGCGCATTTCGGGTTCGACGCTCACCTCGACGGCGTCTATGGCGCGGATCTCGCCGGCGCGCTCGACGACAAGACCAGGCTGTTGGCGCACCTGCTCGCCACGGAACGCATCGAGGCTGCCGCCACGCTGATGATCGGCGATCGAGCGAACGACATTCGCGCAGCGCACGAGAACGGCGCCCGCGCGGTCGGCGTGCTTTGGGGATACGGAACGCGCGACGAGCTTTCGGGTGCGGATGCGTTCGTCGCGGGGCCGGAGGAACTTCCGGATGTTCTCGCGCAAATGATCGAGAGCGAAGCGAATCGGATACGGTGATCGAATCCGGTGCCGACGCGAAAGTCGTTACTACAGCTCCGAGTAGCTGTACTGCCGCCCCTGCTCGATGGCGCCCGCGATGATCCGGTCGGCGATCCTCGCAGCGGCCGTGTCGGGCTGGACGAGCTGACCGCTGTCGTGAAACCCCTGGAACATCGCGACGGTCGGCAGCACGCTCCCGGGTTGCGAGCGCATGAAGAGCTGCATGTCGGTATCGAGGATGCCGGGACGAAGGGAGACCGCTCGAATGCCCTCCGCCCCCTGTTCGGCCGCGATCACGCGCGTCAGCATCTCGAGACCCGCCTTCGCCGCGCAATACATCGCGCTGCCCGCGAGTACCGAATGCGCGGCGCCAGACGACACGTTCACAATGCGCCGATCGCCCGGAGCGCTGGCGAAATGGCGACAGAACAGGTTCGCGACGGCCGCAGGCGCCGCGAGGTTTACCGCCAGCGCCCGCGCAATTTCGCCGGCATCGATCTGGCCGATCGCGCCTGCGGGCGCCGCCACCGCCGCGTTGTTGACGAGACTAACGGACGCCGGCGCGCGCGCCGCGATCTGCTGCATCGTGGCGCCGAGCGCCGCGTCGATGCCATCGACGTCCGCGAGGTCGTGGCCGACGAACCGGTACTTCGGATGCGCGAGACGGGGCGAATCGTGACGGCCGATTCCTACCACCTCGTAGCCGCGGTCCAGCAGCACCCTTGCTAGCGCTTCGCCCAGCCCGCGCGAAACGCCGGTGACAAGCGCAACCTGCATGCAATCCTCCTTCTTGTCTCCTGGTCAGCCTAGCACGGCGGTACGAAATACCGACACGTCGTCGAACAGCGCCCTTCCCAGGCCCTCGGTGTCCCAGCCGGGGAGCGCCGCCACCGGCAGTGGAACAAGCGTTTCCGGGGCGAAGCCCGGTGATCCGATCAGCTGCGCAGCGGCCCGGTCGATCGCCGAATCATCGCGGGAGTCGATTGCCGGGTCGACGATGAGCGCGTGCGCTGTCAGCGCGCGATAGGGTGCGCGGAGCTTCACGAGCAAGCCGTGGCCGACGGCGACGGCGCGCACGTCGGCGGCGACCTCGTCACGCCGCGTGGCGAAGAGCTCCCGCCATCGGCGCGCCCGCAGGAGCGCCACGAGCTCGCGATTCGCACACGCGAACAGAAGGCCCGATTCGTCGATGAGCGTCGCGGCATCGCGCGCGCGACTCCGCGCATTCGCGGACGTTGCACGGCCATCCCTCGCGTGCACGGCATTGAGCGCTGCCTTGGTCCTGGGAAAGACCAGCCACACAAATGCATTCGCCAGGTCGTGCGGATCGTCGTCGCGCGTCTCGATCTCGCCGCACGTTGCGATCCGCGTCTCATAGTCGAGCGCGCTCGACCGGCGCGCCGGCGCGGCGACGAATCGGATGGGGATGCCCTGGTGTCGCGCCATCTGCCGCAGCGTCGCGGCTTCATTCAGCGCAGCGAGGCCGCCGGAGGCAAGCTCCAGGCATCCGGCATACGGCGCGAACGCGGGATGGATGATCAGCGCTGTCCCGAAAGCGAAAGAACGATCAGCACGACGATGAAGATCGCCAGCACCAGCAGAGCGATCTTCCACGGGCTCTTCGGATATTCGCCTGCGATGACGCCGGTCACGCCGTTCATCGCACACTGGAACGCGCGTGCGCCAAACGTATACGACAGGAGCCACACCGGCGCGAGAATGTGCTTGAAGGTCTGCTTCGAATAGTCCGCGCGCACGCTCAGATTGCGAAACGTGTCCCCCGGAACCTGCTGCGCGCACAGCTGCTGCAGCTTCGCATCCATGGCGGCGCGCGCGCGTTCCGCGGCGGCGACCAGGTCGATCTGGTAACGCTCGGCCACCCAGCCGGACACGTATCCGGGATCGTAGGGCCTCAGATCGGCCGTCGGAAAGGGCTCGATGCCCCGCAGCAGATTGGGGTGCACGCCGACCGATGCGCACACCAGGTCGTCGTCGAAGAAATGCGACACGTGGCCCGCCGCCGGCACCCAGCGAATCTGCTGCACCTGCCGCGTGCGCGTCTGTCCGTTTTCGATATACGTTTCGGTCGTGTAGTAGTAATGACCCGCCTCGGCCGACCAGTCCGCGTTCACCTGCGCGTCGAATGTCCAGTAGGGCAGGTACGCGCCGCGCACGGTGTCGGTGAGCGCACGCCGCTTGAGCGCACCGGGCGCGAGCCATAGCTTGCCGTACCAGGCGCGGATGCCGTCGCGTGCCGCCGTTTCGCTCACCTTGAACGGCAGCACGCTTTCGGGCCGGAACGGCGGCTTGGTCTCTTCATACGGCACGAGCTGCGCCGAGCCGCAGAATTCGCAGTTCTGCGCCTGCCGCGACGGCGACAGCACCGAAATCGCATTGCAGCTCTGGCAACGCACCTGGATGCGGTCGACCGGCACGCCACGCCGGTTGTCCGGAAGGCCGCGAAGCGCCGCGACCAGGTCGTGCTCGACGATGCCGCCGGTGGCAGTAAGCGTCACCGGCGACTCGGTGCCGCAAAACGGACACACCATCTTCTGCTTCGCCGGATTCCAGACGGCTTCGCCGCCACAGGCCGGACATGCGAACTTGTGCCGGGCGTTGAGCTCGCTCATCGCGGTGGGATCGGGATCAGCCATCGAACGGTCGCCGCAACGTCCACCAAAGTGCCTGCGCGATCCGGGCAGGCAACGCGAGCGCCGTCGCGTGATCCGCGACGAGCGCTATCAGCCAGCACGCCGCGAGCGCCAGGAGCGCGACCTTGACCACCGACTTCGGCGTGTCGCCGGCGGCCACCCCGGTGGCGCCGTTGACCGCGATCCGGAACGGACGCCCGAGATACTCATAATCCATCAGCCAGACCGGCAACAGCGTTTCCTTGCACGTTTCGCGCGTGTATTCGACTTTCGACACGCGGAGCTTGTCGCGGTCCTTTGCCGCACGGTTGCGCCTTGCGGCAGCGGCGATCACGCGCTCGACCCGCGCATGCGCCAGCGTGGTCGCCTCGACGAGCGTGCGCTCGGAGCGCAAGGCCATGAACCCGGCGACATACCGCGAATCGTAGCGGCGAAGCGACTTCGCCGGAAACGGCTCCAGGCATTCGAGCAATGCCGGGTCGACTTCGGCCACGCTGCACACCGGCAGATCCTCGAAGTCCATCTCGCTGATGCCGCGGATGCCCCCGCCCGTGTCCCAGTGGCCCATCGCATGCGCGTCGAACATCCAGAATGGCAGGTACATCGGTCGGAGGATGCCGCTTCGTGCCATGCGCGCCACTTTGGCCGGCGCGAGCCAGGCCCTGTGAATCCACCGCGCGACCGCATTGCGCGCTTCGGCGGCATCCACCAGAAACGGCACGATGTTCTCGGGTCCCTGTCGGTCGTGCGGCGCGTCGCACGCGACGATGTCCGGCGATCCGCAATAAGGACAATTTGTCGCGGCGACGCCCCGCGCGAACCGCGCGATGCCGCGGCAGCTCGTGCAGCGCATGTCGTTGTCGTCGCCATGCTGCGCGGGATACGCCTCTGCATGCAGGCAGACGTCGAGAGGATGATCGATGACGGCGGCGGGAGATGTCCCCGGCGCATCTGGCGGCAGCGCCGCGCCGCAGGCCTGACACGCCAGCGTGCGTCGGGCGGGCGACCACGTCAACGGGCCGCCGCACCGCCGGCACGGGTAGCGACGCTCGCCAATGCCTGTGCTCATGGGCCGACGTTCTGCGCTGCGCGCGCCAAAACAATTCGCGCTTGCAGGGGGCCCGATACGCGGGATTGAACGACCCGCGGCGCGGCGAGTGAACCGCGCCCTGACGAAACGCAGCAGATCACCCGCCGGAACGAACGAAGTTTGAGCAGCGGGCCCAGCATGCCGGACGCGCCGCCGCGAAACCGGTTACGAGCGCAGGAACGCGTTGATCGCGTCGCGCGTCACGCGCCATTGCGTGCCGATCTTCTTGCCCTTCAGATCGCCCGATTCGAGACTGGCGACGACATCGGATTCGGCGACCCCAAGCATCTGCGCCGCCTGCGCGGGATTCATGAGCTCGGGCGCTGCACCGCCCGCAACCGGTGCTGGCGGCGGCGTGCCGACGCCAGGTGTCTGCTGCGCCATCAGTCCGCCGGGCTGATTCATCATCTGCTGCGCCATCGCCATCCCGACCGCCATTTGTGCGCCCAATCCACCGACGCCGCCGTCGCCGCCCTGCCCCAACCCCTGGGCCATCTGGAACTTGACGTAATCGTTCAGGTTTCCCACCGCGGCCATGCTCGAGCGCTTGTCGATCGCCTGCTCGACTTCAGGCGGCACCGAGACGTTCTCGACGATGAACGTGGTCATCTCGAGGCCATACTTGTCGCTGATCGCAGGATTGATGAGCGGAAGAAGCGCCGCGCCCAATTCGCCATAGCGCGAAGCGACGTCGAGCGCCGGGATTTTCGCTGTCGCCAGGGCGTCGGTGAAGATGCTGACGATCCGCGAGCGCATGGTGTCGCTGAACTCGTCCAGCCGGAAATGATCGTCGGTGCCGGCGACTTCCTTCAGGAATTTCTTCACATCGACCACACGGAAATCGTAAGTTCCGTATGCGCGCAGGCGCACCACGCCGAAATCGGCGTCGCGCATCATTACCGGGTTGGCGGTCCCCCACTTGTTCCCGGTGAAAAGTCGCGTGACAACGTAGTAGACATCGGCCTTGAACGGACTTTCGAGTCCGTACTTCCATCCCTTGAGATCGGTAAGGATCGGGATGTTGTCGGTGGTGAGCGAATACTTGCCCGGAAGAAACGTGTCGCCGAACTGCCCGAGGTACACGAACTGCGCGGTCTGCGACTCGCGCACGATCAGCTGGGCGCCGTTCTTGATCTCCTTGTCCTCGTCCGGAAAGCGATAGGAGAGCGTGTCGCGGGAATCATCCGTCCACTCGATGATGTCGATGAACTGTTTCTTGATGAAATCGAGGATCGCCATCGTCATTCTCCGTGGACAGGTATGCGGTGCCGCTCGCCCGCGCCTACTTGGGCGCCGTCGCGAGCTTCTTCGCTTCCGCGTCGGCGGCGTTCATCTCCTTTTCGATCTGCGCGATCGGCAATGCGCCGGGCACGAGCGAGCCGTCGGCAAACACGAGCGTGGGCGTTGCAGTGATCCGGAGCGATTCCCCGAGCACGGCCGTCTTGGCGATCGGGTCGCCGCAGTCACCGGCATTGTCGGGCAGCTTGCCGGATGCGAAGAAGTCGTCCCACGCCTTGACCTTGTCCGGCGCGCACCAGATCTGCTTCGACTTTCGGGCCGAATCCGGGTGAAGCTGGTCGATGGGGAACAGGAAGGTGTAGATCGTCACGTTGTCGAGGTTCTTGAGCTCGGTCTCGAGCCGATGACAGAAGGGACAATCGGCATCGGAAAAGATCGCGAGCTTGCGTGCGCCGTTGCCCTTGACGCGAACGAACGCGAGATCCAGCGGCAGCTTGTCGAACGCAACGCGGGAAAGCTTGCGCACCTTCTCCTCGGTCAGGTTGCGCTTGGTCGCAATGTCGTAGACCGATCCGACGAGCACCTGCTCGGCTTTCTTGTCGGTGTAGATCATCTGGTCGCCCAGCATCGCCTCGTAGAGTCCGAAGTAGGGGCTTTTTGCGATGTACTTGATTTCGGCGCCGGGGAATTTCTGCTCCAGCGTTTTCTTGACGGCTGCCGTTTCCGGCGAGGGAGCGGGCGTGGCCGCGGGCTGCGCCGGGGTAGGCTGGGCGAGCACCGGCAGCGCCAGCGCGGGACCGAGCGCAGCAACGATGGCGCTGCGGCGGAGGAAGGCGAAAAGGGCTGCAGGCATGAGATTTCTCCAGTTGGGAATGCGTGTTCGAATTGACATTCTAGGCCTTGACGCCCGGGAGCCTGCGGGGCTCTAGCGCAGCGCGGTCGACGCCAGCGCACGCTTGAGCGCCGGAAGCCGGTCGACCGCAGAAATTCCGGCATTGCGCAACGTCTTGAGCCACGGGGCTGGCGGACCGAACAGGCGCGCCAAACCATCCGTCACCGCCTGCATCGCCAGCACGGGCTCGGCCCGGCGCCGCGCGTAGCGCTCGAGGAGCATCGGCGCGCCTGCATCCCCGACCGGACCGCGTTCAGCCAGCACAGCCGAAAGGGCCTGCGCGTCGCCAAAACCTAGGTTAACACCTTGTCCCGCCAAGGGATGCACGCCATGGGCTGCATCGCCGACCAGCGCAAGCCTCAAGGCGACGGACGTCGGGGAGCGCAGGAACGAGAGCGGGAAGCCAGCCGCTGACGTGACCGTCACGAGCCCACCGAGCACATGCGATCCGGCCGCGCCCACCCGTTCGGCAAGGCTGTCAGGCGGGAGTTCCAGGAGTTCCGCCGCAAGGCTCTCCGGTGCCGACCACACCATCGACAGGCGGCGTCCGGGCAGCGGCAGCCACGCCAGGACACCTCCGTCGGTGCGGAACCACTGGTAGGCTCGCCCGTGATGCGCGCGCTCGCACTGGAAGTTGGCCACCACGGCCGTCTGGCCATAGGGCCGCGGCGTCGCAACGATGCCGGCGGCTTCGCGAACCCAGGAGCGCTGCCCATCCGCGGCGACAATGAGCCGCGCGTCGATCGAGCGTCCGTCCGCCAGGTCGAGCGACCCGGCGTCTGCTCGAAACGACAGCGACCTGAACTCGACGCCGTCGAGCACCTGCACGTCGGCACGCCGGACGGCATGGAGAAGGGCCGTTCGAAGCTCGCGCTCCTCGACGATCCAGGCGAGCGCACGTTCGCCGAGATCGTACGCGGAGAAGTCGAGCACCGCGCCGCCGTCCCCCGCCACGCGCATCGATTCGATCGCCGCGAGCCGTTCGCAGGACATGTCCTGCCAGGCACCCACTGCGCGCAGAAACGTCGCGCTGCCGGGACTGATCGCATACACGCGCGCATCCCACGTATCGGGATCGAACGGGGCCGCGCTGACCGGATTGCGATCGACCAGCGCAACCGACAATCCGGCGCGCGCAAGCATCGGCGCGAGGGCGAGGCCGACGAGGCCTGCGCCGGCGATCACCACATCGTAGCGAAGGGGGCTATTCACTGGGATTGAACGCGCGTATGGAGCCGCACGATGACAGGATGTCCCGCGCGCCTGCAGCCACTCTCGCACGCGAACCTGAGCGCCGCCTTAAGCGTCGATCTTCTCGATGACGATGTTCTGGTTCGTGTAGATGCAAAGCTCGCCCGCGAGCATCAGGGACTTCTGCACGATCTCGGCCGCGGACAAGGGCGTGTTGTCCAGGAGCGCCCGCGCCGCCGCCTGGGCGTAGGGACCGCCCGACCCGATCGCCACCACCCCATGCTCCGGTTCGAGCACATCGCCGGTGCCGGTGATGACAAGCGACGCCGTGCGGTCGGCGACCGCGAGCATCGCTTCCAGGCGCCGCAGGATCCGATCGGAGCGCCAGTCCTTGGCCAGCTCGACGGCCGAGCGCAGAAGATGGCCCTGGTGCTTTTCCAGCTTGGCTTCGAAGCGCTCGAACAGCGTGAATGCGTCCGCGGTCGCGCCGGCGAACCCCGCAAGGACCTTGTCGTGATGAATGCGCCGGACCTTGCGTGCCGTCGCCTTGATCACGACGTTCCCGAGCGTCACCTGACCGTCGCCTCCGAGTGCTACGGCCCCGTCACGACGAACGGAAAGAATGGTGGTGCCGTGGAAGGTTTCCATGGGAAGCGCCGACTTGAATCGCCCGGCGGACCGGCGGGTGCGAAGCGCCGATCGGTAGGGTCAGGCGGAGGACTTGACGAAGTGTCGGGGCGAGATTCCGATCAGGAGCAGCAGCGCGCGAATGATCGGAGATGCCCCGACGATGTGGACCGTTTTGCGTTGCGATTCGATCTTGTCGATCGCGTTCAAGAGCGCGCCGGCGCCGACGAAATCGACCCGCTCGATGCCGGACATGTCGACGACGATCAACTGCCGCCGATGCGAGAAATCCAGGAGCTGCGCGAGGTACGGCGCGCTCGAACCCGACAACACACCGGTGCAGGGCAGCGATTCCGCATCGAGGCCCGGCTTCGCGGGCGGGGCAACAACCGGCGCAATGCCAGCGGGCTTGCCTGCAGCGCGCAGCGGCGGCTCCCAGGACGGCGGCGATACTTCGAATGCGACGGCGTAGTCGACCGCCCTGTTGTCGAACGCATCGAGCTCGTGATGCCACTGCATGAGCTCCAGCATCAGGAGCCATGCGCCCTGCCCGGCATTCGTGCCCAGTTCGGTCGCCTGCTCGAGCGCCTTACGGAGCTTTTCCGCCCTCTCGACCGTGAGGACGATCCCCGCGCGTCTGGCTTCGGCAAGCGAGCTCGCGAGCGTTGCGGCGCCGCTGTCGTCGAAATCCGTCACGCCGGAGAGGTCGAGACGCGCATGCGGGGTACGACTTTCGATGAACTTTCGCAGGCCCTGCCATTGCGTCGCGCTGTCGCCGGCGAGCTTGCCGGTCAGCGCCACGAAGCCGCCCTGCGGCTTGACGCTGGTCGCGGCCGAGGGCGCAGGCTCTTCCCATGCCGGTGCCGAACGCTCGAACTGGACGACATACTGCATGGCGAGATGGTCGAACGCCGTGCGATCGTTGCAGCGCTGCATCAGGTCGAAGAGCGCAAGCCACGCCAGCGGCGAGGTTTTCGCATCGTTGTCGCTTTGAACGCCTTCCTCGAGAAGCGCACGGGCCGGGTCGGCCTGCCCGCCCGCATACAGCAAGGCCGCGTTCTCGAGTACGTCGCACAGGCCCGGATTGGCCTGCGAAACCTCTATGGATGCATACGCAGGCAGCCAGTCGATGACACTGGCGCCGGCGGGGGGGACGTGTCCTTGCCGTGCCGGAGCCGGACGCGGCGGCGGCGGGGGTTCGGATTTCTTTGCGGGCGGTTTGGAGAACAGGGCCATCGGCTGGTCGCTGAAGCGACGCCAAAAAAGAGAACGATTATCGTCTCATCACGTGGCGGTCACAAGACAACGTCGTCCCGCCGCCCGCTCACACGAGCAAGCGCAGCTGAGGAAACGGGCCGGGCTCCTGGATGGACGCCCGGCCAGCGGCAGCTCGCGGCGCGTCAGGCGCCTGCAAGGTTCGATTCGGCGAACGACCAGTTCAGGAGCTTGTCGATGACCGCGTTGACGTAGTCCGGCCGACGGTTCTGGTAATCCAGGTAATACGCATGCTCCCAGACGTCGATCGTGAGAAGCGGCTTTCTGCCTTGGGTGAACGGTACTTCGGCGTTCGCGGTTTTCACGATCTTGAGTTTGCCGCCTTCGACCGCGAGCCATCCCCAGCCCGACCCGAATTGCGTGACGCAGGCCTGCGCGAAGTCCTTCTTGAAAGTATCGTAGCCGCCCAGGTCGGACTCGATCATCTGGGCGATGCGTCCAGTCGGCTTGCCGCCGGCGTCCGCCTTGAGGCAGTTCCAGTAGAACGTGTGGTTCCAGGTCTGCGCGGCATTGTTGAACAGCAGCGCCTTGTCGGCCTTGCCGGCGGTGTCGGTGATGATCTTCTCGAGCGGCGCGGATTCGAGCTCGGTTCCCTTGACGAGCTCGTTCAGCTTGTCGACGTAGGCCTTGTGGTGCTTGCCATGATGGAAGCGCAGCGTGTTGGCGGAGATGACCGGTTCGAGCGCGGATTCAGCATACGGAAGTGGGGGAAGCGTGAACATCGGAGCCTCTTTTTCTCGGGACGTTTCGGAAGTGGCCGGTCGGCTGCCCCCGACACCGTCCGCGCGAGGCGGACGTGCAAGACGGCAACCCGGGGATGAGCAACGTGAAGGCACCGGCCCCCTTGCCGCGTACGGGCGCGCGACAGTGAATCACATTGAAGCAGACTTGAACCTGCAGCAGCTTCGAACTCTACCGACCCCCCGCGCATCGGCGCAAGGCTTCGGTTACCACATATCGAGATGACCTTCGCGCGGTTACCGGTACGAACATGCCGGACAAGGTGCCGGCACGCGGCCAGTCAAGACGACGGCGATCGGAAATTTTTTCAATCGCCGTAGAGCTTTTGTACGCGCTCGCGCCGTTCCTGCGCTTCGATCGACAGCGTGGTCATCGGTCGTGCGATGAGACGCGGAACGCCAATCGGCTCGCCGGTCTCCTCGCAATAGCCATACGACCCGTCATCGATCATGCGGATCGATTTTTCGACCTTCTTCAGGAGCTTCCGTTCCCGGTCGCGCGTGCGTAGCTCGAGCGTGTATTCCTCTTCGAGCGTCGCGCGGTCGGAAGGGTCCGTGGTGATCTCGTTTTCGCGCAGATGCTCGCCCGTGTCATCGGCGTTGCGAAGAATCTGGTCGCGAATATCCATCAGCCGCTTCTTGAAGAAAGCGAGCTGGGCTTCGTTCATGTAATCCTTTTCCGGCGCCTTGAGGATTTCCTCCTCGGAAAGCTCCCGGGGCTTCTTGACGGCGGTTGCGGTTTTAGTGGCCATGCATCGTTCTTTCCTGGTCGGCGGAGCGCCCGCTGTCGTGCACTCGGTCCTGTAATCGGGCTCACGCGAGACGTCGCCCGCGCTAAATTCGCTATTATAGCCCGCCTTCAATAGCGCAAGCCAATCGTCCCGGCCGGCAAAGGCAAGGTCCCCTGCGCGTCGGGCGGCGACGGGCGCATGCCTCGATAGTCGCGGAAAATCAAGGAACTACGATGCCCGTTCCGCGTCTCGTCCTCACCCGTCCCGACGACTGGCACCTGCATCTGCGGGACGGTCCCATGCTCGACGCCGTCATCGCGCCGACCGCACGCGTATTCGGCAGAGCAATCGTCATGCCCAACCTGCGCCCCCCGGTCACGACGACCGCGGCGGCCGCTGGCTATCGCGAGCGCATTCTCGCGGCCCTGCCTTCGGGGACGTCGTTCATGCCACTGATGACGCTCTACCTCACCGACAACACCACGGCGGACGAGATCGCGCGCGCTCGCGAATCGGGATTCGTGCATGCCGTCAAATACTATCCCGCGGGCGCCACCACGCATTCCGATGCCGGCGTCACGGCGCTTTCGCGCGTGTACCCCGCGCTGGCCGCCATGGAACGGGTCGGCATGGTCCTGTCGCTGCACGGCGAGGTGACCGATCCCGATGTCGACGTGTTCGATCGCGAGCGCGTCTTCGTCGACCGCCATCTCGCGACGATCGTGCGCGACTTTCCGGCGCTTCGCATCGTGCTCGAGCACGTGACGACTGCCGAAGCCGTGGCCTTTGTCCGCGGCGCGCCCGCGCATGTCGGCGCCACCATCACCGCGCAGCACCTCCGTTATTCGCGCAACGCGCTGTTCGCCGGCGGTCTCCGACCCCATCGCTATTGCCTTCCGGTTCTGAAGCGCGAGATCCATCGCGTGGCGCTGGTGGAAGCAGCCACGTCCGGGCACGCCAAGTTCTTCCTCGGCACCGACTCTGCGCCGCACGCGCGTCATACCAAGGAAAGCGAATGCTGTGGCGCCGGGTGCTACACCGCGCCCGCCGCGCTCGAGCTCTATGCCGAGGCGTTCGAGGACGCGGGCGCGCTGCCGCGTCTCGAAGCGTTCGCAAGCCTGAACGGCGCGGCGTTCTACGGGCTGCCGCCCAATAGCGACTCCGTCACGCTCGCGCGCGAAGCATGGACCCTGCCTCCGATCGGCAGCATCGCCCCCGATGCCGTCGCGCCGCTCTGCGCCGGCGAGACGCTGCGTTGGCGCGTCGTCGACGCCTGAGCGTGCCGGCCGTCGGGCAACGGCAGTGCTATCCTTGCGACTCGAAGCCAGCCAGACCGTCGCTGCCTTCCGCCGTTCACACGGACGGAAGGGAGAGGAAAGTCCGGGCTCCACAGAGCAGGATGCCGGGTAACCCCCGGACGCTATAAGTCGCCGCTCGCGCGGTGGATGAAGGCGAGGAACAGGGCCACAGAGACGAGTCGCTTCCCGCCGTTCGGGGAAGCGGGTGAAACGCGGCAACCTCCATCCGGAGCAACACCAAATAGGCGGACGACGACGCTGCTCGCGTAAGGTCCGCGGGTAGGTGGCTCGAGCGCGCCGGCAACGGCGCGCCTAGAGGAATGGCGGTCATAGCGGAATCCACGGATTCCGCCGTAACAGAACCCGGCTTATCGGCTGACTTCGAGTTTCATTCCTTAGGGATCGGCCGCGCGCTCACGCGCGTGACGCGCGGCTCGCTCTCCTTCGCATGTCGCGCAGGATCTCGCGCGCCGCATTGCGCCCCGGCAGCCCCGTGACGCCGCCACCCGGATGCGCCCCCGATCCGCACAGATACAAGCCGCGAACGGGCATCCGGTAGTCCGCATTGCCGAGCACCGGACGCGCGGAAAAAAGCTGGTCGAGCGAAAGGGCGCCATGGAAGATGTCGCCGCCCGTGAGGCCGAACACGCGCTCGAGATCGAGTGGCGTCAGCGCACGCCGCCCGATGACGGCGCGGCGGAAATTGGGGGCGACGCGGTCGACGGTGTCGATCATCAGGTCGGCCACACGATCGGAGAAATCGTCCCACGTGGCGCCGGGATGAACGTCCTCGATGCGCGGATGCACGTGCTGGCAGAAGAGGCTCGCGACATGCCGGCCCGGGGGGGCGAGCGTGGCGTCGACCACGGATGGAATCAACACTTCAACGATGGGGGCCTTCGACCAGCCCTCGGTCCGTGCGTCGAAATACGCGCGTTCCATGTAGCCGAGAGACGGCGCGATCACGATGCCACTGGCGTGATGCGGTTGGGCGTTCGTCCCCGGCAGTGCGCGAAAGTCCGGCAGCTCCGCCAGCGCGACGTTCATGCGGAAGGTGCCGGAGCCGCAACGATACGCGGCGATCCGTGCGCGAAAATCGGCGTCGACGTCTGCACGGTCGACGAGGCGCTCGAACAGGAGTCGCGGATTGACGTTCGCCACGACGCGGCGCGCGCGTACGACTTCGCCGTCTTCCAGCTGGACGCCGACGGCGCGCCCGCGCTCGACGATGACCCGAGCCACGGGCGCGTCGGTCGAGATGACGACGCCGCGGCGCGCGCATTCCCGTGCCATCGCCTGCGTGATCGCCCCCATGCCGCCGCGCGCGTGTCCCCATTGCCCGCGCTTGCCGTTCACTTCGCCGAACACGTGGTGCAGAAGGACATAGGCCGAACCTGCGGCGTATGGGCTCGCGAAATTGCCGACGACGGAGTCGAAGCCGAACGCCGCCTTGATGGGCGCCGAATCGAACCAGCGGTCGAGCACGTCGCCCGCGCTCTTGGTCATCAGGTCCAGGAGGTCCCGCCGCGCGGCGAGATCGAGCGAGCGAAAACGGCGCGACAGCTTCCACGCGTCGATCAGAGCGCGCATGTCCGTCCCGCCGCCGACGTTCGGCGGCGTCTGGCGCAGCAATTCGCGCAGGATGTCGGCGGCGCGATCGAGCATGGCGTAGTACTCGGGGAGGCGGGCCGCATCGTGCGTTGAAAACCGCTCCACCTCTGCCTGCGTCGCCGCGAGCCCGCCGCCGACCTTGAGATAGTCATCGTTCTCGAGCGGCAGGAAATTCGAGAATGGCCGCTCCACGATCTCGAGCCCATGCGCACCGAGGCGCAAGTCACGGATCACCTCGGGATCGAGCAGGCTGACGGTGTAGCTCGCAGTCGAATTGCGAAAGCCGGGATGGAATTCCTCGGTCACGGCGGCACCGCCGACGACACCACGCCGCTCGAGCACCCTCACGGACGCGCCGGCCGCCGCGAGATAGGCGGCGCAGACGAGCCCGTTGTGACCGCCGCCGATGATCACCGCGTCATGGATGCGGTCCTTCACCCGGATGCGAGATACGGCCGGCGCGGTAGCGGCCACGACGGCACCGGTCCTTACTCGTCCATCCCCGCGGCGACGCTGGAGAATCCGCCGTCGACGTAGGTGATCTCGCCGGTGATCGCACTCGACAGCGACGAGAAATAAAATACCGCGACGTTGCCGACTTCGTCGATGGTGACGTTGCGGCGGAGCGGCGCGTTCTTTTCGACGAACTTGAGGATTTTCGAGAAGCCCCCGATGCCAGCCGCAGCCAGCGTCTTGATCGGCCCTGCGGAGATCGCGTTGACGCGCGTGCCTTCGGGCCCCAGCGCGGCCGCGAGGTAGCGGACGTTCGCTTCGAGGCTCGCCTTGGCGAGGCCCATCACGTTGTAGTTCGCGAGCACGCGCACGGCGCCGAGGTAAGTCAACGTCAGGAGCGACGCATCGCGGCCGGCGAGCAACGGTCGCGCGCCTTTTGCGAGCGCTGCGAAGCTGTAGCTCGAGATTTCGTGGGCGGTCGTGAATGCGCCTCGGCTCATGCCTTCCAGAAAATCGCCGGCGAGCGCCTCGCGCGGGGCGAACGCGATCGAGTGCAGCAACCCGTCGAGTCCGCCCCATTCGGATTTAAGCGCATCGAACAACGCCGCGATCTGGTCGTCGGACGAGACGTCGCAACGCAGCACGGGCACCGAGCCGAAATCGGAGGCGAGGCGTTCGACGCGATCCTTGAGATCGTCGTTCACGTAAGTAAAGGCGAGCGTTGCGCCTTCGCGATGGCATGCACGCGCGACACCGTAGGCGATCGAGCGATTCGACAGCACGCCGGTGATCAGGATCCTGCGATCAGCGAGAAGCGCCATTACGTTTCCGAATCAGAACAGGACCATGGTGGGCTCGAACACGCCACACGCCATCACGTCGTTGCGCACACCGGGAACGATCGGATCGATCGAAAGCCCGCCGTAGAGCATGACACTTCGGCCTGCGAGTCCGTTCTCGCCGGTCGTGCGGACTCCCGACACGTGAAAAGACCGCTGGGTGTTGCCGTCGCCGTTGATGAGCGGCGGCGTCAGGTTCTCGGGTGTCCTGCCGGGAGGTGCCCATGCGGGACCCGCGGAAAACCCGTTCGGCGACGAGCAGTTGCCGTTTTCGTGAAACGCAACACGAAAGGAACCGTAGGGCAGGTTGATTGCGGAAACCAGCACGGTAATGCCGTCGCCGCGATCGTACACGCGAACCTTGCCGGATACGGCTGAAGCGACGCCCTTCAGCGTGGCGACGAGGCCTGGTGCGGAGCGCGGCGCCAAGGCGTCCTCGACCTCGGCCTTCGAGCCGCCACATCCCCCCAGCGAAGCAACGGCGATCGCCACTGCACCGATGCAGGACCAGAATGAATGCGCGGGTGTCATTGAATCCGATTTCATTGCAGCTGGAGGGCGCAATGATAGGTGAATGCGTCGCGCGATGCCACACGGATCGCCGCTCGCGCATCGCGATGCGGCTACAATCACGGCCGTCGTTGCGGGGCGCACGCACACAGCGCACGAGGAGAGACCATGTTCGAAACCAGACGGGCGGTGCGGACGACGATCTGCGTCGCGACCTGCACGCTCGCGGGATGTGCGGGCTTCGCCGGCACGACGCCGCAGGTCAACCTCAAGCCGCCGTTTCTCGGCGCCATCTCGAAGGCGAGCTACGACGGCGTCGGCGACGACCTCCTGACGGCCGGTCTCGGAAAAACAGGCATTGCAGGCGCCGCGCCCGCAATCGCAAACCCTGCATCACCCACGGTCGCCGAGTTGCGACGTCTCGCGATCTACAACAATTATCGTGCGATCGTCGACGTCAATCCTAAGGGTGGCTACGGCTCGCTCTACGGCCCGAACATCGATGCCAAGGGCGGCGACACGCTGGGCGAAGGGCGGATCGCCGGCAACGAATACATCGCGTATGCCGACGACGGCGGCGGCAGGCAAAACGTGACGCTCATGGTGCAGATCCCCGCGTCGTTCGACAAGGACAAGCCCTGCATCGTGACCGCTACCTCCTCGGGCTCGCGCGGCGTATACGGCGCGATCGGCAGCGCCGGCGAATGGGGCCTCAAGCACGGATGCGCCGTGGCCTATGCCGACAAGGGTACCGGCCTCGGCGTGCACGATCTCGCGAGCAACACCGTCAATCTGATCGATGGCCGTCGTGCCGATGCCCGCACCGCGGGCACGGAATCCAATTTCACCGCAGCGCTGTCGGCGAGCGAGCTTGTCGCGTTCAATTCGGCGACGCCGAATCGCCTGGCGGTCAAGCATGCGCACTCGCAGCAGAATCCCGAAAAGGACTGGGGTCGCGACACGCTCAACGCCGTCCGCTTCGCGTTCTATGCGCTGAACGAGGAACGCGGCGAGCGCAACGCCGACGGCACTCGCAAGATCGCATTCAAGCCGGACAACACGATCGTGATCGCATCGTCGGTGTCGAATGGCGCGGGCGCCGCCCTCGCGGCGGCCGAGCAGGATACCGAAGGCCTGATCGACGGCGTCGCGGTCAGCGAGCCCAGCGTGCAGCTGCCCGCGAACGGCCGCCTCAGCGTGCGCCGAGGCGCGATCGTCGTGGTCGGCACAGGACGTCCGTTGTTCGACTATTTCACGCTGGCGAACCTGTACCAGCCATGCGCCACGCTATCGTCGCGCGCGTCGGGCTCGCCGGGAGCGGCGCTCGTTCCCGTCGCACTCGCGACGAGCCGCTGCGCATCGCTCAGGGCCAAGGGCCTGCTGAAGGCCGATACCGCGACGGGCCAAGGC
>Ga0070665_100002904_pt1 | contig 18510 bp, 18 predicted proteins | sample KBSS13metaG_FD_65862 | JGI IMG/M metagenome (GOLD analysis project Ga0070665, IMG submission 65862) | Switchgrass rhizosphere microbial communities from Kellogg Biological Station, Michigan, USA - KBS S1-3 metaG | ecosystem: Host-associated > Plants > Roots > Rhizosphere > Soil ...
ATGAAGCTCGCGAACGATCCCGAGTTCCCCGAGGACGCCCGGGAGCTCGGCAAGGTGCTCAAGCGCCATCCGTGGCGAGTCCTCGAGCACCCGATCAAGTGACCGCGCGCTAGCGGCGCGTCAGATGCGCGGGCGGCGCCAATGCGGCATCGCCATCGGACCGACGTGCTTGATCGCGGGCTCGGGCGGCACCGCGCAGCCCTTCTGCGGTGCGATACCAACCTGCTCGTTCGTGTAGTCGAAGTTGATGACGAAGTTCTTCAAGAACGAATCACCGAGCAGCATGTCCGCGCCGACTTGGTTCGCGATTCCGTCAATACCGGCGACCGCGAAGCAGTACTGGCCGTCCTGGACCAAGAAGTACGACGTGCTCGCGGGGGCACTGAACTGCTGACCGTTGATGGTGAACTTGAACGGCGGCAGCATCTGGTCGACCTGTGTCCGCGTGAACGAGCCGGTGGGCTGGAGGCAGTTCTGACCGCCACCGGTCGGATCGGTGTTGGCGCCGAAGACCGCTTGATAGCCAGGGTCGCCTTGGAGGGCCGTCGCAATGGCGGTGGCGACCGTCGAGTCGACGAGGATCTCGGTCGTGCCGGTATCGAGGATGGCGGAGCCAGTCATCCCGACGTCGCTCGCACCGATCGCGGCGGCGCCGACCTGGATGATGTAGAAGTCATCCTGAGGCATCGGTGCGTTCGGGTCCGGGTTCGCTTCGGGCGGGACCATCGGCGTGTTGACGAACGCCGCGGTCATCTTCGCCGGGTCGTAGCCGTCGATCCACATCGTACCGTCGCCCGGGCAGAGCTGGAACGCGACGCTCTTTGCGCCACGCTTGGCCAGGTATGCATCTGTCGGCTTGAGCGCTGCGAACGGTCGAGCCATGCCGATGATGCCTTGCTCGTTCGTCCCCTGCTGGAAGAACTGGGTCTGCGACGTGATGTCGCCAAAGATCATCGAGACCGGCGTCGTGTCGCCCATGAGGCTAACGCTGTCGGTGTACGAGGTGCCCTTCCACTCGCCGGACCCGTAGACCGCATCGAGCTTCGTGGTGCCCTTCGTCGCGGTCGAGCCCGGCGTGTACTCCGGCGTCACGCCGCACGTCGTACAGGTCGAGCCGGCAACGCCAAGCGTCGTCGATCCGGTGTCGACGTCCATGCCGAACGTCTGCGTTCCGATCACCACCTGTGCGTTGTAGGCGATGGCATCGATGCCCGAGTCGCCAAAGTTGTCCGCGGTCAGCGGATACGCGGTACCCGTCGCGGGGCCGGTCGGCCCTCCGTTGGAGCCATTGCTGCCGTTGGACCCGTTGCTGCCGTTGGACCCGTTGCTGCCGTTGTTCGCATCGGCGGTGCCGTCGCCATTGTTGGAGGCCGGGCCGCACGCGGCGAACATCAGAGCGGCGCTACCGGCCGCGATGAGGAGCTTGAAACGAAACATGCCGCGGAACCTAGTCGGTGCCGGGGCATATCGGTGAGCTGTGGCCTATCACCTCGACTGGCAGATCGCGATGTCGAGGCTACAGCGATAGCAAGTACTGCTCGAGATCCGCTTCATCCGTGCCCGCATACGTGAATGCGGTCCCACCGTTGCCGATGCCGTTGGCCGCGTAGTGGTCGAGCACCGCGCCAAGCGTCTGGAACCGGCCGTCGTGATAGAAGCCGCCTTTCACGTGCGTCCACAGGCCGTTGAGCGGCGCCGTGCGGTACATGCCATCGGGGCCCCGGTTGGCCTGGAACGGGTCCTCCGCCATCTCGGACGGCGTGTGCATGTTCCAGCCGGGATCGCTGGTGATGCCTGACACGTGACAAGACGCGCAGTGGTACGTCTGGAAGGCGACCTTGCCGCGCGCCGCGGCGGCGGCATCGAAGCTGCCCGCCGGCGGCACCGGCGTCGCGATCGCGAGCTGATAGAACTCGAGCGCGGGTAGCTTCGAGCTGATCAGATCGGTCTCGTGCGTGACGTGATCGAGGTGGTTCGCGGCGGCGACCGGGAACTTCGTCGCGTTCGCGAGCCGCGAGTCGGTGAAGTTGCCCTGGCCGTGCATCTCGAGGTTCGCGACGAACGCGTTCCAGTACGTGATCGAGCCCCAGCCGGTCCACGTGTGCTCGTTCACGCCGAGCATGCCGAACGCGGCGGGGATCAACGTCGCCGAATCGGTGCCGCCTGGGCCGGCCGCGCCTGCGCTGCCGTTGCCGGCGGGTGGCGTGACCCTGCCGTCGAGGAACACCTCGGCGTCGAACTTGCCCGGACCCCAGCTGGTCAGGATCCCGACCAGCTGCTGCGCGGTGAGCGTGACGCCGGCGTTCTGGAAGTAGCCGAGCACGGGCGCCGGGTTCGTCACCGTCGCGGCGACGATCGCACCGACGTCGAGATCGCGGTTGGCCCAGCCGTCGAGGCGGTGGCCGACGCCCTTGACGAACGCGTCGTCGACGGTCGAGTGGCACAACGCGCACGTGATGCCGATGTCCGTCAGCTTGCCGCTCGCCTCGAACGTGCCTTTGATGCCGACGACGGCGTCGAGCTGGAGCAGCGCGAGCGTCGTCTTCGGATCGGTCAGGCTGATCGAGCCGTTCTGGATGCCGGCCACGACGTTTGCCGGAAGCGCATCCATGTCGACCTTGAGGCCGAGCGTGAGCGCCGTCGTCGGATCGACGGTGGCGACACCGGCTTGGAGACCGAGGCCGCGGCTTCCCCAGAACGCTTCGTCGCCGAACGTGTCGTTCCGGAACGTGTCGCGCCCGGCCGCGATCAGCGCGGCTGCGTTCGTCACGACCGGATCGGTCGGCGCCGGCGTGCCGGCATCGCTGCCCGGTTGGATCGGCGCGGCGTCGATCGGGCGCAGCGCATCGCTCGGGTTGGACGAGTTGCTACCGCAGGCAATAAAGATCGACGCGAACGCGCTCGTGGCGATCGCCATCGACCGACCGAGGGTCGGACGAGAACTCTTCGGGCGCTTCATCGGCGCACCGCCTTTCGTGTTTGCTCAATGGACGACGCGCGGCGGCGCGGCGTTACGCAACACTGAATTGGCGGGAATACGCGCGATCGTCTGTAACGTCAGTGCGGTGTGTCTTCCGCGCTCGGCGTCCACGGTCGGTGGCGCGCGACGTCGGCGATGAAGCCGGTGTCGTCGTCGAGCTGCACGGTGAGCGCGTCGCGACACGGCAGCACGATCGCCGACTGCTCGGTCCACGCGACGTCGAGCGGATCGCCGACGAACATCGTGCGCGCGAGCTGGACGAGCTTGCCGGTGATCGCAGCGGCGTCGGTGCACGGCGTGATCGTCTGGAGGTCGGGCAGACCGAGACCGGTGAGCCCGACGGTGTCGGCGATCACGTCGGTCGGCGAGATCGGCGCGATGCGCACGTTGACCGCAGGCCCGCACGGGCCGAGCTCCATGCGCAGCATCCGGTACTGCCCGAACGACAGCACGCGCTGCGCGGGCAGCCAGTGCAGCACGGCGGTGCGCAGATCGTCGACGCTGCCGAGCACGGTGTCGAGCACCGACAGGAACGCGAGGAGCAGCGTCGCGTGGTTGACCGCGCGGTGCGCGATCATGCTGACGACGATCGACGACGTGCATCGGGCGACCGCCGCATGGCGCTCGGGCCACGTCGGGCTCCACGCGAGCGCGTCGTCGAGCTGCGCCCCGTAGGCATCGGGTGGCGCCTGGAACACGTGCGCGAGCAGCGGCAGATCATGCGTCGGGATCGCGAACCCGAAATGATCGGGACGCGTGCCGCCGATCGCTTCGATGTCGTCGCGCCACATGAGGAGCTGGCGATGGATGACGGCGGGATCGAGAGCCTGCGCGTACGGCAACAGGATCTGCACCGTGTAGCGGGGGATCGGGGCGGCCGTCAGCGACATGGCCGCGCTTGTAGCACACGATGGGTCGGATGGTCCGACCTTTTTTCTTAGAACCCGGGAGTCTCCATCGGGCCGGCAGATCGGCCCTGGATGAACTGCTGGACGACCGGGTCGGCCGACGCCTCGAGCTCGGCCGGCGTCGCGAGCGTGTGGACGACGCCCTGATAGATGAACGCGACGCGATCGGCGACGCCGAAGATCGAGGGTGGATCGTGCGACACGACGATCGGCGTGATGCCGGTCGTCGCGAGCGAGCGGATCAGCTGATCGATGCGGCGCGCGCTCACCGGATCGAGGCCCGTCGTCGGCTCGTCGAACAGCACGACGTCGGGCCCGAGCGCCAGCGTGCGCGCGATCGCGGCGCGCTTGCGCATGCCGTCGCTTAGCTCGGCAGGAAATCGATCGGCGTGCTCCGCCATGAAGACGGCGCCGAGCCGCTCGCGCGCTTCGGCGACGGCCTTGGTGTGCGAGAGGCCCTGGTGCCTGCGCAAGGGTAGGGCGACGTTCTCGGCGAGCGTCATCGAATCGAACAGCGTCGAGCTCTGGAACACCATGCCGATGCGGCGGCGCAGCCCGGCGAGCGCGCGCTCGGGAAGCTGATCGACGCGCTGGCCGTCGAACCAGATCTCGCCGGCGTCGGCGCGCAAGAGGCCGAGCAAGAGCTTGATCGTGACCGACTTGCCGACGCCCGACGTACCGATGATGAACAGCACCTCGCCCTTTTGCACGGCGAGGTTCATGCCGCGCAGCACGGCGCGGCCGTTGAACGACTTGTGGACGGCTTTCCACTCGACGTAGCCGCTCACAGGTCACCGCCGAACACGAACAGCGCCGCCGCCGACAGCACGAAGTCGAGGATGATCACCGCGAAGCTGCCGCCGATCACCGCGGCCGTGGTCGCCCAGCCGACGCCTTCGGAGCTGCCGCGCGCGCGCAGCCCGCAGAACCCGGCGACGATCGGGATCGCCGCGCCGTACGCGAGCGCTTTGACGACGAACAGCCCGACGTGGCGCAGCCTGAGCAACTCGAGGTCGAAGAACAAGTTCGGGTTGACGCCGAACGAGTACTTCGCGGTGAGCCCGCCGGCGAGATACATCACGGTGCCGCCGATCACCGACAACACGAGCGTCATGATGATCGACGCGAGAAAGCGCGGGACGATCAAGTAGTCGATCGGCAGCACGCCGCTCATCCGCAGCGCATCGACTTGCTCGGTGACCTTCATCGAGCCGATCTCGGCGGCGATGCCGGCGCCGACGCGCGTCGCGAGCATCAGCGCGGTCAGCGTCGGGCCGAAGTCGGACACCACGAGCCGGATGAACTGCATGCCGAGCTGCGAGAAGTCGCCGGTCACCGTCGAGAGCTGCAGGCACGCTTCATAGGTCATCACCATGCCGATGAAGCCGAGCGTGACGATGATGAAGACGAGCGATCGGTTGCCGATCGCGAACATCTGGCGCGCGAGCTCGCCGCGCGGTCGCCGGCCGCGCCGGATAATCCCGGCGAGCGTCGAGACGTAGACCTGCCACAGATCGCGGGTCCCGCGAGACAGGTCGACGAGGCTCTGGCCGAAGCGCGTGATCATGTCGACAGGTACGTGATGAAGAAGTCGAGCAGCATGATCGACACGGCGCTCGCGACCACCGACGCGTTGACCGCGCGACCCACGCCGACCGCGCCACCTTTGACGGTCACGCCGAAGTAGCAGCTCGACACCGCGATCGCGCCGCCGAACCAGAACGACTTGTAGATACCGTGCATGAAGTCGTGCGGCTTCAGGTTGTCGGCGAAGCTGTGGAACATCGTCGCCCAGTCGATGTCGAGCATCCAGTGGCCGACGACCGACGCGCCGTTGAGCGCGACGAGGTCGCCGATCACCGTCAGCGCGACGAGCATGATCATCATCGCGATCACGCGCGGCACGACGAGGAACTGCACGGGATCGATCGAGAGTGCGCGCAGGCCGTCGAGCTGCTCGGTGACGGTCATCGTCGCCAGCTCGGCGGTGTTGTTCGCGCCGACGCGGCCCGAGAACATCAGCGCGATCAGGATCGGCCCGATCTCGCGGAGAATGGCGTAGCCAGCGCCCCAGCCGGCGATCGCCGTCGCGCCGAGCCGCTTCACGAACGGGCCGGTCTGGAGCGTCATCAGGCCGCCCGCGAAGAACGCGGTGAGCACGATGATCGGCACCGAGCGGTTGCCCATCTTGTAGAGGTTCTTCCACAGCTCGCGCGTATCCACGCGTGGTGGAATGACCGCGCGCAGGACCTGCCAAGTCATCACGACGATGCCGCCGATCTCGTCGGCGATCCGCGCGGTCGCCGCGCCGATCCAGGTGATCACGCGGTTCCCTCGGCGAGCGGCCCGGCGAGCTCGCCGCGCACGAACTGGCGCACGATCGGATCGGGCGCGTCGGCGATCGTGGCGGCGGGGCCGCGATAGAGAATTTGGCCGCGATACAGGAACGCGATCTCGTCGACGAACCGCGCGAGTGCCACGACGTCGGACGATACCGCGAGCACGGTCGCGCCGGTGCGCGCGTGGTCGGCGGCGAGCAGGTCGTAGATCTTCTGCGTCGTGACCGGATCCAAGCCGGCCGACGGCTCGTCGTAGATCACGAGCTCGGCATCGGCGACCGTCGCGCGCGCGATACCGGCGCGCTTCTTCATGCCGCCCGACAGCTCGCCGGGCAGCTTGTGCTCGCTGCCGGCGAGGCCGACCGCGCGCAGCCGCGCGTCGACGCGCTCCGCGATCTGCCCGGCAGAGAGCCCGCCGCGCTGCTCGAGCGGGAACGCGACGTTGCCCGCGACGTCGAGAAAATCGAACAGCGCGTAGTTCTGGAACAGCATGCCGATGCGCCGGCGGATCGGGCCGAGCTCGGCCTCGCGCTTGCCGCCGAGGCTCTCGCCGAGCACGTGAAGCTCGCCGCGATCGGCGGCCTCGAGCCCGCACACGAGCTTGAGCAGCACGCTCTTGCCGGATGCCGCCGGCCCGACGAGGCCGAGCTTGGTGCCGGGCGCGACCTCGAGCGACACGCCGGCGAGGACCTCGCGCCGGCCGTAGTGCTTGTGCACGTCGTCGAGCCGGATCGCTGCGGTCATTTGCAGTCGCGCACTTTCGCCTTGGCGTCGGTCATGTACTTCGAGTCGGGCTCGAGCTTCTCGAGATCGCGAAGCGCCTTGCACGCGCCGGCTGGATCGTTCGCGGCGAGCAGCGTGATTTCGAGCTCGTAGAGCGCATCGTCGCGCAGCGTCGACGCCGGATAATCTTTCGGCAGCTGACGAAACGCCTGCGCCGCCGCCGGGAGATCGTGCAGGTGATCGCGCAGCACCTTGCCGAGCTCGAGCTGCGCGTCGTCGAGCCAGACCGAGAAGTAGCTGCCGGTGCCGTACGACACCTCGCGCGTCGCGAGCAGGCCCTGCAGACGCTTGACCGCGCCGGGCCAGTCGCCGAGCTGCTCCGAGAGCTGCGCGCCGTACCAGCGCGCGTCGTCGCGGAGGCCGCTGTCGGGATAGTCGACGGGGATGCGATCGTAGTACGAGCGCGCGGCCTCGGGATTGCCGAGCTCGTGCGCGTCGAGGTCGGCGAGCGAGTAGACGAGGTTGTCGGCGATCTGCGTCTCGGCGAGCGGTGTGAGCAGGTTGTTCAGCTGCTCGGCGAGCGCCTTCGCGTCGCGCGTGCGGCCGTCGGCGACGATCGACGAGAGCGCGTCGGCGGCGACGGGCTCGTCGGGGTAGCTCGTCACGACCTTCCACAGCGCCGTCCAGCCGTCCTTCGTCTTGCCGGCGCGCACGAGCAGCTCGCCGGCTCGATACTCCGCGGTCGCCGCGGTCGTGGCGTCGTCGCCGGCGCGCGCGGGAATCGCGAGATAGGCCGCGATCGCCGCGTCGGTGCGGTCGGCGTGCTCGAGCTCTTCGGGCTCGCCGAGCAGCGCCTGGCCGCAGGCCTGCTTCGCGCGGCGCGCCGGCTGGAGCTGCATGCACGACACCTGCGCGGCCTTGTACGCCGCGATCGCGCCGTCGACGTCACCCGCATTCTCGAGCGCCTCGGCGCGTGCGAGATCGGGCAGCGTCGCGGGCGCCGAGCACGCGGCGAAGAGGGCGAGAGCCCACGGCCTCATTACAGTCGCGCGCCGACCTCGGCGAGCACGCGCGCCGCGCGCAAGACGCCGTCGCGATCGACGTCGAGGTGCGTGACCGCGCGGAGCCGCGTCGCGCTTGCCGCGCCGAGCAGCACGCCCGATTCGCGCGCGCGCTCGATCACGGCCTTCGACGTTCCCGCGAGCACGTCGATCATCACGATGTTGGTCTGCACGCGCGTCGGATCGACGCGCAGGTTCGGTGCACCGGCGAGCGCCTCGGCGAACGCGCGCGCGTTCGCGTGATCGTCGCCGAGCCGGCGGCGATTATGCTCGAGCGCGTAGAGCCCGGCGGCGGCGAGGATGCCGGCGCCCTGGCGCAGCCCGCCGCCGTACATCTTGCGGAACCGATGTGCGGCCTTGATGACCGCCTTGCCGCCGGCGACGACCGAGCCGGCCGGCGCGCCGAGGCCCTTCGACAGGCACACGCTGATCGAATCGAAGCCGGCCGCGAGCTCGCGCTCGGTCGTGCCCGAGGCGACGGCGGCGTTCCACAGGCGCGCGCCGTCGAGATGGAGGGCCATGCCGAGCTGCTTGGCGGTCGCGATCACGTCGGCGAGCTGCGCGCGATCCCACACGATGCCGCCGCCGCTGTTGTGCGTGTTCTCGACGGCGACGATCTTGGTCGCGGCCTGATACGGATCGTCGGCCTTGAACGCGGCGCGAACGTGCTCGCCGGTGAACGTGCCGTCGCTGCCGATCACCTGGGTCTGCGCGCCGGCGAGCGCGGCGAGTGCGCCCGATTCGTGGCGCCAGCAGTGCGAGCCGACGCCGATGATCACCTCGTCGCCGTGGCGCAGGTTCGCTCGCAGCGCGATCTGGTTCGCCATCGTGCCGGTCGGCACCCACAGCGCGGCCTCGGTGCCGAGCAGCTCGGCGACGCGGTCTTCGAGCTTCCGGACGGTGGGATCCTCGCCGTAGACGTCGTCGGCGACGTCGGCCTCGGCCATCGCGAGGCGCATCGCCGTGGAGGGACGCGTCACTGTATCGCTGCGCAGATCGACGGGTGCGGTCATCGCGGCGACCTTAGCCCTCCCGCTTTACGGCGTCGAGCTGATCGGCGGCGCGGCGGGGTCGGCCGGCTTGTCGCGGTCCTTGCCGTCGCTCTTGGGCCGCTCGCTGTCTTTCGGCTTTTCGCCGTCTTTCGGCTTCTCTTCTTCGGGCGGCGGCGGGCTCGCCGGGGGCGATGGCTCGCCGAGCTCGGCGCGCAGCTTGCCGACGAGCTTGTTCATCAGCTCGATCTCGAGCCACGACGGCCGATCCTCGATCGACAGCACGAACCGCACGGCGTGGCGGCCGTCGGTGGTCACGTCGGCGAGCTCGAGCGCGCCGCGGAACGTCTTGCCGTCCTCGCGGAGCTCGAACAGCACGTAGCCGGCGTCGGCGTCTTTCTCGGTGACCTTGAGGTGCGCGTCGACGCGGATGAACCGCACGGCCGTCGCCCACGCTTCGGCGTGCGGGTACGCGAGCGTCTTTTCGGTGCGCGCGTGCGCCGTGCTGGCAAGGAGCATCGCTGCGAGCAGGAACCGGCGCATGTGCCGGATCGTCGCTACGCGGCCGCGTGGTCGCCAGTTTTTTGCGCGGCGCGCGCCTCGGCGATCGAGACCCACGGCGTGGCCAGGCCGAGCGCGCCGCACAACAGGTACCAGCCCTGCTGGAGCGCGTAGTGCGTGTTCGCGAACGCGAACGTCGTCGCGTACAGCGCCGTGTGCGGCGTGTTGGCGTCGGGCCCCAGATACAGCGTGAGCCCGAGCAGCATGAACCACTGGAACTGGCCGAGCATGCCGGGCGCGTTCGGCAGCGTGATGCCGACCGCGATGAGGCCCATCACCGCGAACGCCCCGACCGGCGACAGCGCGAGGCCGAACGCGTGCGCGAGCACCCACACGCCGGCGCCGTTCGCGGCCCAGTAGATCGCGCTCCACACCACGAACACCGGGAAGTGCTTGCGATCCGCGAGCGACGCGAAGCCGCGGATCATCTCGTGCAGCTTCTCGCCGATCGCGGCGGCGAGCCTGGGCGCGAGCCTGGGAAGCAGCGACAGCGTCAGCGACCACCGCACGGTCGCGTCGGGCCACTTCCGCGCGCACAGCAAGAACGCGAGCGCCGCCGCGAACAGCGCGAGCGCTGCATACGCGGTCGGCATCATCCAGCGCGGCGACGCCGGGCCGCGCAGCGCAACGCACGCGCCGAACACCAACAGCGATACGAGCAAGCCGTCGACGATCCGCTCGACCGCGACGGTGCCGAGCGCCGCGCTGCCCGACACGCCGCGCCGCCGCAACAGGCCGGGCCGCACGAGCTCGCCGAGCCGGGCCGGCAGCGCCAGGATCGCCATGAAGCCGACCGCCGAGATCGCGAGCAACGGGCCGGTCGGCACGCGCACGCCGATCGGCGCGAGCAGGCTGTTCCAGCGCAGCGAGCGGGTGAGCTGCATGACCACGAGCAGCGCGACGTAGATCGCGAGCTCGGGCGCCATCGCCGCGAGGTCCAGGTGCTCGAACACGGCTGCGAGCTGCGCGCGCGTGGCCGCGTCGGGCCACACCAGCCACACGCACAGCGCGAGCATCGCGAACGACAGCCCGAGGTTGATCGCCAGGCGCATCAGCGGTCGAGATCGCCGGCGAGGATCGCACGCGGTGCGTGATCGAACAGGCGCGTCACCGCGGCGGCGCCGAGCTTCTTTGCGATCCACTGTAGGCCCTGCTGCGCCTGCTGGAGATCGCCGAGCTGGTGCGCGTCGGTCGCCACCGCGTCGCACAGGCCGCGCTCGCAGAAGTGCCGCGCTTGCTTCTGCTCGCGCTTGCCGTGAAACCCGCCGAGCGCGCCGAGATCGACCACGAACGCGCAGTGCTCGTGCAGCTTCTCGGCGAGCGCGTCGTCGTCCCACAGCGCGTGGTAGCGCTCGGGATGGGCGAGCACCGGGAGCTTGCCGGCCGTGCGGAACTTGAACAGCTGGTCGACCATGTTCGGCGGCATCAGCGCGGGCGGGATCTCGACGAGAAACGCTGAGGTCCCGCGATACCCGGGCACCGTGTTGTCGCGGACCCGCGTGTAGAATACATCGTCCCACATGTTCTCGGCGCCGAGCCGGAACGTCGGATGAGCAGGTTTGCGGATCTGCTCGAGCGCCGCGAGCGTCGCTTCGATCCGATCCCACGCCGGCAAGTATTGGGACGCCTTCTGGTGCGGCGTCAGGCACTGTTCGGTGACGCCGAGCGCGGCGAGCCCATCGAGCATCGCGAGTGCCGCGGCCTGGTCCGGGGCGCCATCGTCGAGCCCATACAAAACATGGCTATGGAGGTCGACGAAACCCACGTCAGGGCCTGCTGGTGTATCGCATTGCTCGCAAAGATCCAGCGTGTTAGAGATCGAAGCACCCATGCCGACGCCCGAGAAGCGTGAAAACTCGGTTCTGTTCTCGCTCCGCGAGCTGCGCCAGATCGAAGAGACCCGCGTCCAAGAAGAAGAGCACGCGGTTCGCAGCGCCGAAGAAGCGCGCATTCGCGCGAAGGAAGAGGCCGAGCGCAAAGTGCGCGAGGCGGAAGAGGCCAAGATCCGCGAGGAGCGCGATCACCAGCGCTCGATCGAAGAGGCGCGAGTTTCCGCCGAGCGCGAGGCGCGCATGCGCGTCGAGTCGGCCGAGGCCACCGAGCGCCAGCGTCACCAGGCCGCGCTCGAGCAGCAGCGGCTCGCCCAGGAGATGGAGCTGCGGCGCGCGGAGGTCGCGAAGAAGCGACCGACGTGGATGCTCGCCGTCACCGGTCTCGCCGTGCTCGGCGTCGTGATCTTCACGTACGTCGGCGTGTCGGCCTATCACTCGTCGGTCGAGGACAAGGCGAAGGCTGACCAAGCGCAGCGCGAGAAGGACGCGTACGCCAAGCAAGTCCAGCAGCTGCAGGACGACGTCGACAAGGCGAAGCACGACCTCGACGATATTTCGGGCAAGGTCGACAAGGCCGTCAGCGACGTCGCGAACGCGAAGAACGCGGCCGACATCGCCGCCGCGCAGGCTCGCCTGGCCGAGCTCCAGCGCCAGAAGCAGGAGATGGACGCACGGCTCGCCGCTGCACGTCAGGCCGCCGAGAAGGCGAAGCGTGCGCAGGGCATCCACGTGTCCCAAAAGTGCCTCGACAACCCGCTCGCGCCCGGGTGCTCCTAGCTACAGACAGCTGACGCGATTGCCGATAGGCTCCGCGTCCTATGCTTCGACTCGCGCTCTCGTTCACCGTGCTCGTGACGGCGCTCGCCGCCGCGTGTAGCAGCGACAGCGGTCCGCAGAACGACGGTCCGCCGCCGCCCGCGTACCCGATGATCAACGAGCAAAACGCCGCCTACACGGTCAACGTCACCGTCGGCGGTGCGCAGTCGTTCGACGTCACCGTCGACACCGGCTCGACGACGCTGGCGATCGCGGCGGCGGCGTGCGGCGGCCAATGCACCGGCGTCACGCCGCTGTGGACCCCCGACTCGACCGCGACCGCCACGGGCGGATCGGCGTCGTCGGAGTACTTCGACGGCACGTCGTGGAGTGGACCGGTCTACTCCGACTCGGTCGGCGTGACCGGCGATCCCAACGTCGTCCCCAAGATGAAGTTCGCGGCGATCTCGTCGCAGAACGGCTTCTTCCGCCCCGACGAGCCGGCCGAGGGCATCCTCGGGTTCGGTTCGACGCCGCTCGCGATTCCCGGCACCGATTCGTACGTGTCGGAGCGCGTCGACAATCAGTTCCCGAGCGTGTTCGCGTTCCAGCTCTGTCCGGAGAACGGCACGCTGTGGTTCGGCGGCGCCGACAAGACGCACGAGGTGTCCGACGAGCAGTACACGGCGCTCGCGGCGATCGACGACAACCAGCCGTTCTACTTGTTCGACGTGGCGTCGGCGTCGCTCGACGGCCATGACCTCGGCTTCGCGGAGCCTGCGGTGCCGGACACCGGGACCACGATGATGGTGCTCGAGAGCGCGACGTACAACGCGTTGGTGTCGGCGATCGAGAACAGCGACGGCTGGAAGTCGACGTTCGGCGCCGAGCCGTTCCCGACCCTCCAGTGCTCGGCGACCACGTCGCACTCGAAGAACGAGATCGACGCGGCGCTCCCGCAGCTGCAGATCACAGTCAAGGATCTCGACGGCAAGCCGTTCACGCTGAGCCTGCCGGCGACGTCGTCGTACTTGCTCCAGATGGGCACGTCGTACTGCTCGGACATCGCCGACGGTGGTCAGGATCTCGGCGGCATCACGATCCTCGGCGACGCGTTCATGCGGTCCTTCATCACGGTTTACGACACCGAGAACATGAAAATCGGCTTCGCACCGCAGAAGAACTGCACGTTCCCGACGGGCCGCGAGGCGCCGACGCAGCCGTGGGTGCCGTATCTCCACGGCCACCCGTGGCATCGCTAATTTGCTAGCCTGCGCGACATGGCCATCGCGAAGTCTTCGATCCTCGCCAGCGTGCTGCTGCTCGCCGCCTGTGGGAGCGACGACGGATCGGGCGGTTCGGGGACTGATTACGCGCTGACCAGCGTCGAAGGCCTCGCGTACACCACGAACATCACGGTCGGCGGCTCGCAGACGTTCGACGTGATCTTCGATACCGGATCGACGTCGCTCGCGATCGCCGGCGCCAGCTGTGGGGACTGCAACGTCATGCCGGCCTACACGCCGGGCTCGTCGGGACAGGACCAGCACACCACGTCGCAGAGCCAGTACGGCGACATGACGTCGTGGAACGCGGAAAACTTTTCCGATTCGGTCGCGATCACCGGCGACAGTCCGGTGACGATGCGGTTCGCGTCGATCACGTCGCAGTCGACGAACCCGCCGTTCTTCCGGCCGGGGTTTCCCGACCAGGGCATCATCGGCTTCGGCGCGCCGATCACCGCCGTGCCCGGCACCGACTCGTACGACCAGCAGCGCATGACCGCCGGGCGCAGCGAGAACTTCGCGGTGCAGCTGTGCGCGAACAACGGCTCGCTGTGGTTCGGCGGCGCCGATCCGTCTCACGAGGCGTCGGCGGAGCAGGCCACGCCGATGGTGCCGATCAACAACATGCAGCCGTACTACGCAGTCGATATCAAATCCGCCGGCGCGGGCAGCGCGTCGATCGGGCTGTCGGGGGAGGCGGTCGTCGACACCGGCACGAGCATCATGGTGATGTCGAGCGACGCGACCAACGCGCTGATCTCGCAGATCACGAGCGCGCCGGGCTACCAGCAGCTGTTCGGCAGCCAGACGCTGTCGGGCGACGCGAGCTCGATCGACTGCCTGACGTCGTCGGCGACGTCCGCGCAGGTCGACGCGATGCTGCCGCCCCTCACGATCACGCTCGCCGACACCAACAACGGCACGTTCACGCTGTCGTCGCCGGCGACGCAGTCGTACTTCATCCCGGTCGGCGGCGAATACTGCTTCGGCGTGGCCGCGGTGACCGGGCTCCCGACGATCCTCGGCGACGCGTTCTTGCGCGGATACGTGACCGTGTTCGACGTCGAGCGCGAGCAGGTCCGGTTCGCGACGCAGCAAGGCTGCGACTCCCAGTCGGTCGTGCGTACGCGCACCACCACGGGCCACCTCCCGTGGATGATCCAGGGCCACTAACGGGCCGATTCCCGTTACCCTGGTGACATGGGAAGGCTTGCCCTGCTGCTCGCCGCGCTCGCCGCGTGTGGGCCGAGCGACATCACCGGAACCTCGGACGACGGCGGCACGCACGACGCGGCAAAGCCGGCGGCCACGGGCTTTCCGCTCACGAGTCAGGAAGGTGGGCTCACGTATTCCGTCGCGATCACGGTCGGCGGCCAGCAGTTCCAGGTGATCACGGACACCGGCTCGACGACGCTTGGCATCGCCGGCTCGACGTGCACCGGCTGCGGCGTGAGCCCCGAGTACACGCCGAGCGCGACCGCGGTCGATCAGCACACGACGTCGAAAGCAACGTATGGCGACATGTCGGGCTGGACCGCGGAGAACTACGCCGACTCGGTCGCGATCACGGGCGATCCGACGAGCGTGACGATGAACTTCGGCGTGATGACGTCGGAGATGGGCTTCTTCCAGCAAGGCGAGACCGACCAGGGCATCCTCGGGTTCGCCGGCGCTGCTGCGGCGCTGCCCGGCACCGAGGCGTACGTCGACAAGCGCGCGCCGGGGCAGTTCGCGTTCCAGCTGTGCCCCGACGACGGCACGCTGTGGCTCGGCGCGGCCGACGCGACGCACGAGACCGCCGCCGCGCAGTACACGCCGCTCGCGGCGATGACGTCGACGCAGCCGTTCTACGTGATCGACGTGACGTCGGCGTCGATCGGCTCGACGTCGGTCGGGCTCTCGGGCAACGTGGTCGCCGACACCGGCACGAGCATCATGGTGCTGTCGTCGTCGGTCGCCAACAACATCGTGTCCGCGATCAAGGCGAACGGGTTCTCGACGATCTTCGGCTCGCAGCAGCTGTCGACGAGCGCGACGCAGCTCGACTGCCTCGATCCGGGCATGCACACGCGCGCAGAGATCGACGCGGCGTTGCCGTCATTCGCGATCACGTTGCCGAAATCGGGTGGCGGGTCGTTCACGGTGACGATGCCGGCGTCGATGTCGTACTTGATGCCGCTCGAAGGCATGTACTGCTTCGGCGTCACGACCGTGTCGGGGCTGCCGAACATCTTCGGAGACGCGTTCTTGCGCGCGTTCGTGACCACGTTCGACGTCGCGAACAAGCAGCTCGGGCTGGCTCCGGAGGCAGGTTGCGTGCTGCCCGCGATCGCGCGGCCCGACCACCCGGTCCAGCACAAGCCGTGGCGAATCCGCGGTCGCCCCGCAACCTGACGCCGCGGCGCGTGTCCACCCGGGCATGCGCGACACTTCGATCCTCGTGGCGCTCGACGAGCTGCGCGAGATCCACGACCGGCGGCTCGACGACGCTCGCAGCGCCTGCGAGCGCGAAGCGGCAGCCCGACGTGCCGCCGAGGTGGGCGCCGAACAAGCGCGACGCGATGCCGACGCCGCGGCGCGCCAGGCCGCACGCGATGCCGAGCTAGCGCGAAGCGCGGCAAGCGAGGCCGCCGAACGCGAGGCGAGGGTGCGCGTCGAGACCGCCGAGGCCAACGAGCGCGCGCGGCTGGCCGCCGAGCTCGTGGCCGAGCGCGATGCGGCCGAGCGCGTCCTGCGCCGCGAAACGATTTCGCGGCAGCGCCCGCGCTGGATGGTCACGGTGACCGCGTTCGCTCTGATCGCGACGGCCGGGCTCGCCACGCTCGCGATCGGCCAGGAGCGCGACGCCAAGGCCGCCCGCGCCCGCGAGGCCGCCGCATGTCTCGACCGCGACGCGGCGAAGGCCGCCGCGCGTGCGGCCAGCGAGGAGCTCGCGACGCTCGATACCGAGCTCTCGCGGCTCCAGGGCGTCGTCGATCTCGCCGTCGACAACGTGGTCAAGGCACGCGAGGCCGCCGATCGCGACGCCGCGATGCAGCGCATGAACGAGGCGAAGCGCGCGCTCTATCTCGAGCAGCAGAAGCGAGCGGAGGCCGAGCGCCGCCGGCTCGAGCAGCTGCGCAAGGCCGGGATCCGCACCGACAAGTGCCTCGGCACATCGCTCGGCTGTCTGGATCACTGACCGCGCGTCGGGCACGATGCCGGGATGAGGCCGAGCCGCCGGCAGTTTCTTGCAGGCAGCGGCGCCGCGCTGCTCGCCGCGTGCACGCGCACGCTGATCAAGACGTCGGCGCCCGAGATCACGCACGGCGTGCAGGTCGGCGACGTCCAGACGGGCAGGGCGCTGGTGTGGGCGCGCGCGAGCGAGCCGTCGCGGTTGGTCGTCGAGTGGGATACCACCGAGCGCTTCGCGAACCCGCGCCGCGTCGCCGGGCCGGTCGTCACGCCCGACGCGGATCACGCCGCGACGATCGCGATCGACGGCTTGCCCGACACGCAGACGATCTCCGTCCGCGCGCGGTTCGAGCGCGAGGCGGCGCGCGGCGCGAGCGCGTGGGCGACCGCGCGGTTCCAGACGCCGCGCAGCGACCGGTTTCGCGTCGCCTGGACCGGCGACACCTGCGGTCAAGGCTTCGGTCGCAACCCCGAATGGGGCGGCTTGCGCGGCTACGCGGCGATCCGCGCCGCCGAGCCCGCGGTGTTCGTGCACTCGGGCGATCTCATCTACGCCGATAACCCGATCCTGCACGAGCAGCGATCGGGCGACCGCGTGTGGAAGAACATCTCGAACGAGCACGTCGCGCGCGTCGCGCAGACGATCGAGGACTACCGCGCGCGGTTCCAGTACAACCTCGAGGACGACCACGTGCGCGCGCTCGCCGCCGAGGTCCCGATCGTCGCGCAGTGGGACGATCACGAGACCCACAACAACTGGTGGCCGCACCAGCAGCTCGAGGACGATCGCTACGCGAATCGCGACGCGTCGGCGATCGCCGCGCTCGCGCATCGCGCGATGTACGAATGGACGCCGCTGCCGCCCGGCACCGTGTATCGCGTGATCCACTACGGCCCGCTGCTCGACATCATCGTGATGGACTGCCGCAGCTTTCGCACGCCGAACGTCGGCGGCGACGCGGCCGCCGACATGCTCGGCGCCGCACAGGCGCGCTGGCTGGTCGAAGCGATCCGGCGATCGACGGCGCGCTGGAAGCTCGTCGCGTGCGATCAGCCGCTGTCGCTCGTGATTCCCGACGGGCCCGACGACAAGCGCCGCGAAGGCTTCGCCGACGGCAGCCGCGAGGTTCGCGGTCGCGAGGTCGAGCTGTCGCGCGTGCTGGCGGGCGTGCGCGGCGTGAAGAACATCGTGTGGGTCACCGCCGACGTGCACTACGCGGCCGCACATCACTACGATCCGGCGCGCGCCGCGTTCGCCGACTTCGATCCGTTCTGGGAGTTCGTCGCCGGGCCGATCCACGCCGGCTCGTTCGGCCCGAACGATCTCGACCCGACGTTCGGCCCCGAGCAGACGTTCGCGTGGGCGCCGCCGACGCAGAACCTCGCGCCGTGGGACGGCTACAACAACTTCGGCACGATCGACGTCGCGCCCGAGGCGCTGGCCGTGCGGATCGTCGGCCTCGACGGCCGCGAGCAGTACAAGGTCGAGCTTCCGTTCACTCCGTGACCTTGATGAGGTCCGGGTGCGCTTCGGGCTTGTAGATCGAGCGGCCGAGCAGCACGCGCGCGGCTTCGAGCACGCCTTCGGTCACCGACGGGTGCGGATGCACGCAGCGCTCGACGGCCTCGAGCGTGTCGCCCTGACCGATCAGCAGCGCGACGCCCTGGATCGCGGTGCCGGCCTGCGGCCCGACGACGCGCAGCCCGAGCAGCCGGCCGTCGCGCCGCGCGAGCAGCTTGACGAAGCCGGTCGTCGCGCGCATCGCGATGTTGCGGCGGTTGAGCTTGTTCGAGACGGTTGCGGCGCGATAGTCGATGCCCTTGGCCTTCGCCATCTGCTCGTTGAGGCCGACGCCCGCGACCTCGGGCGACAGGAAATAGATCGCGGCCTGCGCTTCGTG
>Ga0070665_100002905_pt1 | contig 18510 bp, 23 predicted proteins | sample KBSS13metaG_FD_65862 | JGI IMG/M metagenome (GOLD analysis project Ga0070665, IMG submission 65862) | Switchgrass rhizosphere microbial communities from Kellogg Biological Station, Michigan, USA - KBS S1-3 metaG | ecosystem: Host-associated > Plants > Roots > Rhizosphere > Soil ...
ATCGCTCAATCTGGGAAACTGCCCAGGTGTTCAAAGCCGCCAACCCCCACTATTTCAAGCTTAGTTACAAGGTCTACGCGGCTTGGGTGGTCGCGATCACTGTGATCGTCGGCTCGCTCGCGCTGCTGAAGGATTTTGCGGTCGAGTAAGCGTCTACCGTCTCGTCGCCAATTGCTCGACGAGCCAGTCTCTGCCGCCTGACGCGGGTGCGGCGCAGACGATCGCTCGAGCCCGTTCCATCACTGACCCTGCCCTTGGTTTTTGCCACGCCTGTCGAATAGCGACTTGACGCGTAGGCGAGCCGTCGCGCGTGACGGACGCGCTGTCCGACCATTTCCAACCCAACGCCTGGCAGTCGAACAGAAGCATTCCGGCCTGGGTGAGCTGCGCTGACATCAGCCACCTCGCCGGGATCGAGCGCACAGCCGCATGAACAGCAAGCCCGTCCGCGTCGAGCTCAAGCGGGATTGGCAGTTGATCGTTCGATTGAAGCGCCGTCCAAGCCGCAGCTTCAGCTTGCCCACAGGGTATCGTTGAGCACAGGCCAAAGGCCGAGAGGGCGATAAGCCTAATCCTCATTGCCCGCCCCGCATTCGTCGGGGTGAGAGCAGTGGGAATCGTTCCGTGGGTAGTCACCCTCGTCGATGGCGATGGGCGCGTTGGTCGCGTCATTCGGAACGTCTGTGTCCCGAACGTAATCTGTGCGCGAGCAGGCGCCGAGCAGGAAGCCGGCCAAGGCCGCGGCGCGGGACAGACGCATCACGCCGTTTTTTCCGTTCGACGACAGTCCTGAAGGTCGATGACCATCTCGGTTGCGAAGGCCGCGAAGTCATCGTCCAGCAGCAACGTTGCCTCTCTCGATGCATAGCGAATGCCTATCGATGAGGGCCGGCGCGAAAGCTGATAGCGCTCCTCTGAATAAAGCACGGTCGCTGCTTCGCCGGTCCGTTCGACGCTGAAGCTCCGCCCTTCGGCGCAGCGGTAGGTCGCGACGTCGGGAACACTGGCGGCTCCCTGCGTCGAGCACGCGGCCAGCACCAGCGTCGAAAGGGTAAAGGGCAGGCGAAGCGACATGCCGCGGCTCACAGGAAGGCCAGCGCTGCCAAGGCGCCGATACCGAGAATCCCGATGAGAACGCACGTCAATAGAAAGCCCTCGGCGCGGATGGCGGGATCATCGACGCGCGCCATCTTCAGGCCCGGCTCGGCCTTGGCATCGTTGAGAAGTAGCGTCAGCTGGAGAAAGGTCGCCTTCCTCAGTAGGCTCTTGACCGACGCTCGCTCCTCTTCGCTAAGTTCAGGATAGGACCCCAGCTGGTCAGCGAGCGATCTTGCTGAGGCGCGGCTGTCTATTGTCATGCCGGCCGCTTAGCCGACGCAGCCTGCTAGCCGTTATTATGGGAATTCAACCAGCGCCTAGATGGCCATCCTGTAGCCAACGCCCGGCTCGGACAGGATGACTCGGGGCTCGGAGGGGTCGGCTTCCAATTTCTGCCTCAGCATCGCGATGTAACCCCGCAAATATTGTTGATCGATCGCCGGGCTGCCCCATCCGGCGATCAGCAGGCGGCGATGCGTAACCACCTGGCCGGCATGCTCCATCAACAACCGCAATAGCTCGAACTCCTTAGGTGACAATTTGATGGACATTAGGTCGACGGTCACTTCGCGAGTGTCGGCGTCGAGCGTGATCCCGCCCGCCTGGAATAGGCGCCTGGAGCCGAGATCCTCCTTAAGCCGTCGCTCCGCGGCGCGAATTCGCGCCCGGAGCTCGTTGATGTTGAAGGGTTTGTCGACATAGTCGTCGGCGCCGGCATCCAGCGCCGCAATCTTCTCGCTTTCCTGGTGCCTTGCTGAAAGGATGATGACGCCCACCGGACCCTTGCTTCGAAAGGCGGCGATGATGTCCTTTCCATCGGCATCGGGAAGGCCGAGATCGAGAAGGACAATGTCGATCACCTCGCGTTCCGCATGGGACAGAGCGGCGGCCGCATCATCTGCTTCGAAGATCGTCCAGCCATCGGCGCTTAGAACGGGGGCAAGCGCCCGCGTAATGGCGGGCTCATCGTCGACGAGGAGCAGGTTTTTCATGAGGCACCGGAGGAGAGCGGCAGGACAACCTCGAAGCGGGCACCCCGCATTGGCCGGTGTGCGCGGCAGGCGCGAATATCGCCACCAATCAGTTCGGTGAATCCCTTGGCGATTGAAAGGCCAAGGCCCGAACCTGAGGCCGGTATCTTGCCTTGGCCCACTTGGTAGAAGCGTTCGAAGATGCGTTCGGCTTCCCTGGGTGGCAGTCCGGGACCGTCATCCTCGATCGCGATCACGATCGTGTCGCCCGAGCGCGTCGCATCGACGTGGATCGGAGTCTTCGCCGGCGTGTGGCGGACTGCATTTTCAAGGACGTTGAAAAAGACCTGTTCGAGTAGTGCCTCGTCAGCGCGGACGGAAGCGGACGTGGTTCGGAAATCACGTTCGATGGTGAGGTCGTTGTCCGTCTTGCGCATGCGCACGAGTGTGCCGCCGAGTACCTCGATTGCATCCACAATCGGCATTTTTTCGACGTCGAGCCCACCCTCTATCCGACCCAGATTGAGGAGGTTGGCGGTCAATCGATCAAGACGCGAACATTGGTCCTGGATGGTCGAGAGCAGTTCGGCCTTGGTCTCGGTATCGAGCTGCTCGTTGAACTCGGCGAGGCTGCCCGCGGACGCGGCGATCGCAGCGAGCGGGGTTCGAAGATCGTGGGAGACGGAGGAAAGCAAGGCCGTCTTGAAGGCTTCAGACTTCTTCAGGACGTCACCCTCGGCGAGCTGCTCCGCCAACTGGCATCGCTGAATTGCGAGAGTCAGCAATGGGAGGAAGACAGAGATCTCCTGGGGGGAGCGTCGCAGCCGATCCGATCGGGCGGCGAGTACGCCGAGGCGCCGGTCGGCGCTCTTCAACTGGAAGGCCATGAAATCGCCAAGCGCGAGCTGCGGCAGGCCACTGTCGAAGACCTCCAGGGCGGCCGCGCGCGCCCATACGGGTTCGGAACAAGCCTCGAGCCCTTGCTCCGTCAGGACGAAAAGCTGCAGGCTCGATGGCCCGGTCGCCAGAAAGCCGGAAGCGATCTTCTCGACCTCGCTCAGAGTGACGGCGCTTTGCAGGCCTTCACTGAACCATAGCAGGTCCGAAACGCGGCGCTCCGACTGTTCCGCAGCCACGGCGCGATCATGCAGACGTCCGGCAATCAGCCCCGACGCGATCGCGCTTAAGTTGAGTGCGATGATTGGAACGAGATCATCGGCGGATGAGAGGCTGAAGCGCAGAAACGGATCAGTAAACAGCAAATTGTAGGTGATCGAGGCGCCCAAGCCGGCGACGGCGCCGGCTCGAAGGCCAAGCAATCCGCCTACCGCGACGACGCCGACGATCGCGATCAACGCGGCGGTGACGGGCCGGCCATGCAAATGGGCGACGTAGGCGATTGCCAACGAACTAAGGCACAGGGACGCTCCGGCCGCGGCCTGGCGCCACTGGTGGCTGTCGCTGGGCCTGATGGGAGATCTCAAGATGCCGATCGCTTTCATCTCAATGGCTCGCTCACTTAAACAAGCGCTCCTTCATCTCCCACGACGATTGTTCGCAAGTTAATATGCGGTTTCCACTTTGACCGATCCAACTCTGCTTCGCATCCCCGCATAAAGTTTCCGTGGAAACGCCTCGCTCCGCGCTGAGATAATAATTGTCCAATCCCGCTTACCCCATCGGCGGGAGAGTGGAGGGCTCGCCGGCTCGTGGCGGTGAGCCCTTTTCGTTTTCACCAGCTATGAAAGCGATCGGCCTGCTGCGAGACATTCAGTCGCTTGTCGCCCTCTTGCTCGGTAGCTGCGCCGTAACGGCGCTCGGGCTACCAATCGGACGCACTCGCGTGTGGCTGGCGCTGCCGCTCGTCATCGCCGGCGTTGCGCTCTGGGCCTCCCCACTGGAGATCATGGTGGGCGACAAGCTGGCATCGTTTGTGGGTTTCGTTGCACCCGCTTCAATGCTGGCGGCGGCGCTCTTCTTCTATCGCCAAGCCTGCCCTTTCCCCGATGAGGAGAGGTTCAAAAGGTCATGAAAACTAAGCTCATTTCGAGGACGAGAGAAGCCTAAATCCAATCAAGCGAGGAGAAGCGAATGACCCGGATGGCATTAATTCTGATGGCCACGGTCTCGGTAACGGCGTGCGCAACGACACCGAAAACACAGACCTGTTATGATGGGTCGGTCATCGACATCGCCGCTCCTTGTCCGCCACCACCGCCGCCTCCTCCGCCACCGCCGCCATCAATGGTAGGTTGTCCGGACGGGTCCATGGTAAGTGCCGGCACGGCGTGCCCCCTTCCGCCACCTCCGCCACCTCCGCCAATTCGGCGCTCAGGCGAACGCGGCTAAGATTTGGCGCTGATTGCTAGGCTGTTCCGAAGGACGGCTGCGGTGTCGGCGCCACCTGACCGGATGGGGACCGCGTTAGGAGGGAGGCTTTCGTCCTATTGCAGGCCTCTGTTACTCTGTTAGGTTCGGCAGAGGGGGCCTTATGAACGCGCTGGTAGCGGAACGAACGTTCTCACCTGTGCACGTTCGCGACCGAAGCTTTTTCGCCGCGTTTGTGGCGGCTTGCTGGCTTGGGGTTGCCTTTGGGTTCTATCCAGCAAGTAGCGCCCGATTTTCTGGCCACGCGGACTACCCTGCGCCTCCCATTCTCGTCGGTCATGCTATCTTATTTACGGGTTGGCTTTCGTTGCTGACCGCCCAGGTCGTCTTCGTGCGAACCAAACGGCTCCGACTTCACAAGAAGCTTGGGCGTGTCGGATTCCTGTTGGTGCCGATGATGGTGTATTCAGCGGTTGCGGCTGAACTGCACAGTCAGCGTTTTTATATCCGCCGGCACGATGACGATCTCCACTTTTTCATCCTGCCCTTGTTTTACGCAGCAGCCTTCGGGGTTCTCAGCATTTGGGCGCTTTCAGCCGCAAAGAGAGACCCTGTATCCCACAAGCGTCTAATCCTTCTGGCCACCACGATCATCGTCGGCGCGGCCTATGCACGTTGGTGGGGGAATGCGTTGACCTCCTTATTTGGAGATGGTTTTTGGGGCACGCTCGTCAACACCTTCGCCGGGACCAACCTGCTGCTTGGAGCTGCGGTCGGATACGATTTGGCAACACGAAAGCAGGTTCACCGTACCTACCTGATCGTTGTTCCTGCCGTGTTGGTCTGCGAATTGATCTGCTCCTACATCTATCATGCAGACTGGTGGATGCCCGTTGCGCGCCAACTAATCGCGATTCACATTCCACTATCGGCGTAACGGCAGCCTTCACCCAAAGCTGCCACTCGGAGCGGAGAGCAGGAACGTCCCTAACGGCGGTCCACCATCTTCTCGATGATGACGCGGACAGGCCCACGCCACTTGGCCTTCTTCATCCAATACTGACCCTGACGGTCGACCTCTCGGAACGTCGTCGCCGGTCTCACTGTCTGTAGCCAAACTTCATTCCCGCACGAACGAACAGGTTTGCTGCGCGCGGAGCCTGGATTGAGTCAGCCCCATATCGCCGTCGAGGCACGTCACGATTTCTCGGGCGACGAGATCGCCGCGCTCGAGGATCGCTTCGATGAATTCAACGGCAATCAAACCGGCCATCGCGACGCGCGCCAGCTCGGATTCGAAATCAAAGCTGATGACGAGCTGATCGGCGCGGTCGCCGGATGGACCTGGGCCGGAATTGGCGAGCTCAGGCAAGTCTGGGTCAAGGATTCTTTCCGCGGCAAAGGGCTCGGGACACTACTCTTGTGCCTTGCAATCAACGAAGCCCGCGGCCGCGGCTGTTCACACCTCTTCGTCGCGACCTATTCGTTCCAGGCACCGGACTTCTACCAGCGGTTCGGCTTCGAAACCGTTGCGGTCATCGAGGACCGGCCGCCGGGTCACCGCGACTTTATCATGCGGTTGACGTTGCAGTGACCCAGCTTCCCAAATCGCGTCGCGACGCATTAAGCACGATGTCGTTCGCGCTTGCTGCCGGGGGGCTGTTTGCTACGACCCCTGCAGCGATAGCCTTCCCACTGCGCAGTTCTACTTCAAGTCGAATTCGAGCGATTGCGTTCGACGCCTTTGTCCTGTTTTCTCCGCGACCGATCGTACTTCGCGCGCGCGCAATCGCCGGCGACAAGGCGGATACGTTAGTCGCCGCAGCCTCCGAAAAGCTGTTCGGCTATACCTGGTATTATACCAGCGCCGGTCACTATGCCGAGTTCGACGAACTCGCCCGCACGGCCTTTGAATCCGCGGCCGGGAATCTTGGGCTAAAGCTGACCGGCGGCGAGCTTGATGAATTAGTCTCGGGCTACGCGAACCTCGCCCTCTGGCCGGACGTGCGAGCTGCGCTGGAAGTCCTACGGGCCGGCGGCGTCCGACTGGCAATACTCTCTAATCTGTCCGAGCAAACGTTATGGGCGAACCTGCGTGCCGGCGGGGTCGACGACCTCTTCGAATTCGTTTTGAGCACCGACCGAGTTCGGCAATTCAAGCCAAGTCCGCGAGCCTATGACCAGGCAGTCAGCGCCTTCCGCGTACCTGCATACGAGATCGGCTTTGCTGCGTCTGCCAGCTGGGACGCTTCAGGCGCGACCTGGTTCGGCTTTCCCACGGTGTGGGTGAACCGAAGTCACCAACCTGCGGATCATGCTCACACGGCCGCAATACTTGAATCGAGCGGGATGGATGGTATCCTCAAGCTCGCCGCCATCGGTGCAGCCTAAACGGCTGGAGCAAGAGCTCTAAGCCTTCAACGACAATCCCGTCAGCCCTTCGATCGCAGGTCAAATCGACGTCGTCAGCTGGGCGAGCCAATCGGGCGCCGCGGCAACGAACCTGGCTTCGATCACCCGGTCGAGCCCGGTGAGAATGCCAATGCTTACGATGAGCAATATTCCGCCGAGCACGATCTTCGCGATCTTGGCGTTTCCGGAGATGCCCGGCCGGAGGCGTGCGAGCAACCTCCGGCCCAGGAGCGCGATGAGCACCAGCATAGTGGCAATGCCCAGGGCAAAGGAGGCCATCGTCAATGCGACATTGCCGAGTGCCTGCCCTTGGGCTGCAAGCGCAATCGCGGCGCCGAGCGTCGGGCCGACGCACGGACTCCAGACCAGACCAAGCAGGACTCCGATGGCGGCCTGGCCAACCAGCCCGCGATCATCGAATGCGCTTTGGCGATCGCCGGCCCAGGCAACGAGCGGAGCGGCGACATGCGCAACCTGTTCCTGAAGTCTTGCGGAAAGCAGAAGCACTCCCGCCGCTCCCAAGAGTAACGCGCTGACGAACCTTACTTGGTCTGAATCGATTCCGAGCCGACTACCGAATGCGGCCAGCACAAAACCAACGATCGTAAAGCTTGCGACGAGGCCCACGGCCAGCGCGAAGGGACCGAACCGATGGCGTTGTCCGGCCGACGCCAGCACCACCGGAACGAGCGGCAAGACGCAAGGTGACAGGATCGTCAGCGCTCCTGCCGCGAAGGCGAGGAGCGGGTTGATAACTCCGACGACCAAGGGAGCTAGCGCAGCGCCGCGGCAACCAGCGCGGTCACCTTTTGCGGGTCCGCATCGTAGGCAAGGCGCGCGGTTTCGCGCCGACCATGGAACGCGATCAGGGTCGACTGCTTCTGCGCGCCGAAGCTGGTCCACACGGGCTTTTCGGTGTCGTAGTCGATGGTGAGTACGGTCACGCCGCGGTACGCCGGGGTCGCGAGCAACCGCTTGATCGTCGCCTCCTGCGACCGGCATATCGGACACCAATCGGCATGGACAAACACGACGGCTGGCGCATTCCGAGCCTGCAGTCCTTGGAAGGCGGCCCGGTCGAAGTGGCGAATTTCGCCGGCGCTGGCGGGAGCGGCCAGCACAAGCGCCGCAGCTGCATAATAGAAGGCTCTCATTCAATGACCTCATGCTAAGATAGCGAGACCACCCGACCAGAAAGGCTGGCCAAGTGATCTCCCACGGGAGACTGCAGGTGAATTCGCGGGAGATCTCCCGACGGTCACAGCAAATAATTTCGGTGCGGATGTGACCGAAACCACGGGCGAGACGAACTCACCGTCGGGAATCGATGTGGCCGCGCGCGAAGCAGAGTTGAAAGAACGGATGGTCCGCTCGCTCGACGGCGACGCGGCCGCTTACGATGCGCTGCTGCGACTGCTCGTGCCGCAGCTGCGCGCTTTTTTCAGGCGACGTGTCCAGAGCGATGATGTGACGGAGGACCTTGTGCAGGAGACGCTGATTGCCGTGCACACCAAACGATCGACCTACGATCGCGCGCGGCCGTTCACGGCCTGGCTCTACGCGATTGCGCGCTACAAGCTGGCCGACCACTTTCGGCAGTCGTATCGTGTAATGCCCGCCGAAGATTTGGACGACGCGGTTGCCGCACCCGATTTCGAAGCGGGGAGCATGGCCCTCATCGACGTTGAAAGATTGCTCGACGGCCTTCCCGCAAAGCAGCAGACGGCAATCCGCGCGACCAAGATCGAGGGCCTATCGCTGTCCGAGGTGGCAGCCGTCGCCGGCATCTCCCAATCCGATGCCAAGATGTCTGTGTATCGGGGACTCAAACGCTTGTCCTCGCGAGTTCAGGGAAAGATCCGATGATCGCTGTCCGCCCGCCTACCGATGCGCTGGTCGAGTCCCTGGTCGCCGACTTGCGACCGGTTCCGCGCTCCGCTGTCGAGTTGAGACTGCTCACCGGTGCGTTTGGCGGCGCGGCGATTTCAGTCCTGCTGCTGATGGTTGCGCTTGGTGCGCGGCCCGACCTGGCCGCCGTCCTGACGTCGGCGAGATTCTGGTCGAAGGCGGCCTACATGGGCGGGACGGCCGCCGTGTCGTTGTTTGTCGCCGCTCGCCTGGCTCGACCGGGATCGAACCGGAACGTTCTCTGGCTGCTGCCGATTCCCTTCCTCGCCTTCCTGCCATTGGTGATCGCCGAACTTTCCCGCACGAGTCCCGAAGACTGGGCACCCTTGCTCCTCGGGCATGGCTGGCGCCTGTGCACGTGGCTGGTGCTCGCGCTTTCGGTGCCGATCTACATCGGGATCGGCTGGGCGTTCCGCTCCTTCGCGCCGACGCGCCTCGAGGCTGCCGGCACGGTTACAGGGTTAAGCGCGAGCGCCATTGCTGGCGTAGTCTACTGTCTGCATTGCCCGACCGACACCGCGCTATTTGCTTTGGTCTGGTACACCATCGCATTTGCCACAGCCGCGGTTCTTGGCCGCGTCTTCGGTCGGCGCTTGCTGCACTGGTGACGATTGTAACTTTCTCGGCCTGAACGACGAAAACCTGATGCCGCTTCGGCATCCATCTATTTCGGAGTTCACGCACCAATGTCTTATTTCAAGCCCGCGCTCAGCATCGCCGCCACTGCCGCCGTCCTGGCGCTGAGCGCGACGGCGCCGGCCGCTCCAGCGGCCGCCAAGAGCGCAAAAGTGGCGCCATGCTACGGCGTCAACGACTGTAAGGGACAATCCGACTGCAAGTCGGCTAAGAACGATTGCAAGGGTCAGAATGACTGTAAGGGCCAGGGCTTCAAGGATCTGACCAAGGCGCAGTGCGCCAAGGCCGGCGGCAGCCTCAAGCCCCTCAATTGAGCCCTCGGGAGCCCGGCTCGTCGCTAGAGGAGCCGGGTTTCCCATGAGACAAGCAATGACAACCACGACAGGCGAATCCGGGCTGTTCGGCCTCGGGCTGCGCAAGCCGCACTATCGTCTTTTCAGCGAAGGAGCGGTGCCGGTCGATTTCGTCGAAATTATCTCCGAAAATTTCATGGTCGCGGGCGGGCGGCCGCTCGAAACACTGAGACGAGTGCGCGCGCATTATCCGGTCGCTCTCCATGGCGTGTCGATGTCCCTTGGATCGGTCGGCGGCTTGGACCAGGATCACCTTGCTCGACTCCAGATGCTGATCGAGCGGATCGACCCGCTGTTTGTTTCCGATCACCTGTGCTGGACGGGCGACGTGCAATTCACTGCGCACGACTTGCTGCCTCTTCCCTACACCGATGAGGCCTTGAGCGTTGTCGGCCGCAACATCATGGAAGCGCAGGATCGGCTCGGCCGCCAGATCCTGATCGAGAACCCGACGAGCTATGTGACGTTCGATCACTCCTCGATCACCGAATGGGAATTCATCGCTGAGCTGGCGCGGGTCACCGGATGCGGAATGTTGCTCGACGTCAACAATGTCTTCGTCAGCGCCTCCAACCACAGCTTCGATGCGTACCGGTATGTAGAAGCGCTGCACGGTTGCGATGTCCGCCAGATTCATCTCGCGGGTCACGACGATTCGAGCTCGATCCGGATCGATACCCACGATCGTCAGGTCTGCGCGGCGGTCTGGGACCTCTATCGCTTCACGATCGCGCTTTTCCCGCAAGCGGCGACGATGATCGAGCGTGACGACCTGATTCCGTCCATTGATGAACTCGTGGCCGAACTCGACCAGGCGCGCGTGATAGCGAGCGAAATGCGGGCGCTCGTCGGCTGATGCGTCTCGCGAAGTTGCAACGTGCTTTCTGCGAAAACCTGCGCGACGATTTTGCGCGACCTCGCCTGCCGATCTCCGGCGAGGGATTACGGGTTTATCGCAACAACTATCGGGTCCAGCTCCGCTCCGCCCTCGAATCGAGCTTCCCCAAGCTGGTCGATTGGCTCGGGGCGACCGAGTTCGATCGTGCGGCGGCAACCCACGTAGTCGTGCATCCGCCAAACAGCTGGACGCTCGACCACTACGGGTACAATTTTGCCATGACACTAGAGGCCTTGTTCCCCAGCGATCCGGAAATCGCGGAGCTTGCGTGGCTCGACTGGTCGATGGGCGAGGCGCTTGTCGCACCGGACGAGCCGCCGCTAAACGTCGCCGATCTTGCGGAGGTCGACTGGGATACAGCCCGCATCACCTTCGTCGCGTCGCTGAGAGCATCGATCGTTCGCTCGAACGCAGCGGACATCTGGGCCGCCATCGATACGCAATCGCCGCCGCCGCGTCCGGCGTCCTTATCCCAACCAAGCGCGATTCTCGTTTGGCGCAGCGAAGTATCGCCGTGCTTTCGGGTCGTATCCCGTCACGAGTTCGACCTCGTTTCGTCAATGAGCCATGGATCCAGTTTCGCCGACGCCTGTGGAATCCTCAATCAGCAGCTCGGGGCCGAGCGGGCAGTTACGGCGGCGGCCGAAATGCTTCGGCGATGGCTCGGCGACGGCCTGATTGCGCGGGCCGGCTAGCGATCTTCTGACCCGCGTAGCCGTCCGCGCGGTCAACACGAACTAGTCATTAGAAGCGCGCCCCTCGCCGGTCGCGCTCCCAACTGCAGAATTATCTCCATGCGGTCTCGGAGTACGGAATGCTGTTCGATTTCATGCGGCGCTGGGCCCCAGTCCCGATCCGGCTGATTGTTGGTTACGGGTTTTTCGCGCACGGGCTCGCGAAGATCGAAAAGGGGCCAGAGCATTTCGTGGCGATTGTCCAGGCAATTGGCGTTCCGTTGGCTACGCCGATGGCGTGGCTGACAATTCTGGTCGAGCTCGTGTGCGGCGTTTTGATGATCGTCGGTGCGCTCGTGCCGCTGATTACGGTCCCGATGTTGACGGTCGTCACCGTTGCCTTGTTTACAGTGCACATTCAGTTCGGCTTCACGTCAATCAAGCTGATGGCCGTGACCACGGCAGGTCCGCAATTCGGTCCGCCCGGGATGGAAACCGACCTGCTCTATATCGCCTGCATGGCAACGCTCGTCCTTGGCGGACCGGGGCCTTGGGCGGCCGACAACTGGCTTTCCCGAAAACTTGAATTGCGGTCGCGGACTTACTCGGAAGTCCGGCGATCCCAGCGCATGCGAAAGATAGGGTAAGGGCGGCCTTCCTCGTCGGTCGGCGAGTGGCCGACGACCACGAATCCCAAGTGCCTGTAGAAACGGACGGCCTGCTCATTTTGCGCATTCACCACGACCGCTAGACTAAGCGATGCTAGCTTGGCGTGGTCGACCAGCGCGCGGCCGACACCGCGACCCTGCCAGTCGTTCGCAACGAAAAGCGAGTCGATCGAGCTGGCCTCGAGACCCATGAAGGCGATTGGTGACCCGTTGTCGTCCAACGCGACCCACACGCGCGATTGCGGGAGAAATCGCTGCACTTCGCGATCGATTTCGTCGAGGTCGCTCGGGTTCACGAAATCGTGCGTCTTCGCCACGGAGGAGCGCCAGATTGCGACAAGCAAAGCACCGTCGGCGGCGGTCGATCGCCGAATGGGAATGGTCATCTCAGCCCAGTTGGCGAACCGCGATGATCGGGCCGCCATCGCCAGCCTGGACGAGCACAACGCGGGCGAGACCCGGCCGCGCGTGCGAAAGGCGAAACACGCGCTGTGTACTACCGCTCCAATCACCGAGTTTCTCGATCGCGCGCACGATGTTCCGGTGGGCCAGCGTCCGCCCGTCATTCTCGCCGGCGCGGATCGGTACCTGCAAGGTGCGAGGGTCGTAAGACACCAGCCAGACGGTCGCCTGACGCGGGCGCGACCCCGAACCGACGATCAGCGCGTCCCGTTTCACGGTCACGCTCGGACCGCCGTCGGGTATCCGATAGCGCGCGATTGCCGCGTCAACCTCGCCGCGGCTGCTCCCGTTGACGAAGCCGCGACCGTTAATGATCAGCTGCGGGGTCGCCACGTTGGCCCGAGCGTTGAAGTGGGCATAGTCCAACTGCCGGCGCGTGAAAGCGGGCTGCGCAAACGAGTCCTTCCAGCCCAGCTGGTCCCAATAGGTGACCGCGAAGTTGAGCGCGATGACGTTCGGCCTGCCTGCCTCGGCGCTCAGCACTTCGAGCGCCGGTGGGCACGAGGAACAGCCTTGGCTCTGGTACAGCTCGAGGACGGTCGGAGAAATGGCGGCTGAATCCGGTGCCCGCATGGGCAACCGCCGGCTTGGCGCCATCAAGGCAAAAGCCGCCGCCGCAGAAGCGACGAGCAAGATTGCGACAAAGCGGACCACTGCCTTTATTCGCCGCATGGGCGGGATTTGTCACAGCCCAGGTGGACGAAGCCTGTACGAAAGCGAATGAACTTGGATGGAAAGCACTCAATCCTTGTGGCCGGTGACTGATCTTCGGGCGTTTCTGACGGGAAGATGGATCGTTAAGCGCTCGCTGCTGGACTTGCGCCATTCGATCGATGGGGCCCTTCGCGGCGAGGCGAATTTCCTGCCGGGCGGCGAAAGCCTGCTGTACCACGAGCATGGCGCGCTCGACTTTGGCGACCACCGCGGATTCGCCGAGCAGCATTACCGCTATGACTTCGACGACGGCGTCGAGCGAGCATGCGTCCGATTTCGTGATGGCCGGCCTTTTCACGACCTCGATTTGCGGCAGGGCCAGTCAACCGCGTCTCACCACTGCGGTGCCGACCTGTATGAAGGCCAATTCACTGTTCTCGATGCAACGCGCTGGCGATCGGTCTGGACCATCAAGGGCCCGCGGAAGGAGCAGGCGATCCGGACCTTTTTTTCGCGACTTACCTGATGACGAAGCTGCCGTTGCGATGACAACACGCGGCGCTAATCGACTCGGGAAATAAGTGGCCAACTCGGCGTCGCCCCGACAAATGGCGGCATTTGCCGTTATTATCAGCTGAGCACCTAGAACACCGTGTTCAATCGAACGCGCCCGGGTTCGGATACGGTTCTTCGAAAGGCTCCTCCGAAAGCCGCGTCAGGATGCCTAGTCCGCTTGTCGAAGGGGCAGCTTTCCAATCAAACGTATCGCAAGAGCCTAGTGTTAGAAATCGACCCATTCCTGAGGTTAGCCAGACGATGGCTGAAAGGCCGCGACGATAAGAGCGAGAATGCGAGCGCCGACAGAAACTAAAGCCCCCTTCATCAAGCCAATGTTGAGTAATCTGATCGAGACGTTTTTGCTCCCTCGTCGAACAGGCCAACTATGATCCATTGGCCGAAATTCCGATCATTTGGTTGGTCAAACTAGAGTCTGAAAGACGCGCGAAATCCAACTTGCCTGGGCGGGCTTGTCGCGGCCACCAGCGCTTGGTTAACGGGGTGGTAGATCATGAATTGCGGCACACGCGAGTTTTCGACATTTCGAACGAATATCGCCCATTCGAATCTGTCGCCCGGTGGACTCACGACTAACTGAAGGTTGGTCGTCCACGTCGGCCCGATCCGTTGTTCCCGCAAAAACGCAAACCCGATGTTGCGCGCCGAGCGGAACTGAGTGTCGCCCACAGCCGTGACGGTAAAATCCCGGACTGCAAAGGCCTGGCGGGCACTGAAGTTTATCGACCAGCGCGGGCTGTTGTAGGGCTGCTTCGAACCGCAATCGACCGTGTAGAGGTTGGTCGCCACATCAAGCGTCGAAGCGCAGCCAGTCAGCGGCGGGGCGCCGGTGTTGCTGTTGAGATATCTGAAGGACCGATAACGGGCATTGAGGTACTGCACGTCCGCGCGCATCTGCCCGCCGTGCCAGGGGACAACACGGATGTCGGCTTCGATGCCGCGTATCCGTGATCTGCCGATGTTCTCGGTGATGTTGGCGTTGCGCGGCGGGGTCGACAGATCGGGCCTCAGCGAACTGACCTGCTGGTCGCGATAGTCCCACCAGAACGCCTCGACGTTGAGCTGCAGCTTCCCGCCGAACTGCCGATGGCGGAGGCCGAGGGTGTAGGCCGTGATCCGCTCCGGTTCGTAGGTTTCGAACCCGGTCGCCGCATTGAAACCGCCAGGACGATAGCCTGTCTCCACGGTCGCATAGGCAAGGGATCTTTGACCAAGGTCGACTTCGCTCCCCAACCTCCACGTGAGTCCCTTGTCGGTTAGCCGCCCTCGCGCGTCCAATTCGCTGCGCACGACGACGGCGCCGGTTGGAACCCCGTTGACGAGGATGGGGAGCGGGCCGCCGCCCTCCGATGGGATCGGGAAAGGTACCTGAGAAAAGTCATCGACCAGCTGGAACAGCGGCGCCGTGGGGCAGTGAGGGACGGTTCCGGGAAGAGCGCGGCAGGCGATCGCCAGTGTTCCCGTCGCGCTTCGGTAGCTCTTCCTGTCGCGTGTCCACCGTGCGCCGCCGGTAAGGCGGAAGCGGCTGCTCGCGTGGAAGGTCAGGTTTCCGAACAGGGCCGCGCTGCGGGTCCGGTAGCGCTGCGTCGACTGAGTCAACACCGATGACAGGCTGGTCATGGTCTTGCTGTCGATGCTTTCATCCCAGAGGAATGCGCCGGCCAGCCAATCCACGGTCCCACTCAGTCCTGCCAGGCGCGTTTCGAGGCTGGCCTGCTCGTCCGCTTCGCGCTGTCCGTATCCGAACGGAGCGCCCGAGACGATCGCATCGACCGACGTCCGGCGCCACGCGGGAATGATAGTGAGTCGGCCGATGCCGAGATCGGCATCCGCCCTTACATGAGCCCCGTAGAACTCGTTGTCCTGCGCGGGACGAGAGCCAAGAGCATCGAGCAATCGCCCCGCCGAGGGAAGAAAGATGCTCTGCCGATAGGCCTGAGATTGGGGTGAGTAGATTCCCTGGGAGGGCGAAAGGCCCGACGGGAAGAAGCGGTAAATGTTCGCCGCCCGGTCGAAGACGTAATTGCCGACGTAGCTCGATCCGATGCCCACGCCGCCGATGCGGTTGTAGTCCCCGGATAGGCGGACCGTAGTTCGCTCGCCGATGCGTGCTTTCACCTGCGCCCGGACCGATTGCTGCGCGGGGCCGGTCCTATAGCCTTTAAGAAAGGCGTCCTGGTTCGAAATCGCGGCGGATAACCGAAGTGCGGCGGCGCCGCCGAGCGGCGCATTGGCCGCCATTTCACCGTGAACGTCGGCATAGGTCGCCACGCTTAAGTCCGCAGAAAGCGACGTCTCGCCGACTACGGGTTGCCGCGGTTCGAGATTGATCGAGCCGGCCGACGCGTTCCGGCCGTAGAGGACCCCTTGCGGACCCTTCAGCAACTCGACGCGATCGAGGTCGAAGAATTGCGAAATCGTGCTGATCGGCCGGGCGATGAATACGCCGTCGTAAACGAACCCGACCGCGGGATCGCTATTGGGCTGGAGAGTGAAATTCCCAACGCCTCGAATGAAGATCAGATTGCCGGTCGCGTTTGGCTGCACCGTGAGCGCAGGGAAGCGGTCGTTGAGCTTGGCGGTTGAATCGGTTCCGCTCTCGCGCAGCTCCTTTCCGCCGAGGACGCTGACGGGCGCAGCGGTGCGCGCGAGGGTCTCCTCGTGCTTCAGCGCCGTTATGATGATCGTATCGCCCTCGGCGGCAGTGCTGCCGCCGGCAGGCTCAGCGGCGTCGGCGCGCGCCTGGTAGGCCGACGACAGCATTAGGACGATCGCGCCGCTGAAAATCTGTCTCATCGACGATTGAGACTAGGGATCGCGCGACGAAAGTAGATGATGATTTCCTGATGCTCACCGAAAATGGTGGCTGGTCACGACTTGCTCCCGGCCATGAAGTCCGGAACGAGCCGCCGCTTTTCCCAATAGTCCGCCAGGCCCATCTGACGCATAAGCGGCAGGAAGCGAGCGTCCTTCTGCATCGCGGAAGCCGTCGGGGTGAACAGCATGTTCGTCTTGCGCCGCCGCTGGTCGGGAACGATCGGTTGCCCCGGACGCCACTCTACCGCAGCGATGATGGGACCCTGTTCCAGATAATAGGCTTGTGCCAGTTCGAAGGCCGGATCGGTCGCGCCCATCAGGTTGAGCAACATCATGGCATTGACGACCGCCGCGACGCTGTGTGTCACGCCACCCATCAGCTGCTTGACGGCAACCTCGACATCAGCCGGGTTCCTGCTTTTCGCCGCGGCGATGCCCGACTCAAGCGTCGCCAGCATTGGCGCGGGGAGCGGCGGCCTTCGGCTGGCATCGCGGATATGGGCCAGGGCCCGGTCGAACCGTCCCGTGTCGGCCAGGACCCACAGCCGGCCGAACCAGATGCCCGGATGGCCGGGCCACATTTCGAGGCCTCGGGTCGCCGCCTGATCAGCCTCCGCGATCCGGCCCGCAAACCACAAGGCGTAGATATGCCGGTATTCGAAATTGGCATCGAACGCGTCGTCGCGTGAGAAAGACAGTCGCGCCAAGGCGCTTTCGCGCATGCGGCCGACGGCGCCGTAGAAGAAGGCGCGGGAGTCCATCGTGAACAGATGCCCGGGATGCCGTTGAAGGACAGCGTCGAAGCGACGCTCGGCGGCAAGCCAATCGCCGTAATAGGGAACCGCAATGGCGAGCGCCGCTCTGGCGTTAGCGTTGTTGCCGTCGAGTTGCAGTGCCCGGTTAGCCGCCCACGCCACTGCTCCGGCCGGCGAAATTGTGACATCGATCGCATGTTCGTCGGCGCGCGCACGGGTGAGAGCCAGCAATCCCCAGGCTTCCGCGTTGTGCGGCGACATCGCGATGGCACGCTCCAGCAGCGAAATGGCCTGCCGTGCGCTCGCGGCCGTTCCTGCGCGCATCGCCAGCTGACTGTCCTGCATCAGTTGTGATGCGGGGTCCGGTCCTCCCGGGCCAAGCTTCCAGAGCGCCGCCCCACCGGCCGCTGCGGCGAGGCCGCCCGCCAACAGCCAGCGGCGCGCGACGCCATCGGATGTGGAGGCTTGCTCCTCTGCCGCCTCGGCTGCAGACGAAGAAGGCGTGACCGGGTCGCTGGCGGGCAGGACCAGTCGATATCCCGTACGAGGGATCGTCTCGACCTCGAAGCTGCCGGCGCCGACGGCCGTCGCGACGCGCCGGACAGCCGCAATGGCTCGATTCAGGCTATCGTCGCCGGCGTAGAAGCCGCCCCAGCAACGCGAGAGAAGAGTGTCGCGGGTCACGACCGCGCCGGAAGCCTCTGCAAGCACCACGAGGACCTGCATGATCCGGGGCTCGACCTGCGTGCTACCGCCGGGGCCAGTTATGGTTCTAGTAGACGGACAGACGGATACTTCACCGAGCGTGAAGTCGGCGTACTCCGCGAGCGAAGCAGAGGTAATCAACCCGGTCCGCGTCATGTCCATTTCGCGACATCCCCCTTCGCCGTGAGACCTTCATAAAGAAAGCCGCCTCGCCACTCGGCAGGATTGAGTAGAGGACAGGGATCGGGACTCGTCCTGCCCCGTTCCGCGGCCTGCCCGCATGACGAAAGGACGCTGCATGGTGAAGCAGCATCCTACTTTGCGCAAGTAGACACAGCCACGACACTCGCGGGAAGACTGTGACCATCCCGAAATCGTCAGACAAACGTCAGGCAATCATCATTCAAACGCGCCGCGCCGGCGGAGCATATTCAAGTATTCCTTAGTGAGGGGATATTGAAATGATGACCCGCAAGCTTTGCCTGTTAGCCGGCATTTCGTCAGCGATGTTCACTCTTAGCGCCTGTGGCGGTGGAGGCGGGAGCGATCACGCCGAAGTCATACCCCCGCCGCCGCCTCCACCTCCTCCACCTCC
>Ga0070665_100002906_pt1 | contig 18504 bp, 19 predicted proteins | sample KBSS13metaG_FD_65862 | JGI IMG/M metagenome (GOLD analysis project Ga0070665, IMG submission 65862) | Switchgrass rhizosphere microbial communities from Kellogg Biological Station, Michigan, USA - KBS S1-3 metaG | ecosystem: Host-associated > Plants > Roots > Rhizosphere > Soil ...
GTTCGAACGCGCGAGGACGCTGCTGCTCATCGGTCAGCTACGTCGCCGCACGCGGCGCAAGCAGCTCGCCCGCGATGCGTTGCACGAGGCATTGGCGACGTTCGAGGACCTGCACGCGCCGGTGTGGGCCGAGCGCGCACGGGCTGAGCTCGCGCGCATCCCGGACCACGCGTCGGCCGGCGGCCTGACCCCGACCGAGGAACGGGTCGCACGGCTGGCAGCGGAGGGCTTGACCAACCGAGAGATCGCCGAGCGCACCTTCCTGAGCCCGAAGACCGTCGAGGTCAACCTGACGCGGGTCTATCGCAAGCTGGGCGTCCGCCGCGCGGCCCTCGCGAACCGGCTGGCCGACACCCTGGAAGCGGATCACACGTAGGGGAAACCCTGATTCGTACGCCGCCCCCGTCGCCGTACGTTTCAGGCCGTGACCAGGACGAGTGGCTCCCACTGGGTGGCCGAGTGCTTCTGGCCCGGGGCCGGCGAGGAGGAGCTCCTCGAGCTGGACCGCCGGGTCGAGAGCACGACGTCCGGCTCGGCGGGGACGGGGGGCCCCGCCAGCTACCTCGGCTGCCTGCGCATCACCGACGACGACGTCGTGCTCTTCCTGTTCGAGGGGCCCATCGGCTCGGTGCAGCAGGTGGTCGAGGGAGCGGGGATACGTGCCGAGCGGCTCCTCCACTGCATCCCTCACCTGGAGCCAGCGACAAGGAGCCACCGATGAAGCTCGTCCCGACGATCGCGGCGACCGCCCTGGGCATCGCCACCCTCTCCGCCTGTGGAGGTACCAGCAAGCCGGCCGCCGACCCGACGCCTCCCGGTTCGCTCCACGCCTCCCAGGCGGCCGCCTCCTCGGCGCCCACCACACCGCCGCCGTCCCGATCTGCCTCGCCCGGTGACACGTCGTCCCCCCAGGGCCAGGCCAACGACCTGAACCCGTGCCAGCTCGTCACCCAGGCCGAAGCATCGACCCTCGCCCACGCGCCGTTCGGCCCGGGGAAGCTGGAAGGCAACGCGGTCCGGCACGAGTGCGTGTACGGAGCCCAGACCCCCAACGTGCTCGACGTCTTCGTGCTGCAGGGGGCCAGCACCGACGACGCGCAAGCCGAGTGGAACCAGCTGCTGGCCGAGGCGAAGGCAGGCGCCGGGCAGGCGGCCGACCTGGTCCAGCTGACCCCTGACTCGGGCATCGCCGATCGGGCCGAGTGGGTCGAGCTCAACCTCGCCCAGATCGGGGTCTCCGGCCGGGGTCTGGCGTTCCTGAAGGGTTCCGTCGGCGTCTACATGATCGACGAGGTGCGGGGCGGCTCGGCACCCACCCGTGCCGCGTTCACAGATCAGGCCAACACTGTGCTCACTCGGCTTCCCTGAGTCCTGCCACGGCGGGGCCGCAGGGGACAATGGCCGCATGACCACCCGTCGCGACGTCGTCGTCCTCGGCTCCACGGGGTCGATCGGCACGCAGGCCCTCGACATCGTCAGGGCGCAGCCTGACCGGTTCCGGGTGGTCGGGCTGACGGCCGGCGGCAGCAACCGCGACCTGTTCGACCGGCAGGTGGAGGAGTTCAGCCCGGCGTTCAGCGGGCTGGGTGCCGATGCGTCCGCGGAGGCGGCGTCGCAGCCGTGCGACGTCGTGCTCAACGGCATCACCGGCGCGGTCGGCCTCAGCGCCACCCTGGCCACCCTCGATGCCGGCAACACCCTCGCCCTGGCCAACAAGGAGTCCCTGATCATGGGCGGACCCCTCGTGCTCGAGCGGGCCAAGCCCGGGCAGATCGTGCCGGTCGACTCCGAGCACTCAGCGCTAGCCCAGTGCCTGCGCGGCGGCACCGCCGACGAGGTACGTCGTCTCGTGCTCACCGCGTCCGGCGGCCCGTTCCGCGGACGCAACCGCGACGAGCTGCTCGAGGTGACCCTCGACGAGGCGCTGGCCCACCCCACGTGGGACATGGGCCCGGTCGTGACCATCAACTCGGCCAACCTGGTGAACAAGGGCCTGGAGGTGATCGAGGCCCACCTGCTCTTCGGCATCCCCTACGACCGGATCGAGGTCGTCGTCCACCCGACCAGCGTCGTGCACTCGATGGTCGAGTTCGTCGACGGCTCCACGCTGGCCCAGGCGAGCCCGCCGACCATGCTGATCCCGATCGCGCTCGGCCTGTCGTGGCCCGACCGGGTGCCCGACACCGCGCCGCCGGTCGACTGGACGCAGGTCAACACCTGGGAGTTCTTCCCGCTCGACGACCTGGCCTTCCCGGCGGTCCGGCTCGCCCGCGAGGCAGGCACGGCCGGTGCGACCGCACCCGCCGTCTACAACGCGGCCAACGAGGTCGCCGTCGAGGCGTTCCGGCAGGGGCGGCTCGGGTTCGTCGAGATCATCGACACGGTTGCCCACGTGCTGGGGGCACACCACGTACCCTCGAACGCAGCACTGACCCTCGACGAAATCCTGGCCGCCGACGCCTGGGCTCGCGAGGAAGCCGCCCGCCTGATCGACAGACCCGACAAGAGAGCCCGATGACCGTCCTGCTCTACATCCTGGGAGTCGTGGCCTTCGTGGTCGCGATCCTGGCCTCCATCGGGCTGCACGAGCTCGGGCACATGATCCCGGCCAAGGCGTTCGGCGGGAAGGTGACGCAGTACTTCATCGGCTTCGGCCCCACGGTCTGGAGCCGGAAGCGGGGCGAGACCGAGTACGGCGTCAAGGCCATCCCGCTCGGCGGCTACGTGAAGATCGTCGGGATGCTCCCGCCTGACAAGGCACACGCCGGCAAGGTCGAGTACGACGCCGACGGCAACCGCGTCGTCACGGTGCGGAAGTCCAACACCGGCCTGTTCGCCCAGCTCATCTCCGACGCCCGCGCGGCGGAGTGGGAGACGATCACCGCCGCCGACGAGCACCGACTCTTCTACCGGATGGCCTGGTGGAAGAAGGTCGTGGTGATGTCGGGCGGCCCGACGGTCAACCTGCTGATCGCCTTCTTCATCTTCGGCGGCCTGTTCATGACGTACGGCAACCCGGCCGACGAGATCCTGCACCCCACGGTCAGCAGGGTGGAGGCCTGCGTGGTGCCGGCCGCCGAGGACGGCCGCGTGTGCACCACGACGGACCCGGTCAGCCCCGCGAAGGACGCCGGCATCCAGGTCGGCGACCGGTTCGTGTCGTTCAACGGCACCTCGGTGCACGACTGGACCGACATGCAGAACCTGATCCGCCACAACGAGAACGGCGCGGCGACGCTCGTCGTCGAGCGAGACGGCCGGCAGGTCACCCTCCACACCAACACGATGGTCACGCCGCGGCCCACCGACGAGAAGGACCCGACCAAGCTCACCCCGGTCGGCTTCCTCGGCGTCTCACCCACGGTCACCTACACCACCGGCGGCCCGCTCTACACCGTCGAGCAGATGGGCGGGCTCGCGAAGCAGTCGGCCCAGGCGCTGGCCACGCTGCCGGTCAAGGTCTGGGGCGTGGCCGAGGCGATCGCCGGCGTGAAGCCGCGCGCGGCCGACAGCCCGGTCAGCGTCGTGGGCGGCGGCCGGCTCGCGGGCGAGACCGCGTCGGCGCAGGACTTCCCGCTCAAGGAGAAGCTGGTGAGCCTCCTCGGGCTCGTCGCCGGCTTCAACTTCTTCATCGGGCTCTTCAACTTCGTCCCGCTGCTGCCGCTCGACGGCGGCCACATCGCCGGAGCTCTGTGGGAGGCGATCCGGCGCGGGCTCGCCCGCCTGCGCCGACGGCCCGACCCGGGGTACGTCGACGTCGCCAAGCTCCTTCCCGTCGCCTACGTCGTGGCCAGCTTCCTGCTGGTGATGGGCGTCGTGCTGATCGTCGGCGACCTGGTCGTCCCGGTGCAGATCTCCTGACGATCCCGCGAGTCGGGCGAACGACCCCTCACCGCCTAATCTGGACACCATGACCGCCGTCAGCCTGGGCATGCCCGAGGCGCCCCCGCCCGTGCTCGCCCCCCGCCGCCAGACCCGTCAGATCCAGGTCGGCAAGGTCGGGGTCGGCAGCGACCACCCGATCTCGGTCCAGTCGATGTGCACCACGCTGACGTCCGACGTCAACACCACCCTGCAGCAGATCGCCGAGCTCACCGCCTCCGGCTGCGACATCGTGCGCGTGGCCTGCCCGAGCCAGGACGACGCCGACGCGCTGCCCGAGATCGCCCAGCACAGCCAGATCCCGGTGATCGCCGACATCCACTTCCAGCCGAAGTACGTCTTCGCCGCGATCGAGGCCGGCTGCGCCGCGGTCCGGGTCAACCCCGGCAACATCCGCAAGTTCGACGACCAGATCAAGGAGATCGCGGCGGCCGCGAAGGACCACGGCACCTCGATCCGGATCGGTGTCAACGCCGGCAGCCTCGACAAGCGGCTCCTGGAGAAGTACGGCAAGGCCACGCCCGAGGCACTGGTCGAGAGCGCCGTCTGGGAGGCCGGCCTCTTCGAGGAGCACGACTTCCACGACTTCAAGATCTCGGTCAAGCACAACGACCCCGTCGTCATGGTCCGGGCCTACGAGATGCTCGCCGAGAAGGGCGACTGGCCCCTCCACCTCGGCGTGACCGAGGCCGGACCGGCGTTCCAGGGCACGATCAAGTCCGGCGTCGCCTTCGGCGCCCTGCTCAGCCAGGGCATCGGCGACACCATCCGCGTCTCCCTCTCGGCCCCGCCGGTGGAGGAGGTCAAGGTCGGCATCCAGATCCTGGAGTCGCTCAACCTCAAGCCCCGCCGCCTCGAGATCGTGTCCTGCCCGTCGTGTGGCCGCGCGCAGGTCGACGTCTACAAGCTGGCCGACGAGGTGACCGCCGGGCTCGACGGGCTCGAGGTGCCGCTGCGCGTCGCCGTCATGGGCTGCGTCGTGAACGGTCCCGGTGAGGCCCGTGAGGCCGACCTCGGTGTCGCGTCGGGCAACGGCAAGGGCCAGATCTTCGTCAAGGGCGAGGTGATCAAGACCGTCCCCGAGTCGCAGATCGTCGAGACCCTGATCGAGGAGGCCATGCGGATCGCGGAGGGCATGGAGCCGGTCGACGGGGCCGGGGCCAGTGTCAGCGTCAGCTGACCCGCGTAGCCGCCGCGCGGCGTACGTCGGCATCGCAGGGACGACGCTCCTCGTCCTCGCGATCGTGCTGACGCTCGTTCACCGACCCGAGAGCCGGACGCCTGCCGGCCAGGACGCGGCGACTCCCGCCGCGGCCAGGGTGACGACCCCCCAGGTCCGACACGTCTTCGTGATCAACATCGAGAACAAGGGTTTCCGCACGACCTGGGGCCGACAGTCGGCGGCGCCGTACCTCGCCCGCACCCTGCGCGCCAAGGGCCTGCTCCTCACGCAGTACTACGCGACCGCCCACCGGAGCCTGGGCAACTACACCGCCCAGATCTCCGGGCAGGGCCCGAACCTCATGATCCAGAACGACTGCCCGTACTACCGGGCGTTCACGCAGAGCGGGCCGACGGTCCGTCCGGGTCAGGTGGTGGGTGCCGGCTGCGTCTACCCGAAGAAGGTCGGGACCCTGCCCGGCCAGCTGGTGAAGGCCGGGCTCAGCTGGCGCGGCTACATGGAGGACATGGCCACGCCCTGCCAGCACTCCCAGCTGGGCCAGGCAGAGCAGTGGACCAAGGCGACCCCGCAGGAGCAGTACGCCACTCGGCACAACCCGTTCATGTACTTCGCGTCGATCACCGGCCGTCCGGCGTACTGCCGGTCGCACGTGCGGCCGTTGTCGGCTCTGCGCCACGACCTGCTGACGAAGTCGCACACGCGCACGCTGAGCTACATCACTCCCGACCTGTGTCACGACGCCCACGACTCGAGCTGTGCCGACGGGGGACCGGGCGGTCTGGGCGCCGCGAACAGCTGGTTCAAGACCTGGGTCCCGCGGATCCTCCGGTCGCCGGCGTTCCGGGCGAACGGGATGCTGGTGATCACCTCCGACGAGTCCGAGGGCTTCAGCGTGGACGCCCGCGCGTGCTGCGGCGAGGGCCCGGGCCCGAACGCCGCCCAGCCCGGCATCGACGGACCCGGCGGTGGTCGGGTGGGTGCGCTGATCATCTCGAGGTACGTCCAGCCGGGCACCACCAGCAGCCGCGCGTACAACCACTACTCGCTGCTCGGCAGCATCGAGGACCTGCTCGGTCTGCACCGCCTCGGCTACGCCCGCACCGTGACCCACGTCTTCGGCCGCGACGTCTACCGCACCCCCTGATCACTCAGCCCCCGGGCCCGACATCCTGGTGAACTCCGGATGTCGGCTGGTGACTTCCGGGCGATCGTGGCCGATAGTGCACGTGTGACGGTTTCGCGCAGGACCCTGCTCGGGGCGACGGGTGCAGCCGGGGTGCTGACCGCTGCCGGTGGCTACCGGATGCTGGGCGACGGCGCCGAGGCCGCCGCCGCACTGCCGGCTCCGCAGGACTCCGGCATCCAGCACATCGTGGTGCTGATGATGGAGAACCGGTCGTTCGACCACTTCCTCGGCTGGCTCCCGACGGTGAACCCCGATGTGGACGGCAAGCAGGCCGGCCTCACCTATCTCGACCGGTACCGCGTGGGCCACCGGACCCATCACCTCGAGGTGATGGCCAGCTGCGGCTTCCAGGACCCGGACCACAGCTACGAGGGCGGCCGGATCCAGCTCAACGGCGGCCGGTGCAACGGCTGGCTGAGGTCCGGCCAGAACGACAGCCTGTCGATCGGCTACTACGAGCGCGACGACCTGCCGTTCCTCGGCCAGGCGGCGACCGACTGGACGACGTTCGACCGCTACTTCGCCGCCACCATGGCCGAGACCTACCCCAACCGGTTCTACATGCACTGCGCCCAGACGGACCGCCTGCACAACAACGCGACGTTCGCGACGATGCCGAGCATCTGGGACCGGCTGGCCGCCAAGAAGGTGTCGCAGGCCTACTACTACTCCGACCTTCCGTTCGCGGCGCTCCTCGGCAAGCACGCACCCCGCGCCTTCAAGCAGTTCCCGCAGTTCCTGCTCGACTGCACGGCCGGCACGCTGCCGGCCGTCTCGTTCGTCGAGCCGCGGTTCCAGGACGAGGAGAAGGGACTCTCGAACGACGACCATCCGCACGCCGACATCCGCGCAGGCGAGGACTTCATGAACCAGGTGTACGACGCCGTCCGCAACGGGCCCGGATGGTCGAGCACGGTGCTGGTGATCACCTACGACGAGTGGGGCGGGTTCTTCGACCACGTCCCACCCGGTCACGCGGCGGACGTCAGCAGGAAGACGAGTCTGCGCGGCTTCCGGGTACCGACCGTGGTGATCTCGCCGTTCGCCCGGCGGGGCTTCGTGTCGCACCAGACCTTCGACCACACCTCGATCCTGAAGATGATCGAGTGGCGGCACGGGTTGAAGCCGCTGACCCCACGCGACCGCCACGCACGCAACCTGGCGAGGGTGCTCGACTTCGCCCACCCCAGCACGACCAGCACCACCTACACCGTGCCCCCGTTCACGAGCACGGGGTGCTCGGCGACGGAGGCCACCGAGGGATCGGAGTTCAAGGAGTGGCCCGCTCTCCGGCTGACCTTGGAGAACCGCGGCTGGAAGCTGCCGCGATGACCCGCCGACGTCGCGCACTGCTCCGGCTCGCGCCCGCGTTGCTCGCCCTGGGGCTCGGGCTCTCGCTGACACCGGCGCAGGCATCGGGGGGTGCGGTCTCCGGCTCCGGCGGTGGGTCCGGCGCCGGTGCAGCCACGACCGCGCGCCCGCCGCGACCGTCGTACGTGCCGAAGATCAAGCACGTCTTCGTGATCAACATCGAGAACAAGGGCTACGACGAGACCTTCGGCCCCGGGACCGCGTCGCCGTACCTCGCCGGCAAGCTCCGCCGCAAGGGGGTGTTGCTCAACTCCTACTACGGCACCGCGCACAACTCGCTGCCCAACTACCTGGCCCAGATCTCGGGACAGGCTCCGAACCTGCGGACCCAGCTGGACTGCCAGGCCTACGTGCCGTTCTCGTCCACCGGCCCCGACCAGGCACCGGGCCAGGCGGTCGGGACGGGCTGCGTCTATCCGAGGAAGGTGCGCACCCTGCCCCGGCAGATGTCGCGGGTCGGGCTCACCTGGCGCGGCTACATGCAGCAGATGACGCGACCCTGCCAGCACCCGAAGCTGGGCACGGCCGACCCGACCCAGCACGCGTCGCCGGGCCACAACTACGCCGTGCGGCACGACCCGTTCATGTACTTCAAGTCGATCATCCGGCACCCGGCGTACTGCCGGCACCACGTGCGCAAGCTCGCGGACCTGAAGAAGGACCTCGAGCGCCGTTCCACCACGCGGAACCTGACCTTCATCACGCCGGACCTGTGTCGCGACGGCCACGACGACCCGTGCGCCAACGGCCGGACGGGCGGGCTCGCGCAGGTCGACCGGTTCCTCAAGGTCTGGGCGCCGCGGATCCTCGCGTCGCCGGCGTTCAAGAAGAACGGGATGCTGATCATCACGGCTGACGAGTCCGACAGCCCGGCCGGGGACTCCAGTGCCTGTTGTGGCGAGACCTCCGGGCCGAACATCCTGGCCGGCACCGGGCCGGGCATCGTCGGACCGGGCGGCGGCAAGGTCGGCGCGTTGGTGATCTCGCACTTCACGCGGCCGAACACGTGGAGCACGACGCCGTACAACCACTACTCGCTGCTCGCCTCGTTGGCCGAGCTGTACCGGCTGCCCAAGATCGGGATGGCAAAGGTGAACGGGCTGCCCGTCTTCGGTCTCGACGTCTACAACAACGGTTGGTGGAACCGCTGATTTCCCGCGCCCCGCGCGCCCCGAACCCGCGTAGGCTCGGGGGCGTGACCCTGTCCAGGTTCCGCGCCCGTCACGGAGTGAACGTGCTCGGGCCCGCCGACCTGCCGGACTTCCTCGAGCTGACCGGCCGCAGCCCCGTGGTGAACGCCTTCGCCGAGTACCGCGCCCGCAGCACGAACCTCGAGCCGCGGCTGCTGGCCGGGGAGATCTGGGGACGGTACGACGGCGGCCGGCTGGTCGCTGGCTGCCACGTCGGCGCCAACCTGGTCCCGGTCCAGTGCACGCCGGACGACGCCCGGGCCTTCGCCGAGCGGGCCCTCACCCGGCCGCGCTCGGTGATCACCCTGGTCGGCCTCCAGGACCAGGTGTGGCCGCTGTGGGACGCCCTGTCCGACGCGTGGGGGCCGGCGCGGGAGTCGCGCTGGGACCAGCCCCACATGGAGCTCGCCGCGGCTCCGTTGCTCGAGCCCGACCCCGCCGTACGCCGGACGACCCCGGATGACTTCGCGGCCCTCTACCCCGCCTGCGTGGCGATGTACACCGAGGAGGTCGGCGTCGATCCCGAGGCGGACGGCGGCGCGCCGATCTACCGTTCGCGGGTCCGTCAGCTGATCGGACTCGGCTGGTCCTTCGCCCGGATCGAGGAGGGCCGGGTCGTGTTCAAGGCCGAGGTCGCGCACGCCACGCCGTACGCCGCCCAGATCCAGGGGGTGTGGGTGGCTCCCGACCGCCGCGGCCAGGGCTTGGCGGCCCGCGGCGTCGCCGCGGTCGTCGCCGCCTGCCGACGCGACATCGCCCCGGTGGTGTCGCTCTACGCCAACATCTGGAACGAGCCGGCCCGGCGTGCCTACGAGCGCGTCGGCTTCACCCAGTCCGGCACCTTCGCCACCATCATGTTCTGACCGGAGCTCCCGCGGCCGTGGTCCGGCGGTGGAGGAGGTCGCTCTGCGACCGTGGTCCGGCGGTTGAGGAGGTCCCGCGGCCGTGGTCCGGCGGTTGAGGAGGTCGCTCTGCGACCGTGGTCCGGCGGTTGAGGAGGTCGCTCTGCGACCGTCTCGAAACCCCCGCGGCAGGCGCCTCCGCCGCCGTCGGTGCCGTGGCGGCGCGAGGGGTGGGGAAACCGTTTCGCGGCGGCGCGCGTCGCGCCCGTAGGCTGCGGCCATGAGCACCGTCCTGCGCATGTCCAGCCTCTTCGTCCGCACGCTGCGCGACGACCCGGCGGACGCCGAGGTGCCCTCCCACCGGCTGCTGGTCCGCGCCGGCTACATCCGTCGCAACGCCCCGGGCATCTACACCTGGCTGCCCCTCGGCCTGCGGGTGCTGCGCAAGATCGACGGCATCATCCGCGACGAGATGGACTCGATCGGTGCGCAGGAGCTGTTGTTCCCCTCGCTGCTGCCCCGCGAGCCCTACGAGGCGACCGGACGGTGGACCGAGTACGGCGACAGCATCTTCCGGCTCCAGGACCGCAAGGGCGGCGACTACCTGCTCGGTCCCACCCACGAGGAGATGTTCACCCTCGTGGTCAAGGACCTCTACTCGTCGTACAAGGACCTGCCGCTGTCGATCTACCAGATCGCGACCAAGTACCGCGACGAGGCGCGTCCGCGCGCCGGGCTGCTCCGCGGACGCGAGTTCACCATGAAGGACGCCTACACCTTCGACATCGACGACGCCGGGCTGGCCGCGTCGTACCAGCGGTTCCGCGATGCCTATCGCCGGGTGTTCGACAAGCTCGGTTTCGAGTACGTCATCGTCCAGGCACACGCCGGGGCGATGGGCGGATCGAAGTCCGAGGAGTTCCTGGCGAAGGCGGCCGTCGGCGAGGACACCTACGTTCGGTGCACGCTCTGCGACTACGCCGCCAACGTCGAGGCGGTGCATATCGCCCCGCCGGCACCGCTCTCCTACGACGACGCGCCCTCGGCCCACGCCGAGGACACCCCCGACACCCCGACGATCGACTCGCTGGTCACGACGCTCAACGAGCGGTTCCCCCGGGCCGACCGGTCCTGGGTGGCGTCCGACACGCTCAAGAGCGTGCTGATGGTGCTGACGTACCCCGACGGCACCACCGAGGATCTCGCGATCGGGGTCCCTGGCGACCGCGAGGTGGACCAGAAGCGGCTCGAGGCCTCGGTCTACCCGGCCGAGTTCCACCCCTTCGGCGACGAGGACTTCGCCCGCCATCCCGAGCTGGCCAAGGGCTACCTGGGTCCCGGCGTGCTGGGGGAGAAGAACGCGTCGAAGATCCGATTCCTGGTCGACCCGCGCGTGGTTCCCGGGTCCCGCTGGGTGGCCGGCGCCGACGCTCACGGCAGTCACGTGCTCGACCTGGTCGCCGGCCGCGACTTCACCGCAGACGGTGAGATCGAGGCTGCCGACGTCCGGGCCGGTGACCCCTGCCCCGTCTGCATCACCGAGGGTCGCGACGGCGTCCTCGAGGCGGCCCGTGGAATCGAGATGGGCCACATCTTCCAGCTCGGCCGCAAGTTCGCCGACGCGCTCGGCCTCCAGGTGCTGGACGAGAACGGCAAGCTGGTCACGGTGACCATGGGCTCCTACGGCATCGGTCCGTCGCGGGCGGTCGCCGCCATCGCCGAGGGCACCCTCGACGAGCTCGGTCTGTGCTGGCCCCGCAACGTCGCGCCGGCCGACGTCCACCTCGTGGCCACCGGCAAGGACGACGCCATCTTCGCCGCGGCCGACCGGATCGCCACCGAGCTGTCCGGCGACGGGGTGACCGTGCTCTACGACGACCGCCTCAAGGTCAGCCCCGGCGTGAAGTTCAAGGACGCCGAGATGATCGGCGTCCCGACGATCGTCGTGGTCGGCCGCAACCTCGCCGACGGCGTGATCGAGATCCGCGACCGGCGCACCGGCGACCGCGAGGACGTCCCGGTCGACCACGTCGTCAACCACCTGGTGCGCCTGGTCCGCTCCTGACGCCGAGTCGTCGCACAGGGCAACGAAATCACACCGAGTCTTCCTAGGAAGACTCGGCGGAGGGGTACTTCTCGAGGCGGGTGACGACGCCGGCGAGGCCGCTCTCGACGAACGCGGGGCCGCCCTCGCCGAGTCCGTAGAGCACCTCGTGCCACGGTCCGAGCTGGTGCCAGTCGCGTGCTCGTGCCAGCAGCAGGTCGTCCGGTCCGTACGTCGCCAGCAGCGCGTCCGCGAAGGCGGTGTCGCTCCCGAAGCCGGTCCAGGCGAGGTCCAGGGCGGGGTCGCCGATGCGGCTGTCGCCCCAGTCGATGATGCCGGTGACCCGATCGTCGGAGACCCGGATGTGCTCGGGCCCGAGGTCACCGTGGATGAGCCCCGTGTGGGGTGGGTCGATCGCCGTCCGCGTCAACAGGGCCCGACCGGCCGGGGCGATCTGCGAGGGCAGGAGCGGAAGCACCTCGCGCGCCATCCGCTCGAGGGTGAGCGGGACCTCCGCATGTGACGCCGCGGCGCCGAGAGCACCGCGACGCCCGGCCTCGCGCGGGTCGATCCGGTGCAGGGCCGCAAGGAAGCCGCCGACGGCGGCGCCGTGGGCGGCTGACCGACCCGGGCAGGCGTCCCCGGGGAGGTAGGCGTACCTGACCGTCAACGGGGACTCGGACACGATCTCGGGCACCGGCACCGGAAGGGGGAGCAGCGGCGCGAGCCAGGGGAGGAGCGCGACCTCGCGGCGTAGCTGGGGCTCGCGATCGGGGTAGCGCGGAGTCCGGTCGACCCACCGGCCGTCCACGAGGGTGACCCGGTTGTCCCACCCGCCGTCGAAGTCGTCGTCCACGGGCAGGAGTCCACCAACCCCTGGATGTGGGGGCAACGGGGTTTCGCCCTAGGGTCGGGCCGTGGACCTGGACGCGGTGATCTTCGACTGGGGCGGCACGCTGACCCGCTGGCACGACGTCGACTTCCACGCCGAGTCCCTGGCCCTGGCGTCGGCGGTGACCACGACGGGACACGACCCGGAGCAGTCGCGAGCCGCTCTGCACGAGGCCGGCCAGGTCATCTGGGGACGCTCGCGCGATCACCAGCAGAGCTCCACGATCGCGGACCTGTTCCACGAAGCCGGGCTCGACCACGACCCTGCCCTGCTCGCGGCGTACCGGGACTTCTGGGAGCCGCACACCTTCACCGACCCCGAGGTCCGGCCCCTGCTCGAGCGGTTGCGCGCCGACGGCGTCCGGGTCGGGATCCTCTCCAACACCATCTGGCCGCGTGCGTGGCACGTCGCGATCTTCGAGCGCGACGGCGTCTACGACCTGATCGACGGGGACATCTACACCAGCGAGATCCCGTGGACGAAGCCCTCGCCGCTCGCGTTCCGGGCCGCGATGGAGGCCGTCGGCGTCACCGACCCGGCGCGCTGCGTGTACGTCGGCGACCGGCTGTTCGACGACATCTGGGGCGCGCACCAGGTCGGGATGCGGGCGGTGCACATCCCGCTGAGCGACATCCCGCCCGCACAGCTCGGTCACGCCGAGGGGACCCCCGACGGGGTCGTCCGCACGCTCTCCGAACTGCCCCAGGTGCTCGCATCTCTTTGAACTTCATGTTTTGGCATTGCACAAACATGAGGCACGGACAAGCCACCGACCCCGACCCATGCGTTGCATGATTGTGCACAACGGGTCATGGATCACCCCCCTTTGAACCTGACCCGGGCCGATTCCCCCCAATTGGCCTGGCGCCCGGTGCTTCGAGGAATGTCTCGGGAATTCCTCGGAGCACCAGGCGTCCGCCCCTGGCCCTCTCGGGCCGGGGGCCTTTTTCGCGCTCGGCCCGCGCGGATCAGCCGCTCCCGAGCCCGGGGAGGGCCTGCGGGTGGCCGCCGAAGTCCGCCTCGCCGACCGCGGTCGTGGCCAGCGCCTCGACGGCCCACCGGCGTTCGTCGTCCGTGCTCGCCGCCACCAGAGCGGCGTACGTCGTCACGCAGGTGCGCTCCACGCGCAGCGCCTCGGCCGTGATCTGGGCAGCCGTGGACAGCGGGCTCGGCAGCCGGTACGCCGGCTCCGCGGCCACCGGGTCGCCCCCTGTCCCGATCACCATCGTCCGCAGCTCGTCGCGGCGCAGGACGTGCGCGTCGTACGCCGAGGCCAGGGCAGCGCGGAGCTGGGGCGCGGGCAGGGTCGCGGCGCGACCGCCGAGGGCACCGAGGACGAAGATCGCGGCGTGCTCGGCGCCCAAGGTGCGTTGCAGAGCGGCGAGGTCACCCGTCATGCGGTGCCTCGCACCACGAGCTGCATCCGGATGCCGGCCGCTACCGAGGCGAGCACCCGCGCCAGGTCGCCGTTCTGGCAGGTGAACGCCCAGTGGGTGAAGCGCCCGGCGGCGCGCCGCTCGCGGGCCAGGATCTGGTTCGGCGTGAAGGCTCGACTGCGCTGGGTCGTGGGCGGGGGATCGCCCTGCAGCGCGGCCAGCTGGAGTCGATGACTGGCCACCAGCGAGGCGGCGCCGCTGGTCGCCGAGAGGCGAGCAACCAGCCCACGGAGCTCGGCGCGGGCCGCATCGACGATGTGCTGGTCGGGGTCGGGCGGCGGCACCGCAGCCGGCTTCGACGACGAGTCGTGGCCGAGGTCGCATCCGCTCAGCACGGCGGCCCCCACGACGGTCGTCGCGCCTCCCACACGCAGGAGCGCACGGCGCGAGACGGCGCGCGATCCACGGGAGCCCGACACGCCCGCGACCCTATCGCCGGTGACCTCGACGGGCCCGGGTGACCGGGGCGGGACGTCAGCGGGCATTCGCTATCGTGAGCAGCGACAACAGCACAGGAGGTCGCGTCGTGAGCCCGTTCAGTCCGGACAGCTCCGGGATCTCCGACGCGCTCCGCGACCCGCTGTCCGCGTTGGGCTTCGACCTCGAGGCCGTGGAGCTGGGCCCCGCCGGGAAGAAGCGCGTGCTCCGGGTGGCCGTCGACAAGGACGGCGGCGTCACCCTCGACGACATCGCCGCGGCCACCAAGGTGGTCTCCGAGTCGCTCGACGCCGGCGGCCACATGGGCGAGCAGGCCTACACGCTCGAGGTCACCTCCCGCGGTGTCGACCGCCCCCTGACCGAACCGCGCCACTGGCGGCGCAACCGCGACCGACTGGTCCGGGTCCACCTCCGTGACGGTTCTCAGCTGACGGGGCGCGTCGGCGAGACCGACGACGCGGGAGCGACCCTCGACGTGTCCGGTGCGCACCAGCGCGTCGAGTACGACGCGATGACCAAGGCGCTGGTGCAGATCGAGTTCAACCGGAAGCCCGAGGAGCACTGATGGACATCGACCTGACGATCCTGCGCACGCTCGAGCGCGAGAAGGAGATCTCGTTCGAGGTCCTCGTCGAGGCGATCGAGCAGGCCCTGCTCACGGCGTACCACAAGACCCCCGGCGCCCAGGAGCAGGCGCGGGTCGAGCTCGACCGCAAGAGCGGACACGTGACGGTGTTCGCCGCGGAGCTCGATGACGAGGGCAACAAGGTCGCGGAGTTCGACGACACCCCGGAGGGGTTCGGCCGGATCGCGGCGACGACGGCGAAGCAGATCATGCTGCAGCGGCTGCGCGATGCCGAGGACGACATCCGGTACGGCGAGTTCTCCGGCAAGGAGGGTGACCTGATCTCCGGGGTCATCCAACAGGGCCGCAACCCCGACGACGTGATGGTCGACCTCGGCAAGCTCGAGGCGCTGCTCCCGCTCGGAGAGCGGGTGCCGGGGGAGAAGTACCAGCACGGTGAGCGGATCAAGTGCCTGGTGGTCTCGGTCCGCAAGGGTATGCGCGGTCCGCAGATCACGCTCTCTCGCTCCCACCCCAACCTGGTCAAGAAGCTGTTCGCGTTGGAGGTTCCCGAGATCGCCGACGGCACCGTCGAGATCGCGGCGATCGCACGCGAGGCAGGCCACCGCTCCAAGATCGCGGTCACGTCCTCGACGCCGGGGGTCAACGCGAAGGGCTCGTGCATCGGGCCGATGGGTCAGCGCGTCCGTAACGTGATGTCCGAGCTCCACGGCGAGAAGATCGACATCGTCGACTGGTCGGAGGACCCGGCCGAGATGGTGGCGCACGCTCTCTCTCCGGCCAGGGTCACCTCCGTCGAGATCGTCGACGCCGAAGCGAGGTCGGCGCGCGTCGTCGTGCCCGACTTCCAGCTGTCGCTGGCCATCGGCAAGGAAGGCCAGAACGCGCGCCTCGCGGCCCGCCTCACCGGCTGGCGGATCGACATCCGCTCCGATGAGGAGGGCAGCGACGCGTGAGGGACGAACGCGTCGTCTGGGCCCTGCCAGGTCGAGCGAGCGACGCGACTGAGCCACGAAGCCGCGCGAGCGCGTCGAGACCCGGTGACGGTGCCTCATGCCGCCGCGCATGAGGCTCCTCGGCGTCCTCGGTGGGATGAGCTGGACCAGCACCGAGTCCTACTACCGGCTCCTCAACGAAGGGGTGGCGGATCGGCTCGGCGGCCTGCACTCGGCACGCCTGCTGCTGCACAGCGTCGACTTCGACGAGATCGCCGAGCTGCAGCACTCGGACGACTGGCCCGCCACCGCCGAGATCCTGGGCCGGGCGGCGCGCGGCCTGGCAGACGCAGGTGCCGAGGGACTGATCATCGCCACCAACACCATGCACAAGGTCGCCGACGACGTCGAGGCGGCGTCCGGACTGCCGCTGCTCCACATCGCCGATGCCACCGCCCGGGCCGTCCTCGACGCCGGCGTACGCCGAGTCGGCCTGCTGGCGACCGCGTTCACGATGGAGGACACGTTCTACGTCGGCCGGCTCGCGACGCACGGCATCGAGACGATCGTGCCCGTGGCGGAGTCCCGCGCGGAGGTGCATCGGATCATCTACGACGAGCTGGTCCGTGACGTCGTCCGACCCGAGTCACGGGAGGTCTTCCGACGGACGATGTCCGACCTGGTGGCCGACGGGGCGGAGGGGATCGTCTTCGGCTGCACCGAGGTGGGTCTGCTCGTCGGGCCCGCAGACACCAGCGTGCCGTCGTTCGACACGGTCGCGCTGCACGCCGCCGCGGCCGTCGACTGGATGATCAGTCCGACCCGCTGATCCGGTCCAGCTCGTAGGCCGGCACCAGGTGGTCGTCGTCGCCCCGTGACCAGTCGGGGAAGTCGAAGACCGCGACCATCACCTGCAGCGGGTAGGTCGGTGGGTGGTGACAGGTGCGGACCGCCTCCCCGTCGACCGAGAACACCGCGGACGCGTCGTCCCAGCGGACGGCGTACTCGTGCCACTCGGCGACATCGATCGCGAGCCTCGGCGCCGCGAAGTCGTGCACGAGCCGCGGGTCGCCGAGCTTCTTGATCCCCATCCCGATCTCGGCCGATCGCCCCGGCTCGACGTCCTTGCCGAACACCTCGACCAGGCAGATCTCGCCACTGTCATCGGGTGTCTCCTCGAAGCCGCTGAGCCAGACCGCCGCCATCGAGCGGTGCGTGATCTCCATCCGACACCTCACGGCCACCTCGCCCCGGCTCGGCAACCACCCCTCGAACCGGGGCTGCTCCTCGAGCACGGTCTGCCCCGTCCGGAACGGCTGGCCGCCGATCGTGCTCCCGACCGGGCCGGAATGACCGCCCGACGCCACACCGGACACGCGAAGCGGTGTCTCGTGCTGGTCGGGACACCAGAGCCCCTGGTCGACGGGGATGTCCAGCCTCAGCAGCCCGTCGTCGAGCGAGTAGTGGGCGGCGGTGCCGGCCCGCGTGCCCCAGTGGGGGAGGTAGTGGGGGTCCCAGACCGTGGGATCGAGACGGTCGGACCCGAAGTCGTCGCTGAAGGCGGCCACGCGCTCGAGCGTAAAGGGAGACCGCCGACGGCTCAGGGCACCAGGAACTCCGTGATCGCCGGCCAGTACGCCGGGTCCTCGTGCAGGGTCCCGTGCTCGGCTTCGGCGAGGTCGAGCACGGCTGTCTCCCGCGGCAACAGCTCGAGCAGACGATCGGTCCGCGCCGGCCGGACGACGGCGTCGCGGCCGGCTCGGACGACGAGCACCCGCGCCCCGAGCCGCTGTGCAACGGCGGCCGAGTCCCACCGGTCCTGGAGCAGGTGCCGGACCGGCAGGCGTGGGAACAGGTCCGCGGCGGTGGCGACCAGGCTGTCGAACGGCGTGATCAGCACGAGTCGGTCGACGGGGCGGCGTACGGCGACCTGCACGGCCACCCCGCTGCCCAGGCTGCGGCCCACCACGTCGACCCGACCGTGGTGGCGTGTCGCAGCGTGGTCGTGGACGGCCAGGGCATCCTCGGTGAGCACCCGCTCGCCGGGCGTGCCCTCGCTCGCGCCGTACCCGCGGTAGGCGACGAGGTACGACGTGTGGTCGGGGAAGCGTGCGGCCAGCTCCGGCACCAGCCACTCGAGCCCTTCCCCGTTCCCTCCGTAGTAGACCAGCGAACGCTCGCGGCCCGGTTTGACCTCCCAGCCGCGCAGGGCGACCCCACCGACCCGGAGCTCGAGGGTGGTCTCCTCGACGGCGACCCGGGTGCCGGCAGCCGGGTAGACGAGCCGGCGGGACACCGGGGCGAGCAGAGACGCGAGTGGACGCACGCGCGCACCCTAGTGCCACCCGATGAGCAGCACGGTGGTCCGGCCGGTTCGGGGAATGCACGGCGGGAGGGGTAGGGTTGAGGACAGTGGCTCGAGCATCGGTTTCCCCTGCCTCTGCATCGGTCTCCGGACCGGTCCGGAGACCGATGCAGAGGCAGGGGAAACCGATGCTCGAGCCACTGTCCTCAACCCT
>Ga0070665_100002908_pt1 | contig 18503 bp, 13 predicted proteins | sample KBSS13metaG_FD_65862 | JGI IMG/M metagenome (GOLD analysis project Ga0070665, IMG submission 65862) | Switchgrass rhizosphere microbial communities from Kellogg Biological Station, Michigan, USA - KBS S1-3 metaG | ecosystem: Host-associated > Plants > Roots > Rhizosphere > Soil ...
AGATTGCGAGGCGCCCGGTGCTATCGCCGAAGCGCTCCTCGGGGCATCCCAGCTTGTCCAGGATCGCCAACAGCAGATTTGACATCGGCGTGACTTGCATCTGCCGGATATGGCGGTTGCCCTGCAGAGTGCCGCCGGCGCGGCCGGCCAGCACGATGGGCAGCGGATCATGGTTGTGGGAGTTGCCGTCGCTCATGCCGCTGCCGTACAGGATGAGAGAGTGATCGAGTAGCGTGCCGTCCCCGTCCGGGAGAGTGGCGAGCTTCTCGAGGAAATATGCGACCAAGCTCACGTGATAGCGGTTCAGTACCGCGAACCGCGCTTTGCTGTTCTCGTTGTTGGAGTGATGCGAGAGGATGTGGAACGAATCCCGGATGCCACTCTTCGGGTAGACGGCGTTGCTCAGCTCCTTCGCCAGCAAGAATGTGCTGACGCGCGTGATCTCGGTCTGCCATGCCAGCGCGAGCAGGTCATACATCAACTTGATGTGCTCTTCCACATCTTCCGGAATGCCCGCCGGGCGGGCAGGCAACGTGACCTGACCGTCCACGCGTTCGGAGGCTCGCTCGATGCGCTGCTCGATCTCGCGCACATCGGTGACGAAGCGGTCCAGGCGTTCGCGATCCTCTGCGGGCAGCGTCCGGCTGAGCCCGCGGATCTGCTCGGTCACGGAATCTAACAGGCTCAAGGCTTGCGAGCGGCGGGCCGCGCGCTGTGCATCGTCCGCGCCGTCGCCGAAGAGCTGCTCGAACAGCACCTGCGGGTTGTTCTGCATGGGCAGCGGCGAGGTCTCGTTCTGCCATGCGAGTGTATTGCGGTAGGCGCAGCTCAGTCCCTCGCCGCAGTTGAGGCCCGCCTCTTCGATCATGAGCTCCAGCGACGGAAGCGGTGTGTCGCGGCCCAGGTGCCTTGCCGCGACCTGGTCTACAGTAACACCGAGCCGGGGCTGGGCGCCGGACGCTGCCCGCGCGCCGCTCAAGAACGTGGCGGAAGAGCGGTTGTGGTTGCCCGTGGCACCTCCAGCACCATAGGCCAGTGCATGACCCAGATTCGTGATGACATTGATGTGGGCTCGATACGGCGCGAGCGGTTGCAAGATTTCGCTGAAGCTGAACTCACGCCCGTCGTCCGCCGGCGTCCAGCGTGCCATGGTGGCGCCGTGGGGGAAATAGATCGCGCCGAAGCGTGGCTGCGCCTTCGGAGTCGCACTCAGGGCTGGGACCATCGAATCCAGTAGCGGCAGTGCGAGAGATGCGCCTGCGCCCCGCAGCAGCGCGCGTCGCGAAAGGTGTCGGCGGGTGATGAAACTGGCCATCCTCTCTCCCTTCGTGTTTCACTCGTGAGCGGTGAGACCTACGCCTTGCGGCGCCTTAGTTCGGTAACGGAACGGCGTACTCTGTACGACGCCCAGTATCAGTGCGCTGAACCTTAGGTCGTCGCGCCGCGCCTGCCTGACGATCGTGCGCACTGCCGGCATGTCGTGGTAGTCGACCGCGCGGCCAAGTGCGTAAATCATCAGTCTCTCGACCACGTTGGTGACAAACAGATCTGACCTCGACATCAGTGCGGCAGTCAGGTCCTCCGGTCCAACGACCTTCGTGCCATCGGCGAGGACCCCACTGGCGTCGATGTTTGTATCACCGTCGCGCTCGCGCCAGGCGCCAATGGCATTGAAGTTTTCCAGCGCGAAGCCAACGGGATCCATCATATTGTGACACGCGGCGCAGCTCGGGTTCTTGCGGTGCGCCTCGAGGCGCTGGCGCACAGAGGTGGTGATGACCTGGGTGCCGTCGCCATCGATGTTGGTCTCCACGCCTGGCGGAGGAGCCGGAACCGGCGCCGCCAGCAGGTTGTCGAGTATCCAACTGCCGCGGATCACCGGCGACGTTCGGCTCGCGGTCGACGTGACCGTGAGAATGCTGCCATGCCCCAACAAGCCGCGGCGATGCGAGCCTGCCGGCAGCTGCACGCGGCGGAAATGGGAACCCCGCACACCGGGGATGCCGTAGTGCCTCGCCAAGCGCTCATTCAGGAAGGTGTAGTCAGCGGTCAGCAGTTCCGTGATGGGACGATCCTGAGTGCGTACGCAGTCTACCAACTCCCGGGTTTCCTCGATGAAGGCTTCACGGAGGTTCTCGTCGAAGCCTTCCACTTCCGGCGTCACCGTCGCGAGCTCGCGTAGATGGAGCCACTGGCCGGCGAAATTCTCCACCAGCGCGTAGGCCTTGTGATCGGCAAGCATGCGCCGGACCTGTCCGGCCAGCACCTCGGGCCTATGCAGCTCGCTCTTCACCGCGAGGCTCATCAACTGCGCGTCGGGGATGCTGCTCCAGAGAAAGAAGGAAAGCCGCGACGCAAGCTCCACATCGCTGACGCTGACTGGTGCGCCCGACACGATGTTGCTGGAGTCCGCCTCGAACCGGAACAGGAACCGCGGATCGATGAGGACGCGCGACAGTGCCTGTTGAATGCCGGCTTCGAAGCCGCCCTCTTGCCGACCGTGCTCGTAGAATCGCAGGATATCCGCGAGGTCCTCGCGTCTTTGCGGGGCACGGAACGCGCGGCTGGCGATGTCGACCAGGATCTTCTCGGCACAAGGACGTTCTTCCGACTTCGATTGCGGGTGGCAGCTGAAGATGCGGCGCCGGCTCTCGGTATTGCCTACCGAGGTTGCGTTGAATGGGCCGGCGATCTCCAACCGATCGACACCTGCATTCGTCTTGTACACGGAGTAAATGTCGTTCACGCCAGTGGGGCGGGTGGTATCGAAGAGTACTGCAGTGATCACGTGACGTCCGGCAGTGACGCGCAGGCGGAAGTCACCCAAGTTCTCGACTTGCACGCGCTGACCGTCGAGAGCGACGTCCATCTCGATATCCGGGTTGCGCGTCAGCCCGAAATTGCCGCGGGCGCTGAACTGGTACTCCGCGTCCAACGGAAAGTCGTGCTCGATGCGCAACCCGCCGTGCGATCCCAACGGCAACCCTTCCACGTGCTGATCCTGTGACAGCTTCTCCGGAGCCTGGTAGATCGCCGTGGTCTGAGTGGCCGTCATGTCACCCACTGCATCCCGACTCAGCTTCATCGCTGCGGAGACATACCCCTGGATCAGCGCCGGCGAAATTCCGAGTCCCGAGGCGACATTGTCGAAGCCCTCGCTGGCGTCGTCGGGCGGCAGCAGTCTGCTCACATCCAGACGCATACCGAAGAGGTCCCGGATGGAGTTGGCGTACTCGGTGCGATTGAGTCGGTGTAGCGCTACCGGTCCGCCGGTAGTTGACTTTCCCGCCTGCTCGTCGAGCCGCGTTTCCAGTATCGAAGCCACCGCATCGCTGTCTGCGCGAGATGGGCGCTCCTTCCCGGGAGGCGGCATCATGCCTGCACGCAGTTTGCGCACTACTTTCTCCCATGTCTTCGCATCGTCACCGACGTGCGCCGGATCGAGCGCCGTGAGGTCGAGGCCGCCTGCCCAGTCGGTGGTGTTGTGACACTTGGAGCAGTATTGTTCGATCATGTCCGGCGCGTTCGCGGCAGCCAAGACAGCCGCAGGCAGCAGCAGAACGCAGGCGATTTGCAACCACGGCCCACAGCGCATCAGCGTACCTCCTTGCCCTGCTTCGTCAGCAGCTCCGTGATGAGCGCGATGGTACTGGGCTTGGGTTGTGCTGGATGCGTTGCAAGGAAGACACCCTTGGCCCAATCGAGCGTGGAGCGATGCTCCTTGTCCTGAGCACTGAGATCGGCGCCATGGGCGGCGAGGAAGCGGACGATATCGTTCGAACCGCGATTCGCTGCGCCGTGCAGGGCCGTGATGCCCATGGAGTTGGCCTGGTTCACGTCCATGCCGAGCTCGACACAGAGCTTCACTGCTTCCAACAGCTGGTCCGGACCTTCAGTCCAGGTTTGCGCGAGTACCCAATTGACACCCGCGGCTGCCATCAGGGGCGAGGTACCCTGATAGGTATCGATGCGCGGATTTGCCCCGTGCTCCAGCAGCAGTTTCATGACAGTCACGTCACCCGCCAGCGCCGCCGTGAGGAAGGGAGTTTGTCCGGTGAAGTCGACCCACTCCAATGAGCCGGTGATCTCCAGGAGAAAATGGCGAAACGGCGGAGTTTCCTTGGTACGCACATTGACGTCCGCCCCCGCCGCGAGCAAGTCACGAATGAGATCGAGCACGGGTGCGCGATCGATACCGTTCTTGAATGTTGCGTTGTGGACATAAAGGTTGCGCACGTTCACGGCTTCCCACAGCGGGCTTCGCCCGTACCAGTCCTGCCCGTTGACGTTGCTGCCGTGTTCCAGCAGGTAGTGCGCGATAGCCATGTTGTTATTGGAGATGGCCATCAGCAGTGGCCAGATGCCGTTGGCCTCTTTGGCGTTGACGTCCGCTCCCGCGGCGATCAGGCGCTTCGCCACCTCTATATGGTCGTGGCGCGCTGCGTAGAGCAGCGGAGTCATGCCGCCGGGCGTAGGCTCGCGCCGCCCGCGATCGGCAGGCACGCCACCGCGGATGATGCCGACGCCGAAGCCGAACCCGGGCACGGAATTGGGTTTGATGAACTCGGGCGTCTCCCCCACCTTGGTTGCGACATTGGGATTCGCGCCGCGGGCGAGCAGCGCAGAAACGATATCGGCATGACCGGCCCGCGCGGCGAACATCAGCGCGGTCTGCCCGTAGTTCGGCTCGCTGACGTCCACTCGTGCCCCGTGGTTCAGCAGTTGCTCCACCACTGCCAGCACGCCGACCTCCGCGGCCATCATCAAATGGGTCTCTCCGGTAGGCTCGGCGTGGTTGGCATCGGCGCCTGCCTTCAGTAGCACACCGACCATCTCTGGGTTGCCGTTGGCTATCGCGAGGGTAAGTGGGCTCACGCCGCGCTCAGTCAAGCCGTTGGGATCGGCCCCGGCCTTCAATAGCCGTTTCGCCTCCGTGACGTCATCCCCATGGACGCGCCAATGTAGCGGTGGTGTCCCGAACCAACCGCGGACGTTGGGGTCGGCGCCTTGCTTCAACAGCGCATGCATGCCGGTGAGGTCGCCGTTCATCGAGGCGTTTGCAAGGGCGCCCGTCTCTGCGCCAATCGCGGCGTGCGCAAAGAGCAGTGACATGATCACCGACCATCCGTGACGAAACATCTCGATTCCTTCTCAGAGACCTCTCGTGCGTTGGCACGCCGTGGTCGCGAACGAAACCGGAGTTTTTTTCTCCTGCTGGTCGTTCTAGCATACCTAAAACAACCGGAGAGAAGGACCTATGCGCCAGCCCAGTTTTTCGTCAATGCGGGACTTCCGTGAATCACTCACCAACAGGCGGGATGTACTGCGGGCGGGACTGGCCTTTCCCGCCGGTGCAATGCTAGCATCGAGCCGTCCGGCGCTTTGTGAGGATGCCGGTGCCCCTGCGGATAGCAGCGCACTCGATGCGCGCCTCCTGCCGGGCTTCGCGGTGCAGAAGGTCAAGACCAACGGCGCGACGCTGCACACGGTCGTCGGCGGCAGCGGCCCGCCGCTCCTGCTGATCCACGGCGCGCCGCTAACACACCTTTCCTGGTACCGCGTCGCCCCGGAGCTGGCGAAAAAATACACCGTCGTCGCCGCGGACCTGCGTGGCTACGGTGACAGTAGCAAGCCGGAAGACGGCGAGAAGCACAGCAACTATTCCAAACGCGCGATGGCGCAGGACGAAGTGGAACTGATGCACCACTTCGGCTTCGATCGGTTCGCCGTTGTAGGTCACGATCGCGGCGGACGTGTGGCGCATCGCCTTGCACTCGACCATCCGGATGTTGTTACGCGCATGTGCGTGCTCGACATCGTGCCGACGTACTACCTGTACACGCACTTGACCAAGGCTTTCGTGGACGCCTACTTTCACTGGTTCCTGTTCATCCGCCCCGCGCCCTTCCCGGAGAACATCATCCTTGCGAACCCGGAGAGCTACGCGAATGGGCCGCCTGAGCTGCGTGCGGAATATCTGCGCATGATGAGGAACCCGGCCAACGTGCACGGAATGTGCGAGGATTACCGTGCTTCGGCCGGTATCGACATGCAGTTCGACGAAGCGGACCTGGACAAGAAGATCTCCTGTCCCCTGCACGTGCTGTGGGCGAAGGATGGGGCAATGGGGCGGATGTTTGACGTATTGAGTATCTGGAGCGAGCGTGGCACCCACGTCACCGGCGCCCCGATGCCAGGCGGACATAACTTCCAGGAGACGCATCCGCAAGAGACGCTGGCGCAGTTGTTGCCGTTCCTGGCGGGGTGATCGCAGCACGTCAGCGGGCGGCTGCCGATCGGGTTGCCGGCGCGCTTTGCTTCGTCAACCACGGCAGCGCAATACCGGCCGTCATGAGGGCTATCGCCACAAATTGACGTGGCAGCGGGATTTCACCGAGAACCACCATGCCGGTCAATGCCGTCGTGATTGGAATGCAAGGCATGAAGAGTGATGCAGTCTGCGGGCCCAACTGCCTCACGGCATAGGTATACAGAAATATGGCGGCTGCGCCTGCCAGAAATCCCTGTATGACCATCTGAATACCGATCTCGATAGCCGCTGCCGCTCCAAGGCCCGTGGGTGCCAGGACATGGACGAGCGGGAGCGGTAGGCATGACAGGAATGCCACAGCCGCCGTCGCGCCCAGTGGATCGACCGACCAGCGCCGCAGGAGCACGGAATACGTGGAGAACATGATCCCCGACATGGCAAACAGGGCATCACCATAGAGGAGGTGGTCCCCTGAGTTCCTGGTGGCGGGAGAGACAAACAGGAGAAGGCCGCCGATGATCACCAAAACGCCCACGATCCGTACCGCGGGGATCGGGTCTTTGAAAACGATGCGCGACAGCAAGAAGGAGAACAAAACAATCGACGCGGGGCACACTGCGGCGGCGTGCGAGGCCGGGGCGTAAACCAGGCCTGAGTTGATGATGAGGGGATAAGGAAAGCCCACGAGCAGCGCCAGTACGCAAGCACGTCGCCAGCCCAGCGCCCCCATCTTTGCGAAGCCCACGCGCCACATGATAGGCACGAAAACCAACCCCGCACCTGCGAAGCGCAGGCTTGCGATGTCGGCCGAAGTCAGGTGCGCGCGCAGGCTGAAGCGCGCGGCAACGAATTGGACCGCTGTGATTGCGACCATCGCCAGGCCAGCGGCCACGGCCAGTCTCCGGTTGCCTTCGCTGGGCTCTCCAGTCATGCGCAGTCAATCTCCCGCAGGCGAGGGAAGCGCAGGATATTGGAATAAGATGCGTGTTAAAATACCGGTTGTCGACCTGATTTGAGTGAAAATCACTAAATTCTGGCGGCTCTAGCGTGGATTCTGCAATGAGCGATCTGGACAGCGTGGATTTGCAGCTCCTGCGTTTGCTTCAGGAGGATGGCCGCCGCACCACCCTCGATCTGGCTGAGCGTGTTGGGTTGTCTCCCACCGGTGCGAGCCAACGGGTAAAACGCCTGTTTCGTGAGGGCTACATCAAGGCTGTCAGGGCCGTGCTCGATCCGCAGAAGCTCGGTCGGGGAACGCTCGTGTTCATAGAGGTGCGCCTCGACCAGACCGCTCCGCATGTTTTCGACCGCTTCGCGGAGGCCGTCGCCCGGGCACCCGAAGTGTTGGAATGTCACATGGTCGTGGGCGGGTTCGACTACCTGGTGAAGGCGCGAATTGCAGACATGGCGATGTTCCAGGACTTTCTACAGCGAGTCATCCTGCCGTTACCGGGCGTCAGGGAAACACATACATACGCTTCCGTCGCCGATGTGAAGCCCGATGCCCTCTTGCCATTGTGACGTGAGGTCGCAAGAGTTGGCGCCGTAATCCCAGGGTTTGGCGACGCCGGGAGCCCGGCCGGTCGCATTGATTGGCCTTTGACGCCCGCGGGCCGGTATTGTCCGCGGCCATGGCCCGATACTCCCTGGACGAACCTCTCCCGAGCGACGTTTTTGCAGGCGTTGCCAGCCCCTTTGGAGGCTATCGGGGCTATGCGACTTTCAGCTGGCCGTGGTTCTGGCGGCGTACCGCACTGTTTGCCCCCTTTGTCACCGCAATCGCGGCCTTTCAGGCGGCGGTCATTGGTGCCGAGCTGGGTGACGCGCGCATCGGCATGTTGTTGTTCGTGGTGGGTGTGCCCATCTGGGTCTCCTTCGTCGTCTCCGGGCCCGCCCTTGCCAGCTTCGTCCGTCATTTGCGCTTGCCGCTTGCCCGGGAACGGATCGCCGTTGTTGGCGCAATTCTCGTTGGGGTTCTGATCAGTTGCGGTGGCCAATACCTGGCTGGCCGGTTTTCCCGGGCGGAAGTCTCTCCGCGGTTCTCCGCACTGTTCTCGGGGCCCGCAGGTCAGAAGTTCCGTCAGACGGCACCCGTCGTCGTCGCAATCATCTGGGGCTGTGACACCGCGCTGTTCTTCCTGCTGGGGGGAGGACTCGCCCTGCGGACCTATTTCCGGGAGCAGCGCGCCTGGGAGAGCGCCCAACATGCGAGCGAGGTTGACCAGCTGCGACGCCAGAAGAACGAAGCAGATCTGCGGCTGACGGTGTTGCAGGCCCAGGTCGAGCCGCATTTTCTTTTCAACACGCTGGCCTCGATCCACTCGCTCATCCGGACCGAACCGGCCCGCGCCGAGGCCACGATCGAGGCGTTGGTCGATCATCTCCGGGCTTCGATGCCACGGTTCCGCGCGGAAGTGGGGAGTACCCATTCGACGCTGGCTCAGCAGATTGAGGTTTGCACGAGCTACCTGGCGGTGATGAAGGTCCGGATGGCCCATCGTCTGCGGTATTCCGTGGAAGTACCCGAACCTTTGCGGACCCACGAGTTTCCGCCGCTGGTGTTGATCTCGCTGGTGGAGAACGCGATCAAACATGGCGTCGAGCCGAGCCCGACAGGCGGCAATGTCGTCCTGAGCGCTGCCGTGGAAGTCCATGGTGACTCACGGCAGCTCGCGGTCAGCGTAACCGACGACGGCGTCGGCTTGCGACCGGGGCCGAGTGGTGGGTTGGGTCTGAACAATATTCGGGAGCAGCTGGCGGCCCGCTTCGGGTTGAGCGGGGCGCTGGTCATCAGGGGTCGGACAGTGGGTGGTGTCACGGCAACGATCCGCGTGCCGTACCAGGAGCAGCGAGCGCTCAGCGAGGTAGTGGAATGACACGGCCACAGGCAGTGATTGCGGAGGACGAGGAGCCACAGCGCCGCAAGCTGCTCGAGCTGCTGGGCGAGATCTGGCCGGAGCTCGAAATCGTGGCGCAGTGCGAGGACGGCCTGGCCGCCCTCGAGTGTGTCACCAGCTTGCAACCCGCGGTGGCCTTCCTGGATATCCGCATGCCGGGGCTCACTGGACTGGAGATAGCCCGTGCCGCGGGTCCGGGTACGCATGTGGTGTTCACTACCGCCTACGACGAATACGCTGTCAGCGCCTTTGATCAAGGGGCTATCGATTACTTGCTGAAGCCCATCAAGCGCGAGCGGCTCGAACAAAGTGTGGCGCGACTGAAGGAGCGAGTCGGCTCGCGCTCGGCCAACCCGACGACGATCGGGGCGATCCTCGAGGCACTGCAGGGGAGGATGCCCGCACGCGCGCCCCTGGGCTCCATCCGTTGGATCACCGGCAGCGTGGGCAACATCACGAAGATGTTTGGAATTGACGAAGTCCTCTTCTTCCAGGCGCAGGACAAGTATGTCCGGGTCGCTACCCTGGAGGACGAGGTGCAGATACGAACGCCGCTGCGGGAGCTGTTGCTCGCGCTGGACCCGGAGGCGTTCTGGCGTATCCACCGGAGCGTGATCGTCCGGGCGGCCGCGATTCATCGGATCGAGTCGGATGCCGACGGCAAGTTACAGCTGCGCGTCAAAGGTCGCACGGATGTGCTGCCCGTGAGCAGCGCGTTTCAATATCGGTTCAGGCCGATGTAATGGAGTTGGAATGGACACTGCACTGGAAGTTCGCGGTCTCAGCAAGGCATTCGGCCGCAACCGCGCGATCGACGACCTCGACCTCGTCATCCCGCGTGGCGCGACCTACGGCCTGATCGGTCCCAGCGGGGCGGGCAAGACCACCGCGATCCGTATGATCATGTCGATCCTGTTTCCCGATTCCGGGTCGATGACTGTGTTGGGGAAGCCCTCGGCCCTGGATGCCAAGGACCGCATCGGTTACTTGCCGGAGGAGCGGGGCGTCTATCGCACGATGACGGTGCGTGCGTTCCTGTCGTACATCGGTCGGCTGAAGATGGGGGAGCGCTCGCGAGTCGATGCGCGTGCGACCCAGCTGCTGACCCGGTTGGGACTCGCGGACGCCGTGAATAAGAAGTGCGAGGACCTGTCCAAGGGCATGCTGCAACGGGTGCAGTTCGTGGCGGCCATCGTCCACGAGCCCGAGCTGTTGATTCTCGATGAGCCCTTCAGCGGGTTGGACCCTTTGAGTGTCCGGGTGTTGAAGGAGATTGTCGCCGATGAGCAGCGTCGGGGCGCGACGATCATTTTCTCGACGCATGTCATGGGGCATGCGGAGGAGCTGTGCGAGCAGATCGTGATGATTCACAAGGGTCGCAAGGTGTTGGACGAGCCGATGTCGGGTTTGCGGCGCCAGTACGACACCCGCACGATCCGCCTCGAGCCCCTCGATGTCACGACGGATCTGATGGCACTGAAGTCAGTGCCTGGAGTGGAACGGGTTCAACTGACCGACGAGGGGTGTGACATCGGGTTGGCCGCGAGCGCGGACCCCGCGATGGCGATCCGCAACATTGCCGGCACCGTTGCGCCGGCGCGCATCGAGTTGGCCCGGGTCAGATTGGAAGACGTGTTCATCCGGATTGTCGGGGGTGGATCGGGGTCGGAGGAATCGAGGCAGGCCCTGCGGACTCACCTTCAGGGTCTGAGCGGAGCGGGGGTCGCATCATGATGCAGCGAGTATGGATGGTCGCCGCGCGCGACTTCTCGGTGACGATCGGCAACAAGGGCTTTCTGTTCGGCATCCTGCTCATGCCGCTGCTGATCTGCATCTTTGTGTTTGTCGGGCCCCGCATCCTCAACGGGAGGAGCCCGGTGGTCGAAGGCCAGGTCGCGGTCATGGATGCGACCGGCAGCCTGGTTTCCGAGCTGCGGTTGGACCTGGCGCCGGCGGCCATCGCCGCTCGACGGGCGCGGGACGCGGGACCCCGCAACCCTTTGCAACGCGACGGTCCGCCGATTCCGAGTCTTGCGATGGTTGAGAAACCTTCGACCGAGGACCCTCAGGTTGCCAAGAACTGGCTGCTTCAGGCGCCGGATGCGCCCGAGCGGCACCTGGCCGTGATCGCTATTCATCCTGACGCGGTTAAACGTGCTGAAGGGAGGTCCGAGTTCGGTTCCTACGACCTGTATATCGCCTCGCGGTTGGATGAGAACACCGAGAACGTGATTCACGATGCCATGCGGCAGGGGCTGGTCAATGCCAGGTTGAAAGACAAAGGGATCGATCCGGCAGCCGTTGAGGCGTCCATGCACGTCGTGCGGCCTGTTTCTGTAACGGTTGGCGTCGGTGGTGAGCGCGAGACCCGGCGTGGGTTTAGCCGGATGCTGCCGTTTCTGTGCGGCATCCTGCTGTTCATGGGGGTCCTGACGAGCGGACAGATGCTGATGACTTCGACGATCGAGGAGAAGTCGAGCCGCGTGGTCGAAGTACTCCTGGCTGCCGTGTCTCCTTTGGAGCTGATGTGGGGCAAGTTGCTCGGTCGGCTCGGGGTGGGACTGCTGATTCTCGCGGTGTATGTCGGATTGGGGATGTTTGCCCTGCTGGAGTACTCACTGGCGGGGTTGGTCGATCCGCTGCTGCTGGTGTACTTCGTAATCTTTTATCTTCTGGCGTCGCTGGTGTATGGAGGACTGATGATGTCGATCGGCGCGGCGGTGAACCAGGTTGCTGACGCGCAGTCCCTGATGGGCCCGGTGATGATCCTGCTGGTCGCGCCCTATGTCCTCGTGCCGATGATCGGGCAGAACCCGAATTCGACGCTCAGTGTGGCGATGACGTTTGTGCCGCCCGTGAACTCGTTCGTGGTGTTGGCTCGATTGGCGTCCAGCACTCCGCCCCCGCTGTGGCAGGTGTTGGGGGCGATTGCGACCGGGGTGGTTGGCGCCGGGGTGGCGGTGTGGTTCGCGGCTAAGGTGTTCAAGATCGGGCTGCTGATGCAGGGGAAGCCACCGAGTTTCGGGACGTTGGTGAAATGGGCACGGATGGCATAGGGGAGAGCGGTGAGCCGGTTTCGTCTCCAGCATACGTTCGTGGTGCTTGTCATTCCGGCACGTGAGCGTGACCGCGACAGTGCTGGGAAAGCCCAGTGAATCGCGCACGTTCTGTGCCCCGGGCATGACCTACGGGCTGAGTAATGCGTTGTAGAAGAACACGAACGGGTAGGAGAAAGCCATGACCGACCCAGCATTGTCTGCCAACCATCCTGCAATGGTGACAGGTCTGTTCAACAGCAGGGACGGTGCCGAGTGCGCGTATGGATCCGCGGTCAATCTCGGCTATCAGCAGCGGGACATCAACCTGGTCATGTCCGATGAAACTCGCAGGCGATTCTTCCCTACCGAGCCTCGAGCGGACACCGATTTGAGCGGTAAAGTGGCCGAGTCCACCACCGGGTCATCAAAACTCGCCGACGAGCTTGGCGGCCCCACGGGTGGGGCGATGGGGACTATTGCCCCGGTGCTCGCTGCCGTAGGCACCCTGGTACTCATCCCAGGTATCGCTTTCGCCGGTCCCATTGCGGTAGCACTTGCAGCCGCGGGTGCCGTTGGTCTCGCCGGCGGCCTGATCGGTGCCCTGAGCAACTGGGGCATCCCCGAGGACCGCATTCACCAATATGAAACGGGCATTCGCGGCGGAGCAATTCTCCTGGGAGTGAAACCGCGCTCCGATGGCGACGCAGCCGCGCTGGAGCGGCGCTGGAAAGCATGTGGGGGAGAGTTAGTCCATTCGTGAGCGACCTCGGCGGCTCCAGCGAGTCGCCGAACGATCAGAGTGAGAGGTGCGTCCAGTTGTTACTGCTGTACGAGCTCGACGCGCCGATTCTGCGCGCGGCCGCCCTCGTCGCTGTTGGAGGCGACGGGCGACAGCGAGGCGATGCCCTTTGCAATGAGGCGCGCGGGCGCCACGTGGTAGGTGCTGGTCAATGCCTGCACCACAGCTTCGGCGCGCTTTTGCGAAAGATCGGCGTTGTGGGCGAACTGACCCTGGTTGTCGGTATGCCCGACGATGTAAACCTTGAGGGAGGGGCTGCTGTTGAGTAGCTTCGCCATGGCGTCGAGTTGCGCCTTGGACTCGGGTTTGATCTGCGCCTGGTCGGTATCGAAGTAGATGCCATACAGCGCCACCTTCCCGCTGCTGGCCAGGCTCTTCTGCAGAGCCCCGGCATCCAGCACCTGTCCGGTTTGCATGGGCTGCACTTCCACTACTTGCTCGTACACCAGCGTGCGGTGATTGGAGGCGCCATCATCCATGATATGCAGGAAGACGTAGGCATCTCCCGACGGGCGGGCGAGCTTGGCGAGGATGGAGCGGTGCGAGCCGCCGAAGGCCGCCGCGGGTCCTGGCAACGCCACCTTGCCCGAATTCAACACGAAAGACTGGAAATCGCCGCCGCACTGCTCCTTGGCGCAGCGGAATAGGATCTGGAAGCTGCCTTTTTGTAGCGCCTCCAGATAATTGCGCTCCACCTCCAGTGTCGACTTGTCGGTGGCGATGGTATAGCCGATGCGAGTGATCCTGCCTTCGAGGTTCAGACCCTTGGCGGTGGATTCCTTGTCAATCGGCTGGTTGGGCAGGACCGACTCATCGAAGGCCGCGTTCGAGTAGTTGTTGATACTTGCGCCGGCAAAGCGGCTCAAGAGGGGATGGTCCTTTGCACCGGACACGTCGTCCGCCAGGGCTATCGAAGTTGACAGTGTGAAGAGCACTCCGCCCGCAAAGGCATGGAGCATGTGACGCAGCCGTGCGCTGGCCGAGGATATGATCAGTTCCATGACCGCCCGATGTGTTTTCAAAGTTATTTAAACAAGAATCATAGCGTGTCTGCCGGGCACGAATCCAGAAGACGCATGCCACGACTGAAGAAATGCGTATCACTTTCGAGTGGCTGTAAATGAAGGCGTTGCTCGGTGGCTGTCGCAATTGAGCGAAATCGTCGAGTCGGTCGCTGAGCGCCACGAGGAACCTCTGGTGGGTGGTCTGACGCTGCATCTCGGACAGCTTCTGGCCTCCGATCCGGTCCACCCGAAAAGTCGAGCTCGCGGACTCCGACCGCGGCGTCTACGGACCAGCCAAATTTCAAGATTCTTTGAGTCACCCGGGCCACCCGGCTCTCTATGGATACAAGAGCAGGATTCGAAAGCGGGCCAATTATGTCTACTCAGCTGAAATTTCTCGGACGCATGTGCGCTCTCGCCGTGCTGGCATTGTTCAGTGCTCACGCGATGGCGCAACTGCGATTCGCCGATCGCCTCCAAACCCAAGCGCAGAACTCAATAGCTTCCCGAAAGGAAGCCATCCGTCAAAGCATTGCGAATGGCACGTTCAAAGTCTCCAGCGCCCCAAAGTTGAAGAATCACGGTTCCGCGCCAGATCCCGCAGGACTCGTTGTGCCGCACTGGAACAGCTCGTTTCGCACCGAAGGCGTCGACTATCCCTTTACGGTGATCGGCGGTAATCCAGCCGTCGGTCAGACGACGGTCATACCCGTCGTGGTAGTTCCGTATCGCTTCGAGTTCGCCGACGGAAGCGCGATTGACGCGAGCACAGACGTGATCGACACAGGCACCCCGCTCGATCGCACGCTGGCGTCACCTATTTTCAACGACTACCCGTTCATGGCCGGCAGCACGCCGCTCGGTCCGACCCAGTGGGGCGATGCCTACATGCGCGGGAACTTCTGGTCCGTGCACGGGGGGCAGGACTCGGGCTATCACACTCGCCTGCAGGTCGTTCGTGTCACGCCTGCCCAGGTGATCAAAGTTCCGGCCGACCAGGGTTTCACCATCACGTACGGCAGCGAGACAATCGGGTTTGTGGACTACACATACCTTACTGAGCTGATGGCCGGGAGCATCGCCGCCTTGGGCATCCCTGCGTCCATGCTGTCCATCCACTTGGCAGGCGAGTTGATCGCCGTTACACCTGTCGGGCCTGCGGTCGCGGGCTACCACTACGAAGCTGATGTCAGCTCAATCACCGGTGTGCCGGGTATCAACACATACATCGAGACGGGGACCTTCCCTGAGCAGTCCGCGGTGCTGCGCCGGGGAATTGGCGGCGGCGCAGTCCTGGCGCATGAAGTAGTCGAATGGCTCATGGATCCGCTCGGAAGCAACGGTACCCCTGCCTGGCAATCACCGGACATACCCCAGCTCTGCGATAGCTCGGTGATGGAAGTGGCGGATCCTCTCGAGTTTCGCTCCTGGACCCCCGTTACCTTCAACGGCCGCAGTTACGAGTTTCCGGATGTCGTCTTCCTTCCGTGGTTCGGCCGCATGGCGACCAGGTACTCCGTCAACGGCTGGTACAGCATGGGCAATTCCCTGACCAGCTACTCGCAGAAGTGCCCGTTTTACGAGAGCTATCTCTACTACTACTTTCCAAACGATGCCACTGTGGGTGCCGCTTATATGACCAGCCTCAACACGCTTCATCAGGCGACACTCTATGCTTCCTTCGGCGGTGTGTTCCAAAGCCTCTTGCTGAACAATGTAGACCCGCTGAACCCGAAAGCTCCACCGATAACCGTTTCCCCACTGGAAGTGCCCGGCGCGCTCGGTGGCACGTTCGCGCTCCATATCAACGATCGGAGCCAGGTGGTTGGAGTTTGGTTCGACGCTCAAGGACGCGAGCATGGGTTCGTGCTTACGAATGGACGATACACAACCATCGATGTCCCGGGAGCCGTCGCCACCGAGGTGCTGGGAATCAACAGCGGTAACTTACCCACACTCGTAGGAGACTATGAGGATGTCAACGGCGCGCTACACGGTTTTACCCTCCAGGGCGCCAATTTCAAGACAATTGACGTGCCCAATGCGATCGGTACCGTGGTGTCGGGTATCAACGCGAGGAACCAGATCGTGGGTAGGTTCCAGACGCCCTCCGCAACGGTACGCGGCTTCATTGGAAATCCGGGTACGACCGACACTCTCGATTATCCAGTCGGGGCAACATTGCCCGCGGGCATCAATGATGCCGGGCACGTCGCCGGCACGTACGTAACTGGTGGCAACTATATATCGCCAGCCCCAGTGCAGAATGCGTTTGTCTTCGGTGCCGGCAACTTCATCGCGGCGGACGGGGGTCTCGCAATCGACGCGCTGCCGACAACGCTCAACGACATCAACAACGATGGACTGATCGCAGGAAGCTTTCTGGTGCCTGGAAGCGGTCCGACAGCCACGTTCGGGGTGCCGTATAGCGTCTTTTTCGCCACTGGCGCCAGCGGTCTGGGCTCGGACGAGTCTCCGTCGGGCGCCGTCGCAATCCCTTTGCCGTTGAGCCCGCCGCGCAAAGCGCCGGCGGGTAATTAATTTAGAATGAATGTGACTACTGCCGGATCACTCACCAAGTGAGACACTGGCGACAAACTGCTCGACGTTAGCCAACACGGGTCGTTGATCCCCTGCGAAGGCCCAATGGTCTGCGCCGTCGAGCTCGACAAAGCGCGCCTTGGCGATGTGGCTCGCGAGATAGCGGCCAGCGCCGATGCGAACGGCGCGATCCCCGCGACGATGCAGTACGAGGGTCGGGGCAGAAATTCGCCTCAGAAGATTGCGCACATCCGTATCGCGCAACCCCTCGAGCAGGCCCTTGAGGGCTCCGGGACTCGACGCGGCCCGGAGCAGGCCCGCCCACCAGGCTCTCGACTGCGGATCGGCGGACAGGCTCGGTGCGAACACCTCGATGCCGGCGGGTCCACCCCAGCCCGTGACGAGCTGCTGCAACCAGGTGTCATACTGACTGGCCTGTAGCGCGTGTGGGTAGTCAGGTGTCGCGCTTCCCTTGGCTAACGAGCCGAACAGAATCAATCCAGCGACACGCTGCGGACGATCGGCGGCATACTGAATACACGCCGGTCCGCCCTCGGACGCACCGAACAGCACGATGCGACGGGTGCCAATGGCGTCGAGCACGGTGCCGATGTCCTGTGCGGTTGCAGCGACGCTCGGGTTGAGCCCAACCCGGTCGGAGAGTCCAACACCGCGACGATCGAGCAGGATGAGGCGCCCCATTCTGGCGAGCGAGGACAGAAACGCCCGGCACCGAGGCTCTTCCCAAAGGCGTTCGACGTGGGAGACGAACCCGGGCAGTAGCAGAATATCAATGTCGCCAGCGCCGCAGGTCTGGAAGGCGAGATGGATGCCGCCACCGCTGACGTAGCGCGTAAGGGGCGTACCCTGGCGCTGCGATGTTGGGCTCGTGTCGAGCAGGGAACGTGTTTCGACTTCAGGTGCTACGCCAAGCTCGTCGCGAAGACGCTGCGTTAGAAGTTCGAAATGGCGCTCTGCGGCCGTGCGATCTCCGGCGAGTAGTAGATTGCGGATGAGGTGTCGAGCGTAGACTTCGCTCAGCGGATCGAGCTCAACGAGTCGGCCGGCGTGTACGGCTGCGGTAGCGTAGTCGCCGCCTCCATTCCTGTCATGCACCACGCGCTCGAGCGCTTGGATGGCCCTGCCTCGCAAGGCCTCGCGGCGAAAGAAAACCCACTCATCGAATTGCGGGCAGTCGTCTAGCGAGAAGCCTTCGAGGAATGAGCTTGGATAGAGGCGGCACGCCAGCTCGAACTCGCCCCGGTCGCAGGCCTGCTCGAACAGCTGCGAATCCAGGTGCAGGTTGTTCGCTGACGACCATCGAAGCGTCGACCGGTCGACTGTCAGAACGCCGTCGCCAAGAGCGAGCTGGAGGCGATACAACAGGCGCCGCAGTCGTGCCCGCACGACCTGTTCGGCGCTCTCCGGCCACAACAGGGTGGCGACGACGTCGCGGCCGACGGAGCCCTTCGCCTCGGCCAGGTAGACCAGCAGGGCGAGACCTTTGCGCAACGCCAGCGGGCACGGCCGCTCGTCCCGGAGAATTTCCGGAAACCCGAGCGTCCGCAGTCTGAATTCGGCCATCGTGATGCGCCCCAATGACGGCGTCCGGGGGACGCTCAGGGGACGCCCCGATCCTACCATTCGCGGCAAGGTATGGGTTGCCAGCTATCTCGAGAGGAATTGCCATGAAACGACTGGGCGAGCACGCGATCGTCATCGGAGCCAGCATGGGTGGGCTGTTGGCGGCCCGCGCGCTGTCGGACTTCTTTACCACTGTGACTGTGCTCGAACGCGATGCGTTTCCGACAGCAGACACTGCACGCAAAGGGGTCCCGCAGGGTCGCCACGCCCATGGACTTCTCGCGCGCGGGAGCGCTGTGCTCGAGGAATTGTTTCCGGGGTTCAGTAACGAGGTCGTCGCAATGAGCGGCGGAATCCGCGGCGATGTCG
>Ga0070665_100002913_pt1 | contig 18496 bp, 16 predicted proteins | sample KBSS13metaG_FD_65862 | JGI IMG/M metagenome (GOLD analysis project Ga0070665, IMG submission 65862) | Switchgrass rhizosphere microbial communities from Kellogg Biological Station, Michigan, USA - KBS S1-3 metaG | ecosystem: Host-associated > Plants > Roots > Rhizosphere > Soil ...
CATCAAGGTTCTCGCGCTGCTCCAAGGGGAGCCGCACCTTGAGGGTGCCCAGGACAACCAGCCGGCGCGCGAATCTGCCAAACGCGGTGCGAGGCGTTTTCGTGCACTCGTTCGCAAGTACCCGCGACAGGTACATATCGGGTGTGGACCGAAACACGCGCGAAAGTCTATGGAAGCTCTCGGGTGGCAATCGATCGCCGGGAGGCGCTTCGCTAGCCAATCGCGACGCGCAATCCAAGTTCGACCGCGAGGTCCGTACCGTCTTGACGCTGATAGGCAGTGCCGCCAAAAGCAAGATCGTCGAAAGAACCCCGACAAGGGTTGACTTCCTCATTTCAACTCCGATGGCCAAGTGGATGCCATACTCCAAAAAATGTTAGTAATTACCACCGTTAGTCCTGCTTGTAAGCACCTGTAAAGCGAACTCCTCCCAGCCAACTGCCGTAAAAGCAATGGACCGAACAGCCTTTACGCGGTCAATGGCCGCCGGCGTGGGCAAACCGACGCCTCGGCACGATTAGGACGTGAGGCCGATCAGCCGCCGGCCGCACGACTCCATCATAACGCTCGCGGCCGGTGCACTGCATCGGTGGTTATCCCGCCACCGTGCCGCCGAAGCAGATGATATAGCCGTCGGGGTCTTCCCCCCTCCGAAGGTGCCATGCGATTCTCGGCAGGGCGTCTGCTGTGCCCGGCTGCCTTCTGTATTCCTGCTAGTACTGTGTGGCTTGGCCGGAAAAATCCCCTCGCAAACCCAAGCGGTTCTAGGGCGAAGAAGATTCGGGACCGATTTTACGTCTTATCTAGGGCATGAGCCGACGACTCCGCTACGTCCCAGACGGCGGTGCCCTGGTCGAGGTGACCTGCCGCACCCTTCACAGCCGTTACCTCCTCCGGCCCGGCCGGGCGCTCGACGAGGTCATCGTCGGCGTCCTGGGCCGGGCCCAGCGTCTCTATGAGGTCCGTTGCTGCGGCTACGTGTTCGCGTCGAATCACTATCACCTCCTGCTCGACGTCGACAATGCCCGCCAGTTGGCCCGGTTCATGTGCCACGTGCAATCCAACCTCGCCCGGGAGATCAGCCGGCTCTATGGCTGGACGGAAAAGATCTGGTCACGGAGGTATCAGGCGATCGTCGTCAGTGGAGAGGAAGAAGCGCAGGTCGAGCGGCTGAAATATATTCTGAGCCACGGCCCCAAGGAAGGGCTCGTCGAGCGTCCCCGGGACTGGCCGGGAGTGCACGTCGCCAAAGCGTTGGCCGAAGGAGCGGAGCTCAGGGGCTACTGGTTCGACCGGACCCAGGAGTACGCCGCCCGCAATCGGGGAGAGAAGTTCGATCGTCTCCAGTACGCGACCGTCGAGACGCTGCACCTCTCTCCGCTTCCTTGCTGGAAGCACCTGCCGACCGAGTTCTGGAGAGCGCGGTCCCTCAACCTAGTCCATGAGGTCGAAGAGGAGATGTCGGCCCGAAGGTTGAGAGCGGGAAACCAGCCTCTGGGTGTCGCGGCGATCCTGGGTCAACATCCCAACGATCGTCCGAAGCATTCGAAGAGGTCGCCCGCGCCGCTCTTCCATGCGATGAGCGCCAAGGTGCGCCATGAGCTCTGGGAAGCCTACGCTTGGTTCGTAGCGGCTTTCCGGGATGCCTCCGAGAAGCTTCGAGCGGGAGATCGCAGCGCGGTGTTTCCAGCGGGCAGCTTCCCGCCAGCGCTGCCTTTCGCGGGAGGGTAGCTTCTCTCCAAGCCGCACCTGCCGACAGGCGTTGGAACGGAGCGAGCCTCTCGAGCAGGCTACAGGGCAAAGTGTGTCTCGAAGGCCGGCAAAGATCAGAGAGTGCTCCGAAATAGACCGCACGAACGCCTTCAGGACGTCCGCGACGAGGTGGATTGCGACTTCAAGAGCCTCCAGAATGCCGGTCAGTGCCGAGGCTATGGCGCTGACTTACTTGTTCGGCGGGCACCTATTTGGTGGTTCGTCGCGGCTTTCCGGGATGCCTCGGAGAAGCTTCGAGCGGGAGACCGCAGCGCGGTGTTTCCAGCCGGCAGCTTCCCGCCAGCGCTACCTTTCGCGGGAGGGTAGCTCCTCTCCAGGCCGCACCTGCCGACAGGCGTTGGAACGGAACGAGCCTCTCGAGCAGGCTACAGGGCAAAGTGTGTCTCGAAGGCCGGTAAAGATCAGAGAGTGCTCCGAAATAGAACGCACGAATGCCTTCAGGATATCCGCGAGGAGGTGGATTGCGACTTCAAGAGCCTCCAGAATGCCGTTCAGTGCCGAAGCTACGACGCAGAAAGGTCCGTTTGCGAATTCCGTATGCCTTCTTTACTGGTGTGGCTGGCACCTATTTGGCTGGCGGGCTATTGTTCAGCAGTATATCGACTCGTCCGAGATTGGTGTACCTCTTTTCAATAGAATCGAAACCCAATGGCTACCTTGCGCGTGCGGGCCTGAGCCGCATAGTGTCGTGCTCCGCCGTCGCGCGCACACTCCTCGCAAATCGAGTCAAGGTACGAAGCTTACTAATGGGCTGGGGGAAGTAAAACAGGATTACTACAGAGGAACTTCCCGGGCTGGGGTGACTCCCTAGCCCGGGTTGCTGCCCTTACCGCAGCCAGTACCCCATGATGGTCCCGAGGAGCCACATGGCGACTTCGCGGGCGTGTCCATCTTCGGTTTTCTTGAGGAGCAGATAAAGGGAGGTGACGATGATGGGCAAGCTTAGGGCCAGTCGAATGTACGTGTTCAAGAGCGGTTCTCCTCTCAAATAGGTATATAGCAACAGATTGCGGATTTACTTGACCTATTTGTCTTGTTCTCCGCCTCAACAACTCCAACTTCAGAACCGGTTCTATAGCGTAGAATACGCTCAGTCTGGAGGACATGGCAAGACTAGAGCCTCGACACAGCAGATCGGTTTTGTAGGACTTATAGAGGCAGCCACATCGGACCGCCATCCTAAGGCTCTGCGGCGCATTGCGCGGAACAGCGGGTCAGGCCAGGTATCCGAGCAGCTTCTCGGGATCGACCGGTTTCACCAAGTGGACGTCGAAGCCGGCCTCCAGGGCCCGCCGCCGGTCTTCTTCCTGTCCGTAGCCGGTGACGGCGATGAGGCGGACCTCGGCGGTCTCCGGGTTTCGCCGCAGGGCTCCGGCGACCTGGAATCCGTCCATTCCGGGCAGGCCGATGTCGCAGAGCACGATGTCCGGATGCACGGATTTCGCGGCTTCCAGGCCTTCGGGCCCGGTGTAGGCCAGCGTGACTCCGAAGCCGCAGAGCTCGAGGAACAGCCCCAGGCTCTCGGCCGCATCCCGGTTGTCTTCCACGACCAGAATTCGCCGGGTCTCTTTGCCGGGCGAGCCGGTCTCCGTGCCGTGCGCCGGTTCCGACAGCTCCTCTTCGCGGGGGATCCGGAGGGTGAACTCCGCCCCCTTCCCGGGGCCGTCGCTCGCCGCCTGGATCTGGCCGCCGTGCAGCTCCAGCAGCTCGCGGGCGACCGCCAGCCCCAGCCCCAGTCCGCCCTGGCTGCGGTCCAGCGGCTGGTGACCCTGGGTGAAGGTCTCGAAGATGTACGGGAGCACCTCGGACTCGATGCCGATGCCGGTGTCGCGCAGGGTGATGACAGCCTGCCGGCCGTCGGTCTCCAGCCGCACGGTCACCCGGCCCTCCCTGGGGATGAACTTGCCGGCGTTGTCGAGGATGTTGCCCAGGGCCTGGGTCAGCCGCAGGGGGTCCCCCTGGATCCACAGAGGCGCCTTCGGCAGCTCGAGGCCCAGCTCGACGCCGGCGGCCTCCAGGAGTCCCCGGTGGTCCTCGGCGCTCTCGCGGACCAGCCGCGCGAGATCGATCCGCTCGCGGTGGAGCGTGACCTGGCCCTTGCTGATCCGCGCCACGTCGAGCAGGCCGTCGACGATCCGCGCCAGGAGCTGGATCTGGCGCTCGACCAGCTCGCGGGTGCGGTCGGCGATCTCGTCCTCCCCCTCGTGGGCGCGCAGGCGGAGCACGTGCAGGCCGTTGCGGATCGGGGCCAGCGGGTTCCGCAGCTCGTGCGCCAGCATGGAGAGGAAGGAGTCCTTGCGGTGGTTGGCGTCGCGCAGGGCCTGGATCATCTGCGCGGTGGCGATGGCCATGGCGGCCGAATCGCCCAGCGCCTGCAGGGTCTCCAGCTCCTCCGCGCTCGCCTGGTGGAAATCCGCCCAGTAGGCGCCGATCGCGCCGACCGGATCGTCCTTCCGGATGGGGGTCATCGCCAGGCTCTTGACGAACGTCGGCCGGTAGGCTTCGTGGGGGATCCGCGGGTCCGCGTAGATGTCGGGGACGGCGGTCTGCTGGCGGTTCAGCATGCACCAGCCGGAGATGCAGCTCTCCAGCGGGAAGCGCCGCCCTTTCCAGAGCGGACCGATGGCGTTCTCCTCGACGTAGTGGCAGAGGTCGCCGTCGCGCAGCACGACGGTCACGCCGTCCGCGCCGGTCAGCTCCCGGGCGCAGTCGCGCAGCACCGCCATGATGGATTCCATGTCACGGCAGAAGGAGAGCCGTTGAACCACGCGGATGAGCTCAGTCTGAAGCGCCATAGCAGTAACCCCCCTGGATCGCCCACCTGGGAGCTGAATTGTACGTCTGGATTGTGGTTTCCGGAATATCCAGGCGTGCGATCCAAGGACCGGAAGGACCGGCTCCTAGGCCGGAGCCTTGGCGCGCGCCCGCACCCCTCGCGGATCGCGGGCCGAAGGCGTGGAGCCGGACGCAGGCGGGAGAGCTGCGAAGCGGCCGAAGAAGTCGCCCAATATGGGCTTCAGCGGTGCCGTCAGGCATCCGCTGCAAGCCGGGGGTTAAGAGCGCCTAACAAAACCGGCCCAACGGGCCGGGAGAGCATAGCCCAGGGCTGAGGCCGCAGGCCGATGCCCTGGGTTCACGGGCGCCAACTCCGGGCGGCCTGAAAGGCCGCGAGAGGCTTCAGGCCCACACGTAGCGCGCGCTCTCGCGGCCTTTCAGGCCGCCCGGAGTTGGCGCCCCCGTTGACCCAGGGCATCGGCCTGCGGCCTCAGCCCTGGGCTAGATTCTCCCGGCCCGTTGGGCCGGCAACCGGTATTGTTAGGTTTTTTAACGAGCGCTTTGACGCTTCACCGTGCGGACGGCCATCCGGTGCAAGCGTGGGTTCGGCGGCCATCAGAGCCTAGTTCTATACTCAGCCTCCGAGAACACAGTAAGCATTTCGGATGCAATATTAACCAGCGATCGCCATTGCTCAGGCGGCTGAGACCACCACTGGAAGCGCCACTCAGAAAATAGATCGCCAAAGACCGCAAGCTGAGTGACTGTGCCATCCAATCCGCTCCGATTACTGAGGGCCGGTGCAATTGAAAGCGTTAGCCCAACAATGCGCGAATAGAATGAAGACAGCACTTCCGAATCAATGGGCAGCGGATCGTAACCTACAAGCCGCACGTCTGGCCAAGGAGTGATGATCTTTGAACGGAACAGCCACCAATCAGTCTGCCGACTTCGCACCTCCCAGGCGTGCCACTTACTGAACGACGGACATACTATAAGCTGTAAGCGTCGAGCGCCGATTCCCGGAGCGGACACATCACAGGTGGCGGGGCGATCCTCGGTCCTGACACGCTCCCAATCAGCGGCCTCTTGCTGCCTTAACATAAATTCCCGTGCCTGACGATTGCCCATATATCTGTGGTCGAACGTTCGACATGAGCGGCGGCGCAAAGGGCGCGAAGCGGCCTTTGGGACGTCCGCTCGATGAAGGGGTTAAGACGTCATTCTTCCGCCTAGAGTCGCTGGAAAGGTACGAGGATGACGCCTCGGCGTCGGGTCCTCCGAAGGCCTAACCGACCCACGCATCCCGCACAGCGCGAATATGGCGCCAGTCGGTACCGCAGCAGCCACCCAGTACATTGAGTCCTGGTAAAGCACCTTTGAGGCCCCGGTACCGTTGAGCGAGGTCCTTCGGATCTCCTATGTCCAGTTCGGTTGATTCGTCGAGTTCGGCGTGGCTCTTGGTCGAGGCGTTGGCACGTAGACCGCGAATGCGCGAAATCCACGGTTCGCCGGCGCCCAGGGCATTTTCGAAGTGCGTCGGATGCGCACAATTGATGGCGAAGTAAGCCGGCGGAGCAGACGCGTCCACTTTTTCTATGGCATCACCTAGCGACTCTCCACTTGGCAGCCGGCCGTCTGTTTCAACAGTGAATGAAATGGCCACCGGCAATCCTACACGGTGCGCTGCCATGGAGATGCCCAAAGCCTCAGCCGATGTGGTCATGGTGACGGCTGCGAGCATGTCGACCCCGCCCGCGGCCAGCGCCGCAGCCTGAGCGTGGTGATAATCGGCAGCATCGGCCGCGCTGTTGGGTGCCTCAGCAATGTAGCCGTCTCCCCGCGGACCGATGACTCCGCTGACAACGATTGGCCCACTGAGGCGCGGCGCCCAGCGCGAACGCATCGAGCACATCATCTGCGCCGCCTGGGTGTTGAGTTCTCTCAGACGCGCGGCATCCACGCCCAACAAAGCGCCCCAGTCGGAACTGGCACGCCACGTAGGTGTTTCAAGTATGAAGCCAGCGCCGGGCGTCTCACCGCAGAGTTCCAGGTACGGAACGTAGTAGCTCTTCAAGCGTTCCCTGCCAAGCTCGTCTTCCAGTAACGTGAACGCCGCGAAGTGCGGCAGTTCGATCTTGTCGATGAAAACGAGCGAGGTCTCGAGTCCACCATCGCTCAAGAAGATTCCTCCATCGAGCTGGGGAAGTGCACTAGCCATGCTCCGACTCCTCCTTCAACAGTTGCTTCTACCTACTGGTAGCCTACCGGTCGGCCGCGCGAGCCCGCACCCCGCGCGGGTCGCGGCCGAAGGCGCGGAGCTGGCCGCAGGCGGCGCTGACGTCGTCGCCGCGGCGGCGGCGGACGGTGGCGATCCAGCCGCGCTGGCGCAGGCGCTCCTTGAAGGCCTCGATGCGCTCGTCGCTCGGCGGCACCATGCGGTCGCCGAGCACGGCGTCCGGGTTGACCGGGATCAGGTTCACCTTGCCGCGCACGCCGGAGAGCAGTCGGGAGAGCTGGTCGGCGTCGCGGATGGAGTCGTTGACGTCGCGGATCAGGATGTACTCGAAGGTGAGCCGCCGCCCCTTCTCCAGGGGGAAGCGCTTGAGGGCGGGCATCAGCTCGGCCAGCGGATAGGTGCGGTTGATCGGCATGATCTGGCCGCGGCGCTCCTCGTCCGGCGCGTGCAGCGAGATCGCCAGGTTCGGCCGGCGCTCCCAGCGGGCCATCTCCTCCAGGCCGGGGAGGATACCCACCGTCGAGACGGTGATGCGGTGCGGCGAGATCCACTCGGTCAGGATGTCGAGCGCGGCCTTGACGTTGTCGACGTTGAGCAGCGGCTCGCCCATGCCCATGAAGACGAGGTTCAGCCCCTCCATCGGGAGGTCGCGGTCGGCGCGGATGGCGAGCACCTGGCCGACGATCTCCCCGGCGGTGAGGTTCCGCCCCGCGCCCCAGTAGCCGGTGACGCAGAAAGAACAGGCGAGGGCGCAGCCGGCCTGGCTCGAGATGCAGAAGGTGCGGCGGTGGCGCTCCGGGATGTCGACCGCCTCGATGGTGGCGCCGTCGCGCAGCCGGAAGAGGTATTTGCCGGTGCCGTCCTCCGAGAGATGGCGCGAGGTGATCTCGGGAAGGCCGACGCGGAACTGTTCGGCGAGCCGGTCGCGCATCTCCTTCGGCAGCTCGGTGATCTCGGAGAAATCGCCGATCGCCCGCTCGTAGAGCGCCTGGTAGATCTGCTTGGCGCGGAACGGGCGGTCGGTGACCGGCGCGATCGTCGCCGCCAGGCGCTCGCGCGAGAGCCCGAGCAGGTCGGGGCGCGTGTCGGTCTCTGTCGTTTCGATCATGAGTGCGCTCCTGGTCCGGAGCGGCGACACCGGAAGGGGGCGAGGTTAGCTGACCCGGCGGCGGCGCAGCCGTCGCGTGGGATCGATGCCGATCGACTTCAGGAAGTTCAGGTCCCGGCCGTCGATCTGGAAAGCGGGCTCGCCCGAGGTCGGCCAGCGCGGCGCGGTCAGGGAGACCGCCTCGGCGTCCTCGACCTCGCGCTTGCAGTCCACCAGGAGGTAGAGCGAGTAGCCCTCCTCCCGGATCTTGCGCAGCGTGCGGTTGATCTCCGACGACTCCGAGATGGCCTCGGAGAGGGCTCGCCGCAGATCGCGCAGCATCGTATGAAGCTTGTCGTCCAGCTTGCAGTCCCTCCGGCTCTGTAGGATGGAGCCGAGGCGATTATCGCCTCCGTCCAACAGGGTGTCAAACCATTCCTCCGCCTGCAACAGATGGCGGCAACCCCCCATTCCCCCGGCATTTCGCGCAGGCTTCGGCATGGTACTCTTTGCCGTTCCTCTCGGGTGGACAGCAGGTCGGGAGCCGCCTTCGGAGGAGCCGCTGAGGAGGAGGAGCCGATGACCCAGCCGATCGAGGCCGGGCCGGGGCAGCCGGGGGCATGGTTCTCCCTGTCGCCCCCCCCGCGCGAGATCCAGCCGCTGGCGGGGGACGTGTCCCCGCGCCGCTATTTCCGCGTCGTGCTCGCCGACGGCACCACCGCGATCCTCGCCAATTATCCCGAGGAGATCCGCGCCACCTGCGTGCGGTTCCTGCGCACGACCACGATCCTGCTCGAGGCGGGCGTGCGGGTGCCGCGCGTGCTGGCCGGGGACTGCGGGGAGGGGTGGATGCTGGTCGAGGATCTCGGCCCCCGCACGCTGGGCGAGTGGGGGCGCGGCCGCCCGTGGAGCGAGCTGGCCGGCTGGTTCGAGCACGCGCGCGGGCTCAGCGAGCGCATCTCGCGCCTGCCCGCGGAGGGCCTCGCGGAGCTCAACCCGATCCTCGGCCAAGAGCTGCTCGCCAGGGAGCTCGCGCAGACGTGGGACCTCTTCCTGGAGCCCCAGGGGCTGGTAAGCGACCCCGCCCTGGCGGCGGATCTCCGCGCCGCGCTCGACACGCTCTGCGAGACGCTCGGGGCCGAGCCGCCGGTGCCGTGCCACCGCGACTTCATGGTGCGCAACCTGATGCCGCTGGCGGACGGCGGCCTGGTGGTGCTCGATCACCAGGATCTGCGCCTGGGTCCGCCGTTCTACGACCTGGCCTCGCTGCTCAACGACACGCTCTTTCCACCCCCGGACGCCGAGGAGGCGCTGCTCGCGGCGGCCGCGCCCCTGCCGGCCGACCGCGTCCGCTATCACCGGGCCGCGGCCCAACGGAGCCTGAAGGCGGTGGGGACCTACGCCAAGTTCGCCAGCATGGGGGCGGACCGGCACCTGCCGCTGATCGCGCCGACCCTGGCCCGGTTCGTGAAGCATTTTTCGAGGATCCCGGAAGGCGAGCTTCTCGCGGCGCGCCTGGAGGCGTCCTGGAGTCCCGCCCTGGAGACTCCGGGACACTATGGATCTGCTACACTGGCTTCGCCATAGAGGCAGCCTTGAGGGGCGTAGAAGCAACGCCCCGGGAGAACGTTTATGCCTTCCCTCGGTGTACCTGAACTCGCGATCATCTTCCTGATCATCATCGTGCTCTTCGGCGCCAGCAAGATCCCCCAGATCGGCAAGGGGCTGGGCGAAGGGATTCGCAACTTCAAGAAGGGGATCAAGGAGGCCGAGGAAGATCAGACTCAGATCCCCGAGAAGACGGGCCACAATCCGTAGCCCCGCCTTCGGTCTGACGAGATCCACCCCTTCCTAGTGCCTGCCTGACGCCGGCGCGTGCCGATGTGGCGCGCGGCGGGCTGCCCAGAGGCAAGGCGGAAACGAAAAAGCCGGCGGAAGCCGGCTTATCGCGTCTGGTCGGACTGTACGCGCCAGACTTGAGCCGGCTTCAGCCGGCTTTTCGTCTTATTGCGCGGATGGTCGCGTACGCTCACCTCCCGCGCCGGGGCGCGATCGGTCTTCGCCACCGACATCATCAGCCGGGAGGCCTGCCGGGACGCCTGCTTCTCGGCCCTGCGGTTGTAGTCCGCGTAATGGGCGAGCACCTCCCGGACGAAGCCGCGCGTCTCGGCGAAGGGAGGAACCCCCTTGTAGCGCTGCACCGCTCCGGGCCCCGCGTTGTAGGCGGCGAGCGTCCGCTCGAGATCCCCCTTGTAGTCCTTGATCAGGCCGCTCACGTAGCGGCTGCCCACCTCCACGTTGACGCGGGGATCCAGGAGGTCCCCCTTGACGCCGTAGTCCGCCGCCAGCTCGGGGATGACCTGCATGAGGCCGAGCGCCCCCTGGGAGGAGACGGCGTGGGGGGTGAAGTCGGATTCGACGGCGATGATGGCGGCCAGCAGCAGGCCGTCCACCTGGTGGCGCTCGGCCGCGAGGACGATGTCCTTGCCGAAGGGCATCCGGCGCAGGAGACGTCGCCGCGATTCCGGGCTGGCGCCGGGATCGAGCAGGGAGAGCTGCCGCGGCTCCAGGGCTGGGTTGACGGCGGCCTCGAGGTCGCCGGGCCGGAAGGCGTGGAACTTGCCGTCGGACGTGCCGGCACCGTTGACGAGGAAACGCGCGATGTCCTGCGTCTCGGCGGGCGGCGGCATCAGATAGGGATCGGTGGGCGCGGTATCGGAAGGAGTGGATTCGAAGATGAACGCCAGGAACAGGACCGCTGCCATCAGGGTCAGCGGGGTTCGTAATCGGCTGGGTAATCGCTTCATGGGCCGGTTTTTCCTCTTTGCTCTCTGCGGACCCGTCCCCTCCGGAGAGGCGACGGGCTCACGGCCGCATGCTGGTCAACAGAAAAAGCGCACACCCCGGCCAGGGGGCCAGGGTAGCACCAGACACGTATGACGGGAATTTAGAGTTGCGAGATCTGTGCCAGCAAGGGGTCTGGAGCTCAGGAGGTCGGCAGGTCGGAGGCGCCCGCGCCGTTCGCGGACCGCACCTTGCGGCGGGGCTGGCGGCGGCCGGTCAGGTCGTAGTCCTCGATCCCGATGCCGAGGTCGGAGACCTTGTTGCGCAGGGTGTTGCGATGCACGCCGAGCGAGCGTGCGGAGCGGCAGAAGTTGCCCCGGTTGGATTTCAACGAGGCCACGATGAACTGGCGTTCGAATTCCCGGCGTGCCTGCTCCAGAGTCAGGCCCCGGTGAACGAGCTCGTCGACAATCTGGTACAGGCGCCCATTGAGATTCTGATCGGCCAAGAGCGTTTTTCCCTCAAAAGCGGAAGCTGACAGCTTACCACAGGCGCTCGCCTCCCAAGCGCCTGTGGTGTGCCCGCGGCTACTTTGGATCGAGCCGGTCGCCGAGCTTGATCGGGTACCGCGACTCGATGATCTTGGCGACCGAGAACCGCTTGTGGACGGAGAGGACGGCGAGCTCGCCCATGACGACCGGCGGCAGGCCGGGCCGGTTCTCGCGGTAGATGGTGAAGATGTCGCCGGGCGTGGTGTCCTGCTCGCCGATGTCGATGTGGACGACGGCGTCGGCGCCCAGAGCGAGGATGTCGTCCCGCGAGTAGATGATCGACGGAGCGTGCTCGAGCTTCTCCGCCGCGGCCGGGAAGTTGACCGGCCGCAAGGGGGTACTGCGGCCGAGCGGTACCGGCTCGGGCTCGAAGGGGAAGAGCAGGGCGCCGGTGCTGAGCGGGTCGCAGGACTGCACGATCTCGGCGATCGCGGTGCTCTCCTGGACCGAGAGGATGCGGACGCGCCCGACATAACGGTAGTACCGGCCCACCACCTGCCCGAGGACCGGATGCACCACCGGCCGTTCGGGGAGGACCGCCGAGAACATCTTGCCGGGCAGCAGGCCCCGCTCCCGGCCGCCGTCGACATAGATGATGTCGCCCATCGTGAGGCCGACCTTGGTGGTGTTCGTGCTGCTGCGGAAGCTGCCGACCTTCCAGCCCGTGGCGCCGCGGACGTAACCGTCCAGCGACAGCGCGTCGTACTCCGAACCGATCACCGCGTAGGGGAACGGCTCCTCGAGGTCGCCGACGTAGCCCTGGCAGTAGATGTCGGTCTCGGCGCCGAGCGGCACCGGCGTGCCGGTGGCGCGGGCGGCCTCGACGACGCCCGCCGGCGGCGCGGGGACGGCCGCCTCGCCGGTGGGGGCTCCGGTCTGGCCGGTGCCGTCGCCGCCGGCGCCGCCCTGGGAGAGATCCTGCACCGGCGCCACGTTCAGCCCTAGCACCAGCGGATCGCCGGGGTAGATCCAGTGGGCGTCCTTGATGTACTGGTTCTTCTCCCAGATCTGAGGCCACAGGTAGGCGTTGCCGTAGTACTTCGCGGCAAGCTGCCAGAGGGTGTCCCCCTTGGCGACGACATGGACCTGGTCGGTCGTCCCGGGAGCCGGCGGATTCCACGCGGTCCAGTGATCGCCGACGAGATGAAGACCCTGCGGCGGACGGTCTGACGCCTGAGCGGAGACGGTTCCGACAATAAGGGCCACGAGCACGAAACTGGTACGCCGCACTCTCATGAAGACCTCCTGCACCCCTTGGAGGACACAGCTATAGTCGAGCTTCTATGGCTTAAAAATAGAATGAACGCCTGGATCTGTCAAGTTTTACCGGGGCGAAGCTCAAGGGGTGGTTGAGCTTTGGGGGCCGAAGGGAGAGGAGGGGTGGGTGGGAGCCGCCCCGAAGGGGCACGGGCATAAAGCCTGGGGCTTCAGCCCCAGGTAGCGGGCACCCCCAAATTCGTAAGCCCCGAAGGGGCGCAGGCGGATCAACGCTGCCTGCGCCCCTTCGGGGCTTAATCGGTCTTGGCGACCGCGGTACCTGGGGTTGAAACCCCAGGCTTTATGCCTTCGCCCCTTCGGGGCGAGGGAGGGGACAAGCCCCTCCCCTACGAAAAGCCCGCCTTCGGGGCGTCCCTACGGCAACTTGGCGCGCCGCTCTTCCGCCACGGCGGCGGCGGCGGTGCCGGGGAAGCGGCGGTTGACCTCGCGGTAGGTCACGCGGGCCCCTTCCTTGTCGCCCATGGCCTCCAGGCACTGGCCGGCCTTGAGCATGGCGTCCGGCACCTTGTTCCCCCTGGAGAACTTCTCCACCACCTCGCGGAACGCGGCGAGGGCGCCCTTGATGTCGTTGCGCGAGTAGCGGCACTCGCCGATCCAGTACTGGGCGTTGTCGGCCAGCTCGCTGCCGGGGTTTGCCTGCAGGAAGCGCTGGAAGCTCGCCTCGGCGTCCACGTAGTGCCCCTGGTGGAAGAGCGTATAGCCGCGGTCGTAGAGCGCCTGATTGGCGGGCGAGGGAGCGTCGGACGCCGCGGGCTCCTCGACCGGAGCGGAGGACGGCGCCGGAGCCGCCGGGCTGGCGGGCGCCGGCGCGGCCGGCTGGGGAGCGGGGGGCGTGGTGATCTGCGGCGCGGCCGGCCTCGGCGCGGCGGGCGGCGGCGCCGTCACGGTCCTGGGAGCCGTCGTCGTCGCCGGCGCGCGGCGGGGCGGCGGCGGCTTCGGCTCGTTCTCGGGCAGCGCGATGTCCACCTCCTCGATCGGCTCGGCCGGAGCGATCTCCGGGCGGACCGGCTGGCGGACCGGCTCGCGGCGGGGCTGGGGAGCGGGCGCCGGGGCGGTGGTGGCCGGCCGGACCGGAGCCATCCCCGGATCTTCGAGCGGAACGCTCTTCGGCGCCGCCGCGGGGGGCCGCGCGGAGGAGGATGGCGGCGGGGTCGCGGGGCGCGTGGCGGCAGGGCGCGGGGCGGCGCCGCCGTTGCGGGCCTCGAGATCGGCCACCTGCTGGCGGAGCTGGGCCATCTCCACCTGGTTCATGGCCGACTCGCGCTGCAGCTCGACCAGGCGCGCCTTGAGCGCCTGGATCTCCTGCTGCTGGGTATCGTCCGGACGCAGGGCCGAGCCGGCACAGCCGGCGCCGGCGAGGCACAGGGGGAGGAGGCACAGGGAGACGAGGGTGATGCTGAATCGCTTCATTGTCCTGCTGGGGCTCCGGTTCCCGCTTGGGTCGCGGCTTTGCTGGGTTCAGGGGCCTGGGGGGCTTTGACGTCGGGGATCTGCGCGACGTAGGGGCTCTGCGGGAACTCCTTGCGCAGCATGTCGAAGGTCCTGGTGGCGTCGGCGGGCAGGCGGCCGGCCATGTAGGCGAGCCCGAGGTTGTACATCACCTTGTCCCGCTCCTTGTACTGCGGGTAGTTGTTGAGCATCCACTCGAAGCGCGAGATCGCGGCCGCCGCGGCGCCGAAGCGGAAGTAGAAGCGGCCGACGATGAACTCGTGCTCGGCGAGGTTGGCGAGCACGGCCTGCATCTGCGTCTGGGCCTGCGGCGCGTACTCGCTGGTGGGATAGAGGCGGATCAGGTCCTGATAGGCCTCCATCGCCTTGCGGGTGACGTTCTGATCGCGGTCCGGCTTCTCCATCCGCTTGGCGAGGCTGTTGGCGATCTGGAACTGCACGTACGCCGACTGCTCGCTGGTGGGGAAGCGGTTGAGGAAGTCGCGGTACTTGGCCTCGGCCTGGATGTAGTTGGCGTTGCCGCCCTGGAGGTAGTAGGTGTCGGCGGCGAGCAGCAGGGCCTCGCGGCCGATCGTCGAGTTGGGCTCCACCTCGAAGGCGTGGGTGAAGAAGGGGCGGGCCTTGTCGTACTTCTCCTTGGCCAGCAGGTCCTTGCCCTGGGCGAGCGACTCCTCGGCCGAGAGCCGCAGGATGGGGTCTTTGGGTGCGCCGCTCTTGCAGCCGGCGCCGGCGAGGAGGAGGCCGGCGATCGCCAGCAGGGGAAGGAGTCTTTTCATACGCTCTCCGGCCGAGCCCGCTCGCGCAGCTCGGACATGGTTGCCACGGGGTCGCCGGTCGCGAAGATCGCGGAGCCCACCACGATCACGTCCACGCCGGCGTCTACCACCTGGGCAATGTTATCGCGGTCGATGCCGCCATCCATCTCAATCTCTACGGGCAGCCCACTTATTTCGATCATCCGCTTCAGGCGTCGCGCCTTGTCGAGCGCGTGGGGCAGAAACGCCTGGCCGGAGAAGCCCGGGTTGACCGACATCACGAGGACGTAGTCGAGCCGCGGCAGGGCGTCGGCGAGGAATTCCACCGGCGTCGCCGGGTTGACCGCGACCCCGGCCTCGGCCCCGGCCTTGCGGATGCGCTCGAGCAGCCGGTCGAGGTGCGTCGCCGCCTCCCAGTGCACGGTCACCCGCGTCGAGCCGGCCGCCAGGTAGTCGTCGAGCAGGCGGTCGGGGTTGGCGACCATCAGGTGAAGGTCGAGCGGCAGGCGGGTGCGGGCGCTGATCGCCTTGAGCACCGGGATGCCGAAGCTGAGGTTGGGCACGAAGTGGCCGTCCATCACGTCGACGTGCACGAGGTCCGCGCCCCCCCGCTCGCAAGTGGCGAGGGCGCCCGCGATGTCGGCGAGGTCGGCGGCGAGGATCGAGGGAGCGAGCCGCATCAGGGGACTCCTTCCGGGGCGGCGGACGAGACGCCTTCCGCGGTGGCGACCACGACCGAGACGGAGTCGTCGTGGCTCAGCGGGTGGCCGGGGAGGGGGAACTGGCGCAGGATCACGCCGGCGGCCACCCCTTCGTAGCGCTCGAACTTGACGTTGCCGAACTTGAAGCCGAGCTGCTCGAAGTAGGGGCGCACCTGGTCGTAATTGCGGTAGACGAGGTCGGGCATCACATAGCGCGCGCTCGGCGTGCCCATGGCGAGCAGCAGGTCGACGCCGGTGGCCGGCGCCACGGCGGTGCCCTTGTCCGGGTCCTGCTCGAGCACCGAGCCGGGCGCCTCGTGGTTGGGGGCGAGGGCGCCGAGGATGCGGCCGAGCGCGAGGCCGGTGCCGGAGATGGCGGCCTGCGCTCCCGGCAGGGTCTTGCCCCGGAGGTCCGGCACCGCGACACGCCGCGGTCCGAGCGACAGGATCACGGTGACCGGGCTCCCCCGCTTGACCAGGGTCCGCGGGTCCGGGGTCTGGCGGGCGACGCGGCCGGCCGGGACCTCGTCGTCGTAGCGGCCGGCGCCCTCGCCGTCGCGCGGCACCAGCCCATGGTCGGCGAGCAGATTGGTGGCGTCGGTGCGCGACAGACCCACCACGGTCGGCACGGTCGTGGCGCCGCTGCGCACGAAGACGCTGAACGAGGTATAGGCCGCAAGGCCGAAGATCACGAACAGGAGAGCGAGGTAGGCGAGAAAGCCCAGCCCGCGAAGGAGCTTCGACGGCATGAGGGGAGTCTACCAAAGCCGGGGGGTAGAATCCGCCGGATGCGCCGCCCCCGCCCCAGAAAGAAGGCCATCTCGAATCTCCCGAGCCTCCCTCCCCTCGGGGCCCACTGCTCGGTGGCCGGCGGCATGCCGAATTCGATCGCGCGCGCCACCTCGCTCGGCTGCACGGCCGCCCAGGTGTTCGTGAAGAACGCCGCCCAGTGGCGGTGGCGGGAGCTGGAGGAGGAGGAGGCCGCGGCGTTCCGCGACGCCCACGCGGGGAGCGCGGTCGGTCCGCTGGTCGCCCACGCGAGCTATCTGATCAACCTGTGCGGCACCGATCCGTTGATCCTCGCGCGGTCGCGGGAGGCGCTGGCCGACGAGCTGGCGCGCTGCGCCCGGCTGGGGGTCGGGGGGCTGGTGCTACACCCGGGGGCGCACCTGGGCGCGGGGGAGGAGGCGGGGATCGAGCGGGTGGCGGCGTCGATCGACGCGGTGCTGGCGGAGCTGCCCGGCGCCCCGGTGCGCATCCTGCTCGAGAACACCGCGGGTCAGGGCTCCTGCATGGGGCACCGCCTGGAGCATCTGGCGGCGATCCGCGACCGCGTCGCCGAGCCCGCGCGGGTCGGCATCTGCCTGGACACCTGCCACGCCTTCGCGGCCGGCTACGCCCTCCACGAGCCGGCCGGCTACGAGGAGATGTTCGCCGAGATCGAGGAGCGGATCGGCCTCGCGGCCCTGGGGTGCATGCACCTCAACGACTCGCTGCGCCCGTTCGGCTCCCGGCGCGACCGCCACGCCCACATCGGCGAGGGGGAGATCGGCCTCGGCGCCTTCGCCCGCCTGCTCCAGGACCCGCGCCTGGCCGCGGTCCCGATGATCATCGAGACCGAGACCGGCGACGACCTGGAAGGGCACCGGCGGGACCTGGAGACGCTGCGCGGTCTGGTCAGCCCCCCGGCTTGAGATGCATGACGAAGTCGCTCTTCATGATGTCGAAGTAGATCACCACGAACATCAGCAGCAGGATCATCACGAAGCCGACCTGGCTGATGACCTCCTTGAGGCGCAGCGACAGGTCGCGCCGGATCACCCCCTCGACCATCAGGATGAAGATCTGGCCGCCGTCGAGGATGGGGATCGGCATCAGGTTCATCACCGCGATGCTGACGCTGATGAACCCCATGAGCTGGAGCAGGTACTTGAAGCCCATCCGCGCCGCCTGGCCGCTCTGCTTGGCGATCTCGAGCGGGCCGGCGAAGGCGCCCTTGGCCGAGAGCTTCTGGGTGAAGATCTTGCCGAGGATCTGGAAGATCTGCTTCACCGTCTGGACGCTGTAGCGCGCCCCCTCGTAGACCGCCCGCACGGGACCGAAGCGCTGGAAGAAGCCGATCTTGACGCCGATGCGGCCGCTGCCGCCGTCGTTGCGGGGGGTGACGGTGAGCACCATGGGGCGGCCGTCGCGGGCCACCTCGACCTGGACCGGCTGGCCGGGGCGCGGCGAGATGGCGTCGATGAACGCCTGGCTGTCGAGGACCGGACGGCCGTCGACGCTGCGGATCTCGTCGCCGGGACGGAAGCCGGCGGCCTCGGCGGGCTGGCCGGCGATGATCTCGATGACCTGCGGCCGGACGCTGGGGATCAGGCCGGCGAGGTCCCCCACCGCATAGCGGGGGATCAGCTTCGGCGTCACCGACACGTTCAGCGTGCGCTCGCCGCGCTGGACGGTGAGCGGCACCGACTTGTCGGGGGAGCCCATCAGGGCCAGCAGCACGTCCTGCCAGTTGTCGACCGACTCCCCCTTGACGGTGAGGATCCTGTCCCCCCGCTGCAGGCCCGCCTGGGCGGCCGAGGAGCTCGCCTCGACGTTGCCGATCAGGGCCGGCATGTCGGGGAGGTTCATCACCTCGATGCCGACCATGAAGACGATGGCGAAGACGGCGATGGCGAGAATGATGTTGGCGGCCGGACCGGCGAGGTAGACCAGGACACGCTGCCAGCGCGGCTTGTTGAGGAACTCGCGCGGATCGGCGGGATCGACGTCCTCGGGGCTCTCGCCGCCCAGGCGCACGTAGCCGCCGAGGGGGACGGCCGAGAGGCGGTACTCGGTCTCGCCGCGCTTGATCCCCCAGAGCTTCTTGCCGAAGCCCACGGAAAAGGTCAGCACGCGCACGCCGAAGGCCTTGGCCATCAGTAGATGCCCGGCCTCGTGCACGACGATGATCACGCCCAGCGCGAAGGCGAAAGAGAGAAGGGTCAGGAGACTGCCGGTCAAATAATTCATGCCACTGGGGTCCGATCCGGTCTGATCCGGTCAAAGGTGGAGCTGACGATTATACCCAACGGCGAGAACGCTCCGGCGATTCCCGGCCCCTC
>Ga0070665_100002915_pt1 | contig 18484 bp, 15 predicted proteins | sample KBSS13metaG_FD_65862 | JGI IMG/M metagenome (GOLD analysis project Ga0070665, IMG submission 65862) | Switchgrass rhizosphere microbial communities from Kellogg Biological Station, Michigan, USA - KBS S1-3 metaG | ecosystem: Host-associated > Plants > Roots > Rhizosphere > Soil ...
AGCAGCAAGGGCGGCGGCGAGGCCAACTTCAACGAGATCCGCTTCGAGGACAAGAAGGGCTCCGAGCAGGTCTACATTCACGCGGAGAAGGATCAGGACATCGTCGTGGAGCACGACGAGACGCGGGCTGTGGGACACGACCAGTCCGAAACGGTCGGCCACGATCGCATGCGGCGCGTGGACAATGACGAGATGCTCACGATCAAGCGCGATCGATTCCTCGATGTGGGTCGTGACAAGACTGAGAAGGTCCTGAGCAACAAGTCCATCGCCGTACTGGGCAAGCACTCGGAGTCGATCGCGCAATCTATGGAGATCAATGTAGGCTCCACTTTGAGCGAGACGGTCGCAGTGAACTATTCCGAGGTCGTGGGAGCTGCGATGGAGTTGACTGTCGGTGGTGCGCTCGCAATCACTGTGGGCGCCGCTATGACCGAGGCAGTCGGGGGAACCAAGGTGCAGACCGTCGGGGCCAGCTTCAGCGAGGCTACCGGGGGCAGTAAAAATGTAGATGTCAGCGGAGCGTTGGGGGAGAGCGTTGGAAAGGCGATGAAGCTGACGGTTGGCGAGGACTTGACCGAAACCATTTCCGGCCAGCACACCGAATCCGTAACGAAGGAATATCTGCTCAAAGCAAAGAAGATACAGTTTAACGCGGAAGACGAGCTTTCGATCAAGGTGGGCGACGCCGAGGTGACCCTCAAGAAGAATGGCGATATCACTATCAATGGCGCCAAGATCAATCTTAAGGCCAGCAGTGATTTGATCCTGAAGGGCAGCAAAATTGCGGAGAACTAACGATGAGTCAGCCGTTACGCCAAATCCACGCCGGGTCGGACCTGTTGGGAACCGCTCGCGTTGGGAGCATTGTCCGAATTTCGGACGATGGACACGTGTATGTGGAGTTCGAAGGTTCGGGCGGCGAAGTCGGCGCTCGCCTGGCGATACCCGACACGACTCCCAGTAGCCCCGCGGAGCTATGCGGAAGCAACGTACTGTTAGTGTTCGATGGCGGTAATGCAAGCCGCCCGATCATTGTGGGATTCGTGCGCGATTCGCTGCGCACGGGCATCGATCCGGGCAAAATTCCCGAGTCCGCCAACGGAATCGTGCCTCAGAAAATTCACGCAACAAGTGTCCTCATCGAAGGAGATCGGGAGATAGTCCTCCAATGCGGGCGTGGGTCAATCAGCCTGAGCGCGGACGGGCGAATTGTGATCAAGGGGACTCGTCTGACAAGCCGCGCATCCGAGACCAACAAAGTCCGCGGCGCGGTGGTGTTGATCAACTGACGATCGATCGTACGTACAAGGGAGTCCGTGATGGGAGTAACGGTGGGAGTCAACAATCTAACGGTCGTTCATGCCGGCAGTGGCGGCCAGACGATCGCGTTTCCCGACGTGTGCAAGACACCGGCCCCGCCGGCCCCGCCGATTCCGATTCCCTATCCGAATACCGCCATGTCATCGGACACCGCGTCGGGTGCCGCCACGGTGAAGTGCGACGGGAATCCGACCTGCGTCAAGGATTCCAATTTCGCGACCAGCACCGGCGATGAAGCCGGTAGCTTGCTGGGAGTGGCCTCGAACAAGATCAAGGGCAAGGCTGAATTCGTGAACGTGTCCTTCGACGTGAAATTCGAGGGAAAGGGCGTTGCGCGAGCTTTCGATCCCATGTTGCACAACGACAAGAACACCCCCCCATTCCCCCTGTTGCAGGGGCCGCTGCCCGCAGTCCCGATGCCGCCTCACCAGATCTGTGTCATCTGCGACGAGGAATTCTAGTGTCCGGGACGCGTGCAGAAGCGGTGTCTCTTGCGATAACCGGCATCGGAATGGTATCCCCACTCGGTCTGGATGCCGAAACCAGTTGTGCGGCCGCCAGGGCCGGATTGAGTCGCGCCGCCCCGCTCGACAGCTTCAAAGTCTACAGCGAAAGTGCGTGGGCCGATGTGGGTGTCACAGGCCATTCGGTCCGCGAGTTTGCGGGCGGGTTCGAAGGATTCGGAAAATTCGTGCGCCTGGGCAGCGGCGCGCTTGGTGACCTTTTGCGTCGAGCGGGAGAGTCCACGTCACACGATTGGTCGAGGACGGGTTTTTGCGTGGCTCTGCCGAGTGGATATCTGCAGAGCGCGCAGGAGCGCGACCCGAAGGCATCCAGGCAGGAGGAGCAGTTTCAGGCCTTCCTGCAGACACTCACAGATTCACTGCTCCCCCGGCTGTGCGAGCTGGCGGCGCTGCCGATCCAAGCGGAGCACCAGGGCGTGATTTTCCAGGACCAGGCCGGATTTGCCCGGGGTGTGATGCACGCGTCGCATCTGATCTGCGCGGGTAAGGTGGACCGCTGCATCCTGGGCGGAATCGATGCATGTACGGACACCCGGTATCTGACTGCAGCACATCACTTCAACGTACTCAAGACGGAAGCCCAGCCTGCCGGATTCCAACCTGGCGAAGGCGCAGCTTTCCTGATGCTGGAAAGCCCGTCTGCAGCGCTGGGCCGGGGCGCCCCCATCGTGGGGCGTATCGACGCCGCAGCGATCGGTACGGAGCCGATTCAACGTTGCAGCGGAAAACCGGCGTTGGGAGCGGGTCTCGCGCAGACGATCGCAGGATGTTTGCAGGTGAACTCGGGAGACACCGACGTCGGTTGGATGATCGCAGATCTCAACGGTGATGCGTTCCGGGCCAACGATTGGGGGTATGCCTTGTCCCGGCTCATTGTTGACTTCCCGCAATTGGGTGAATGCCCGGTGATTATCCCGGCGGAGTCCTTTGGTGAGACGGGATCCGCGCAGGGCGCATTTGCAGCATGCATGGCAATACGGGCTTTTGCACGCGGCTACTCTCCCTCGCCAACAGCACTCGTGTCGCTCTCTTCCTACGGGGGCGAGCGTGGTGCCTTCACGATCAGTTCGAACGGCTAGGTGCGACAATGGGTAAACACGAAGGTATTCCAGTTCCATGCAAGAGCAAGCTCGTGAGGTCCAGCACCTTCCGTAACAATTGTTCCAACCCCGTCAGCATGCCGACGGGCAAGACTCCGTATCGTAACGAGATTCATCACATCCTCTGCGAGCACGCTATTCTTGACATCAAACCGCTCGGCGACACGAGTGGCAAGAAGCGCGAATTCATCTTTGCGTGTCTGTGCATGACAACCTGGGATATCAATGATTCGTCCAACCTGATCGGACTGCCGTTGAAGGTGGCTTATATCCGCACCGGCGGCAAGATTCCGCAGAATTTCTGCTGTCACAACGTCGATCACAATACTACCGAGGGCTATACCAACGAGTGCAAGAAATGGCTGCATGACAACGTCTGGGACACGCTGGTCGACCAGAGGAAAAAACACGAGGTCAACGCGGAGGCCATCGTAGCCGAGTTGAAGAAGTGCACCGGCATATTCAAAGGTGTTCTGACCAAACGGGGCGCGAGGAATGAGGGCACACAGTACTCGTACGAAAACCGCTTCACCGAGCCCGAGTGGTATTTTCCGTTTTCGATGGCAGCAAACCCCACCGAACGCTCGCCAGGCGGGCGCGCAATGCCCAAGATTCTGAAAATGCTTGGATGAGGACGCACCCTATGTACAACTACGTCATTTTGAATACCGTCGCCGGAGCCGTGTTCTGTTCGTTACAGGACATCGAGAACATGGCCGAGCCGCTCATGCTGAGGAAGGGGGTCAGGCTCGAGCCATGGCCGGCGGACGTCCGTCTGCACATGGATCCGAACTTCCCCAAGGCGCTGCAGTTGCCGGATTGCGTGAAGAATCTGGCGAGCGCGATCGTTGTCTCGGCGCGGCTCAAGGAATTCATCGAAGCCGCAAAACCTGCGCACGTGGAATACCTGCCGGTGACGATCATGAATCACAAGGGCAAGGTGGCCAGCAGCGAGTACTTCATCATCAATCCCTACAAGCTGCAGGATTGCATCGATCAGAAGGCATCGACCATCGACTGGAATGCAATCGATCCGACCCTGATCTCCGCGTGTACCAACCTCGTGCTCGACGAAAAAAGGATCGAGAAGAACGCCAAGGTGTTCCGCCTCAAGCACTATCCGACCAAGGTGCTGTTCGCGCGCGAGCTGGCCGATGAGATCAAGAAGGCCAAATTCACCGGTATCAAGTTCATTGAGCCCGAGGCCATGGAGTATTGAGTTGCACCGCGGGACATCTCACGAGGATCGTGCATGAGTCTGCAGGAGACGCGCGAAGAGCTGATCGACTCGCTGCAGGGGGGCCTGTCGGTGCTGATGAATTCAGTGCCGATCCGTTCCGTGGGTGGCGACCTGGAGGAAGCGGCCGGCTGGTTCCAGGCTCTCGGCATCTGCAACCTGCTGTTGTTCGCGGACACGGACCGTTTCTACGAGAACCTCATTCATTCCGGTCACACCCGCCGCTACTTTCTGCGCAAGAGCCGTGAGCAGGCAAATACGGATGATTATCAGCTCGCGATCAGCCGTTGGGATTCATTCATCGACGTGGTCGCGGCCGGGAGCTTTCGGCTGGCGCGGGAAATCGTTGCGGCCTCGGTCGCTGTCTGGCTGCCCGGCGGCGAGTATGAGGACGACTATTTGTATCGCCTCTTTTTGCACCAGTTCATCGGACCTCCAGGTCCGCAGCGGGACGCACAATTGCATGCAACTCTCGATGCGTGGCGAACGTGGCTGTCGGGTCAGCCCTGCACCCGGCTCGATTGCTGTGTTGCGCTCCTGAAGGGGGACTCGGGTGCCTTCGACACGGCGTTCGTGGACCTCATCGCTCAGCGGCAAGCGCAGGTTGCGAAGGAAGCGAAGATGGTGTTGGCCGCGGACATCGCGTTCGAGCCCCGGAGCCGCATCTTCATCGAGGGACTGGCGTTGTTGCGCCTGGCGCAGGCGCTGCGCTTCACACTGCGGCCTGATTACCCCTTGTGTCCGGCGATCGCCCGGGCCGCGGCCGTGAAGGCTCCACCGATCGACATCTACCCGGAAATCGAGCGCGAGCGTGGCGAACAAGTGGGCTGACCTATGAGCTACCCCAAAATACACAATCACACGCCGTTCGAGTTTGCGCCGCTGTTTTTGACGGCCGCTGACGGGCAGCCGCTGTTCGTGCCGCTGCTCAAGGCGACATTCCTGCTGGACGAAAATGCGTCACTGCAAGTTGCCGAGCAGCAGCTTGCGCCGGTGATCGGCGGCGAGTTCCACGGGCCCCCGCAGAAATCGAGCCTGAAGTACGATCCGGAAGGCGTGCTCGTGAAGCCGGCAACGGACGTCGTCCTGCTGGGACATGCCTATCCACAGCGTGCAGGAGAAACCGAGACGACCGTTGGTCTCAGGGTCGGCAGCGTCCGCAAGTTACTACGAGTTGTGGGTGATCGCTTCTGGATCAACAGCGGCGGGAGTACTTCGATGACGGATCCTGAGCCGTTCGACAGGATTCCCCTGGTTTGGGAGCGCGCCTTCGGAGGCTGGGATCGAAATTCACCCGATCCCCGCGAGCATCGGTTCGAGGCGCGCAACCCGGTGGGCGCCGGGTTCCGTACGCGGTGGCATGACGAGGAGCCGGCAGTTGCGTTGCCGAACCTCGAACATCCAGCCCAACCCATCCGCAACTTCGAGGATCGCCCCGAGCCTGTTGGTTTCGGCTTTGTGGCGCCCGATTGGCAGCCACGCGCCGGCTACGCTGGCACCTACGACGAGACGTGGATGAAAGCGCGCAGGCCGCTGCTCCCGGACGATTTCAATGAGCGGTTCCTGAACGCCGCCCCGGCAGACCAGGTCGTTGCCGGTTACTTGCGCGGGGATGAGGAAGTTGTCGTTCTGAACGCTTCGCCCCGCGGCAGGCTGGGCTTTCATCTTCCCGGCGCTGGCGCGCTCAACTTCCACGTCGAGGTTCGTGGCGGGAATATTCAATCGCTGAACCCCGTGCTCGACACCCTGATAGTGGACACAGACGAGCACCGGATACTACTGATCTGGCGGGCCGCGATTCCGGTCGCCAACGTGCCGACGGACATTGCGGCCGTGCACATAGAAGCGAAGCTATGGGCCGCGACCGAGCCGGCTCGATTCTCGGAAGTTTCCTGACGACATGCGCGAATTTCATCTCAGTCTGTATTTCGAGCACCTGGAGGAAGCGTCCTTTCTGTATGAGCAGCGCCAGGCGCTGCTGCGCGATCCTGTGTTTCCCTGGACACAACTGCAGAAATTCGAGGCACGGCTGGAGGCGCACCTGGATGCGCTCGTCATCGGCGGAGCCCTGGCGCAGGAAGCCTGCGCAGTCAGAATGCGGGAAGGGGATGCCGGTGAGTTGTTTGCCTCGCTGAGTGTTTTTTGCCGGCAGCGCCAGATAGGAATGCTCGGCGAGCTCTTACGTACACTCGACTTCAAGAGTGCAGCAAAGGTCCGTGCGGCGACCGACGCGCTCAAATTCGAGATGCCACAGGATTGGAACGACTCGTGCGAGCGGGCCCTCGCGCGCAGCGAATCTCAATGGTTCATGCTCCTCGCAGAGGTTTGCGGTTATCGACGGCTGCCCGTGGGAGAGTTGCTTGCTGCGGCACTGCAATCACAACAACAGCCCGCTTCGTTACCCGTGATCGAGGCGCTTGCACGTCTGCAGCCGTCCAGGCAGTCGACCAGTGCACTCGAGATGTGCACTCAGGAAACGGCCGACGAGATCAAGGCTGCAGCGATCCTGGCCCTGCTGCGCCAAGGCCGCCGCAATGCCCTGCGGCCGTGTTACCTGCGGGCGCAAAACGAGGATTGGCCACAATTGGTCTTAGCTTTGGGCGGCGAGCGCTCCGCCGTCGCAGCCTTGTTGCAACGCCTCGACTCGCATGCAGCGACAGGGGTGACCTTGCTGGCCCTCGGTCTGTTGGGCGACCTGACGACCGTGCGGTTGTTGTGCCGCTGCCTGGAAGATGAATCGCTGGCGGCCAGCGCCGCGACTGCCCTGCAGCTGATTACCGGGGCTGCTCTGTACGAAGACAAGTTCGTGCCGGACGAAGTGGATCCAGCTGAAATGTTCGAGTCCGAGCTCGAGGCATGGCGGCAAAACGGCCAATCGCCACAGCGTGCCGACGGCAGACCGTTTGGCGCCGTCGTCCGGCAGTTGTCACGCAGTGTCAGTGTATGGGAAGAGTGGCTGGCGCGGAACGCGGCCCGATTCGCTCCCGGGCTGCGTTATCGACTCGGTCAGCCGTACTCGCCACACGCGTTGCTGCATTCCATGCTGGACGAATCAACTTCCAACGAGCTGCGGAAACTGGCCAACGACGAGCTCGTCATCCGTTATGGTTGTCCCGTGGCATTCGAGTCGGACTGGCTGGTGACGGATCAGCTCCAGGCTTTGCGGAATATCTCCGAGTGGGTTGCCGCAAATGCAGCGCATTTCACGCCGGGGGCATGGAGTTGATCGTGATAATGCAGGACCCGCGGAACGGAGTGCGCACACTGCTTCAACAGCGGCTGCTGACGGAGATGACATGATGGGCGGCGTCAGAGTTGGAATCCTGGGAACTGACGCCGGTGTCCGAGGTGGCACAGGCGATTCGAATGACGTGCTGGGCGGCGGCAACCCACCGGGGGTGCTCGGCCTCGGCGACGATGCGATCCCGTTGGATGACGTCCAGCGCATCATCGCGAAGGTCACCAAGGACTGGGATCCACCCAACCCGCGTACCACTCCACCGATCATCGTCAGTGGGGCTACTCTGGAGAAGGCCGCCGACGAGCTGAACAAGCTGGCCGAGTGGGGCCAGGGGGGCGGCTCGTTGAGGACCGAGCCGATTGCGGCTGGAAACTCCACCAATCTGACGGTCAAGATGCATGCGAACCTGGTGCGGCGCCTGCCCACCTGGGCGGGCTACGCGAAGGCATCACCTGCGGCCAAAGCCGAATGGGATCAGATGGTGCGCAAGCTCGCGGCACACGAGGACCGGCACGTGGCCATTGCGATCGAGGAAGCCGAGCAGCTTGCGAAGGACCTGGTAGGCAAGGAAATCTCGGATATCGCTCAAATGGTGACGGACGCAAACGCCCGCATGCAGGCGCGGCAGGATGAGTTGGATGATCCAGCCCACACGGACCATGGTGCGAAGGCGGGGGTGCCGTACGGCGATGTCAACCTGGATATCACCATCAAATGAGTGCTCGTCGCAGCGATCGACCGGAGCGCAGCGAAGGGAATCCCGAGAAGCGCCAGCGGCGCGACGCGGGGCGCGACGCGGGGCGACCCGATCCTGGCGGGGTGAAACGTGACGGCTCAATACGTCCTGGGGTGCCTGGCCGTGGTGTTCCTCGTGCTGGGGGGCCTGAAATCGCTGCGGGAAGGAAATGTTGGGCCGGCCGCCCGCACATGGCTCATGATTGGCGTCATCTTCGGGGTAGTCAGTGCCTGGATATGGCTGTCGAGGGGTCACTGACGGGGACTGGCGCCGAAGACGGGGTATCGCGCACGGAATTCGACAGGCGGCTCGGTTCGGGCCTGGCTTGCTTGCGTTGCCCGTACATTTCAGGTACTTACGAGGGACTCTTAGGCTTAAGGTGCTCTTGTGGCGCGTGCCAAGGTCATCGACTTCGATTACTACCAGTTCATCGGGCTGCTGCGCCGTGCGACCGATGCGGGCGCGCGCATCGAGAAGGGCGACGCACGCTGGGCGCAATACGTGAAAGAGCACCAGATCAACGAAGTCGCCGCCTCGTCCATCGCAAAGCAGAAGTTCGAGAAGGCTGTCCCCGTGATCATCAGCGAGGGCAAGGACACGGACGGGTTGTATTTCTATTCGAAGAACGAAGAGGCCTGCATGCGGTTGGTGCCTCTGGCCGAGTAATCGGACCGGCGGCGCCCCAGCCCGCGGCGCACGGTTGGCGCACGGTGCGGGCTTAAGCGAGTCCGGTAGCCGCCATGTACCTAACCCTGGAAGTCGTCAGCCCCCAAGCAGCGTCGCTTGGCGCAGATCGGCGCCGCGTCGTGAGCGAGCGCGGACTGACCATTGGGCGGGTACCGGGCAATGACTGGGTCATCCCGGACCCCTATATCTCCAAGCAGCACGCACGGATCTCGTACGCCAACGGCACTTTCTTCGTCGAGAGCCTGGGACGCAATGCGATTGCCATAGGCACGCCGGGGCATACCTTGCCGGCGAATCAGCCCCAGCCGCTGCGCAACGGCGATCGCCTGTTCATCGACCAATACGAAATGATTGTCACCACCGTGCAGGGCGATCCGCCCGGCATGGCAGTGGTGAGTGACGATCCATTCGCTGTCCTGCCCGGAGGCCCCTCTGCAGCTGGCAGGAGTCCGCAATCAGGCTCGATTCCCGATATATGGGATGGGGGCGTGGGCGCAGACCTGGGGGAGACCGGCGTCGTCGATCCGATTGATGTGCTACCCGGCGGGCGGACCAAGGAGCCCGATCCACTGCCACCGGTGAACTGGCAGCGGGCACCTGTGTTGGAGAATCATTTCGAGCCGCCCCCGGTTCGCCAACCCGCGGGCGGAAGTCCGTTCGACCTGTTGGGCCCGGGAGCCGACTCCCCTGGCCCGCCGCCGTCCCCGCCCGCCGGTGGTATTCCCGACAACTGGGACCGGACCAACCTGACCTATAGAGAGGGCGCGGGCTCCAAAGCAACACCACGGCCGAGCACGCCATCCCCGGCCGGCCGGGGCACCGTGCGCGAGACTCCAGCCGCCGCCGCCCGCCCCGCGCGACCCGAGCCCCCGAGGCCAGATCCGCCGCGGTCGGACTCGCTGCGACCAGACTCCATGCGACCCGAAAGCGGGCGCTCCGACACCGGCCGCCATCAGGCCATCAGACCGGATCCCGCTCGCCGCGACTCCAGGCCGGTCACCTCGCAACCAAGGTCGCCGCTGCTCGACCCCGGACCAACTGGCCCCGAGCGCAGGCCGCAAACACCCGAACCCCGCGGTGGCCTCCCCGAATCAATCGCAGCGGAGCTCGGCAGCCCGCGGCAGCCTGATCGCCAGGCGTGGCCCCAACCGCGAGGCGGCAACCCTGTTGTTGGAACCGAGCTGGCCGAGTTGTTGCGCGGTGCCGGCCTTTCCGAGCAGGACATGTCGCCGGAGATGATGCAGGACCTCGGCAAAGTTCTGCGCGTCGTCGTCGAGGGCGTGATGAATGTGCTGCGCGCCCGCGCGGAGATCAAATCGCAGTTCCGGCTGCCGTTGACGCGCATCCAGTCGGCCGACAACAACCCGTTGAAGCACTCGCCGAATGTCGAGAGCGCGTTGCACACGCTCCTGGTGCAGAAGAATCCGGGCTTTCTCTCGACCGTTCAGGCTTTCGAGGACGCCTTCGCTGACATCCGCAATCACCAGATGGCCATGCTCGAGGGTGTGCGCGTGGCCTTCGAATCGATGTTGGAGTCGTTCGATCCCAAGGAGTTGGAGAAGGGGTTCGAGCGTGCCGCGAAACGTGGCTTCGGCAGCGCGAAGTCGAAATATTGGGATCTGTACGTGGACCGCTTTGTCCAGCTGGGTGGAGATGCGGACGATACTTTCCGCAGACTGTTCGGCGATGTGTTCGCGGAAGCCTATGAAAAACAGCTCGAGCGCCTGAAAACGATCGCGCGCAACACCGGCAAACCTTAGGAGCCTGGCCGCGCTGCAGCCTGGCTTCACGCTATTCGGGGGATGTAGATGAAAGGGATGACAACTTTGACGCTCCTGTCGGGCCTCAGCCTGCTCGCCTTCCTGGCCGCTGGCTGCCGCAGCAAGCCGCCGAAGCCGCCACCGCCAACGAAGGCTGCGATCGTCGTGTCCGCGGATGTCAATCCTGACTCGGCCGGCCGCCCATCGCCCATCGTGGTACGGCTGTATCAGCTCAAGGAAGAGGGCGCATTCAACGGCGCCAGCTACTTTGCCCTCGCTGACAAAGAGCAGGCGACACTGGGGCCCAGTCTCGAGTCGCGCGAAGAGTACGAGTTGCAGCCCGGGCAAACGAAAGAGCTGGTGCTGAAGATACCGCCGGACGCGCGCTACCTCGGGGCAGTCGCTGCGTATCGGGATCTGAACAACTCGAAGTGGAAGGCTCTCTCGCCCGCGCCCGAGACGGGTCTGCTCGACTTCGCCCGCAAGCACAAGTTGATCGTGACGGTCGGCCGCTCCGAAGTGAAGATCGCGCCTGCAAACTGAAGAAGGTCCTATGTCGTCCAACAATCGCGTCGTCTGGTCGGAGGGGTTGTTCCTTCGGCCGCAGCATTTTCAACAGCAGGAACGGCATCTCGAACGTTACATCGAAGGCCGCACCCGCGACGTGCGTGGCCACTCCTGGGGCTGCACCGAGCTCGAGCTGGAGCGCGATCTGCTCGCGATCGGCAAGTTCGGCCTGCGGCGCGCGGCGGGTGTTTTTCCCGATGGCACCCCGTTCGCGATGCCGGACGATGATCCCCTGCCGGCACCGCTGGAAATGACTGGGGGCGCCCCAGCCTCCCAGGTGCGGGACCAAAAGGTGTTTCTGGCCATCCCGCTGCGCAAGGAGAGTGCGCGCGAGTCGGATCGGCGCGAGCAGGTCGATGGCATCGTCAGATACCGCTCGAAAGACTTCGAGGCGCGCGATATCACATCGGATTCCAACGCAACGGCGACATTGGAGGTCGCATCGCTGCGCTCCCGCCTGATGCTCGCATCGGAACCGCATGAGGACTTCGCGTGCATCCCAGTGGCACACATCCAGGAGTGCCGTGCAGATCGGCTGGTCACGCTCGATGAGCGGTTCATGCCCACGGTGTTGAATGTTCAGCAGGCTCCCCGCCTCGCGACGTTTCTGACCGAGTTGCAGGGGCTGCTGCATCAACGAGGCGAGGCGCTGGCGGCACGGGCCGTCGCCTCCGGCCGGGGAGGCGCGGCCGAAATCGCCGATTTCCTCATGCTGCAGACGGTAAACCGCTACGAAGGGCTGGTCGATCACTTCGTTGCGAGCCGGCTCATTCACCCCGAGGATCTGTATCGGCTGTGCCTGGAGATTGCCGGTGACCTGGCCACGCTCACGACCAGCACCCGCCGCCTCGCCAAGCTGCCCGGCTACCAACACGAGGACCTGCGGGCCGGTTACGACCCGCTGATGGCGGCCCTGCGCGCCTCTTTGAGCGTGGTGCTCGAGCAGAACGCCGTCGCCATCGCTCTGGAGAAGAAGCGATTCAACATCTCGGTTGGTATCGTCAACGACCGGACGCTGTTTGAGACTTCAGCCTTCGTGTTGGCGGCGCGGGCCGATGTACCCGCGGAAAACGTTCGCAAGGGCATGCCGGCACAGGCAACCATCGCAAGCGTCGAGACCATTGCAAAGCTCGTCAACGATCACCTGCCTGGCGTGCCTCTGCAGCCGCTGTCGGTGGTGCCGCGGCAGATTCCGTTCCATGCCGGCTTCGCCTACTTCGAGCTCGACCGCGGCAGCCCTCGCTTCCGTGAGCTGAAGACCGGAGGTGGCATTGCCATCCACGTTCCGGACTCCTTCCCCGGGCTCGTCATGGAGTTGTGGGCGATCAGAGGGTAGCAACCATGTCGGATCACAACTCGGACGATCCGTTCGCACCGCGCGACGGGACCGTTATGCGCCCACGGCCAGGTGCTGGGCGCCGCGGCGGCGCCGAGACCTCGGTAGGCGGGGCTTTCGGGCAGCCCGCGCCGCGGGCCGTGATGCCGCAGACTCCGCCGATGTCGTTCAGCGGCCCGGGCTCAGGTGCGGGTGCCAATCTGTCGGACTTTCTCGCGGGCGCGCGTAATCCCATCGTGCAGGCGGCGGCCCCGTTGCTGACACTGGGAGCCCGACTCTCCACGGCCGTTCAACAGGCGAACATAGCAACACTTCGTCAGCAGGCCATTCAGGAGGTCCGCGCGTTCGAGGAGCGCTTGCGAACTTCGGGGGTGCCTGCGGAAGATTCGGTGGTCGCGCGCTACGTGTTATGCACTTTCGTGGATTCCGCTGTACTCAACACACCGTGGGGTGCTCAAGGTGATTGGGCGGGACAGTCGCTGCTGGTGCTGTTCCACAAGGAGGTGTCCGGTGGCCAGAAGTTCTTCGACATCCTCGAGCGGCTGCAGAGCAACCCAGGGCGGTATATCGATCTGATCGAGCTGGTTTATGTGTGCCTTGCGCTCGGCTACGAGGGCAAGTATCGCCACGACCCGAGCGGTCAGGGCCAGATCGCGCAGTTGCAGCGCGACCTGTTCCGGCTGATACGCGAACAGCGGCAGCTGCATGATGAGAACCTCTCGCCGCACTGGAAGGGCGTGGAGGATCGGCGCAATCCCATCATCCGTTACGTGCCTTGGTGGGTTATCGCCGCAGTGGGCCTCGTCGTTCTGACCGGTACGTTCATCGTCCTGCATACCAAGCTCGCCGCGCAGGCAGAGCCCATCAAGGCAGCGCTCGCCGGTACGGTTGTCGCCGTCAACTACCCGGCACCTGTCCCCGCGCGTGCCAACCGGCTCAAACAGCTGCTAGCTCCGGAGGAGGGCGCCGGCCGCCTTACGGTGGAGGATTTTGGCGGCAAGACCGTCGTCACCCTCACCGCTCCAGAGCTGTTCCGCTCGGGCAGCGCGCACGTGAATCCGGATCTGTATCAAACACTGCGGGCGGTGGCGCTCGCTCTGAACCAGGTTCCGGGGCGTGTCGTGATCGTCGGGCACACTGACGATCAGCCCGTGCATTCGATGCGGTTTGCAGACAACTTCGACCTGTCCCGCGAGCGCGCCGTCGCGGTAGCCGAGCTGTTGAAGCCGGTGCTCACGACCCCAGGCCGGGTTGAATGGCAGGGTGCCGGCTCCACTCAACCGCGCTACAAGCCCGTCAATACGGCTGAGAATCGTGCCCGCAACCGCCGCGTCGAGATCATTCAAGTCGAGCAGCCGGAGGCGCGCCCATGAAAGCGTTGTTCGGCAAGAAATGGTTGTGGGTGATCCTGGCGCTGATTTTCTTCTCGCTCGTGATCTGGTTTGGCGGGCCGTACATCTCCATCGCCGACTACGAGCCGCTCGGCTCGGAGCTGGCCCGGACCATCGCCATCGTCCTGCTCATCGTGTTGTGGGGCATGCGGGCCCTGTTGAGCGAGCTGAAGGCGGCACGCGCCAGCAGGAAGCTCGTACAGGCCGTTGCAAAGCAGGAGGACCCGGGTAGCGCGCGAGCCACGGCCGATAACCGCCAGATGCAACAACGCTTCGAGGAAGCGACCGCTACCCTGCAGAAGTCGACCAAGGGCAAGAAGAGCCTCTACGATCTGCCCTGGTACATCATCATCGGGCCACCGGGTGCGGGCAAGACGACGGCCATCGTCAACTCCGGCCTGAATTTTCCGCTGGCGCAGAAGTTCGGCAAAGAGGCCCTGCGTGGTGTGGGCGGCACGCGCAACTGCGACTGGTGGTTTACGGACCAGGCCATTCTGCTGGACACCGCGGGACGCTACACCACCCAGGACTCCGATGAGGCAAGCGATGCGGCCGGCTGGATGGGATTCCTCGCGCTGCTGCGAAAATATCGCAGGCGCCGGCCCATCAATGGCGTCCTCGTCGCGATGAGTATCGCCGACCTTGCAACTCAATCCGACACCGAGCGGACCCGGCACGTCGCGGCGGTGAGCGAGCGGCTCGCGGAGCTTCGCAAGGAGTTGCGAATCAACCTTCCGGTCTACCTTATCCTCACCAAGGGTGATCTGCTTGCGGGCTTCAATGAGTTCTTCGATGACTTGCAGCAGGACGGCCGCGCCCAGGTGTGGGGCACCACCTTTCAACTCGAGGACTCCCGCTCCGGGCGTGCGGCTGAGTTGCTCGATGGGGAGTTGAATCAGCTGCTCGAGCGGTTGAATGCCAGAATGCTGACGCGCCTGGACGCCGAGCGTGATGTGCAACGGCGCGGTCTCATTTTCGGATTTCCACGCCAGGTCGCCGGGGTACGCCGTTCACTGTTGGAATTCGTCAGTGAGGCGTTCGGTGCTTCGGCATATGACCAGGGGGTATTGCTTCGCGGCGTGTACATCACCAGCGGCACGCAGGAGGGCACCCCCGTTGATCGAATGCTTGGAGCCCTGGCGCGGACCTTCGGCCTGGGAGTGAAAGCGGTCAACACCCTCGGCAGCCGGGGCAAGGCGTTCTTCATACAACAGCTGCTGAAGGACGTCGTCTTCAGGGAAAGCGGTCTGGCTGGTGTCAATCGGCGCGTCGAAATGCGCCAGGCGCTGATACAAGCCGCGACCTATATCGGCATCGCCGCGGTGACTATCCTCGGAGTACTGGCATTCCTGTTCAGCTACGATGGCAATCGCGCCTATCTCGCTGATGTACAAAAGGCAGTGCAACCTCTGGGAGCGTTCCAGGGTGCGCCCACGGTCAATCTGGCGGCCGAGCTGCCGCGACTCGACGCCTACCACGATGCTCTGGTCACGGGGAACGAGTATCGCGGCAAGGTGCCGTTTTCGATGCGCTTTGGGCTGTATCAAGGCGGGTCGATGGGCGCGGCTGCCGAGGACGCCTACATCCGCGAGCTCAACGCGGGGCTGATGCCAGTCATGGCGGCGATTTTCCGCGAGCGGATCGGGACGCTGGCCAGCGAACCGGACAAGCTGTACGAATACCTGAAGATCTACCTGATGTTCGGCTCGCCCGAACGGCTCGTACCGAGCGAAGTCCAGTTCATAACCGATCGCGAATGGCAACTGCATTTCGCGAACGATCCCGCAACGGTGGAACGCCTGCAGGCCCACGTCGCCGCTCTGCTGAGCGACAAGAGCCGTGTGCAGCCGCTGGCACTCGACACGGATCTGGTGGACAGGGCGAGGACATCCCTGCGGCAGGCGTCGTTGCCGGTGTTGATGTACAGCAGACTCAAGCTGAGTCACGCCGGTGATACCGAGCATGCCATCCATCTGGACAAGGAGATCGGCCTCGGTGGCGACACCGTGCTCGTACGTAAGAGCGGGCAGCCACTGTCGATCCCGGTGCCCGGTTTGTATACGCGCGTCGTGTTCAACGACGTGGCGACGACCGGCAAGCTCGCGCTGGCCAAGGACTTCGTTAGCGACAGTTGGGTTCTCGGCGAAGGCGTCGCCTCGATGAGCGAGATGCCGCGAGTGACCAATGACATGATGCGTCTGTACGAGGATGACTACATCCGCGTCTGGGATTCAGTGTTGACTGATATCGGGCCGCGTCCGACGACAGGCGCCAAGGATCTGTCGGATATGATGGCGCTGCTCGCGAGCCCGACGTCACCGCTGAAACGATTGCTCGTCCTGGTGGAGGCCAACACCAACCTGCTGAAGGCTCCTGATCCGGTTGACAAAGCGGCCGGTGTCAAAGCCGCGATTGCCGCGAAGCTCGGCAGTCTCGAGCAGCTGTTCGGCAGCACGCCGACGGCCGAAAAACCCGGTACGCGCACCACCAAGCACTTCGAGCCACTGCACAAACTGGTTGACGGGCCACCGGGCGGCGCACCCATCGACCAGACATTGAAAGCGATAGCCCAGATCCAGCAACAGCTGGCCGGAATCGGTGGCGGGCTCGGCAGCAACAATGCGCTGTCCACTGTTGCCTCCGCGGGGCAGGCGGGCGCGATCGACCAGCTGCGCATCGCGGCCATGCAACTGCCTGCGCCCATAGCCGCAATCGTCTCGCAAGTGGGTGCCAAGGGTGAAATGGTGGCCAAGGCGGAAGCCGGTGGCGAGCTGTCGCGGCGGTATCAGACGGAAGTCGCCAGCGAATGTCAGCAGCTGATAGCCGGCCGGTATCCCTTTGTTGCCCGCAGCACCAGTGAGGTCGCACTGGCGGATTTCGGCCGGGTGTTTGGTCCGGGTGGCGTCTTCGACACCTTCTTCAAGGAGCGCATGGCGCCCCTGGTGGATACCTCCACCAGTCCATGGCGTTGGAAACAGGGCGCGGCGGGCATCGGCAGCGGTACCAGTCTGGCGCAATTCCAGGCCGCGGACCGGATCCGGCAGATGTATTTCCCGCCCGGCTCGCAGCTGCCGGCGATGCATTTCAACCTGGCGCCGGAGTCGCTCGACAGCGCGGTGCCACGGCTCGCGATCGACATTGACGGTCAGTCGCTCGAGTACCGCCACGGCCCGATACGCTCACAGCCGATTGCGTGGCCCGGACCGTCTCCAGGTCAGGTCACAGTCCTCTTCGAGGAGAGCGGCGGTGGCGGGCCCAACCGCTCGTACCAGGGCCCCTGGGCGCTGTTTCGTCTGCTCGACGATGCAACCATTCAGCCGCAGTCGGATGTTCGCTATCTGCTGACACTGAGCGCTGGAGGCCGCACAGCGCGTCTGATCCTGGAGGCGGCCTCCGTCCGTAACCCGTTCGCACGCAATGAGCTGCGCTCATTCCGTTGCGGCGGCGGCTGATCTTCGGAAGGTAGTGCACAGATGTCAGGCGCAACCGTGGGGTTCTTCGGCAAGCTGCCAAGCCACGGGGATTTCATCGAGCGGCGCATAGGAAGCGCGTTCCGCGACCTGTGGGACGACTGGATGCAGCGCTGCATCGTGGAGAGTCAGCAAGAGCTCGCCGGACGGTGGCTCGACTGCTATCTCACGAGTCCGATGTGGCGCTTTTACCTATGTGACGGAGTCGCAGGGGTGGGCAGCTATGCGGGCCTGCTGCTGCCGAGTGTTGACCGCGTCGGGCGCTACTTCCCACTCACGGTGGTTGTTGAGTTGCCGGTGGGGATCCCTGCAGCTGAGTTTGCCACCGCGGCCAGCGCTTGGTTCGAGGAGATCGAGGAACTCTGTGCGGATGCGCTGCAGAACCCCGAGTTTGACCTGGGCGTATTCGATGCGGCACTCATGGCGAGCGCCGACAGGCTCGCGGGTGTCGATCGCCTGCAGACTGCTGTGGCGTTCCCTGGCAACTCGTCGCAGTGGCACTGGCCAACCGCCTCCGTCAATGCGTTTGCTACCGCAGTCAGCGCTCCGCTGATGAGCATGGCGCAGGGAGCGTTGCGGCCGATGACAATGTGGTGGACTGCCGGCTCCGAACTGGTAGAGCCGTGTGTGTTGTTGAATCGCGCTTTGCCGCGGCCGGACTCGTTCGCCGCGCTGCTGGCGGGTACTTGGGACGATGGGCGTTGGGATGGTGAAATTGCGCCGCCACAAGATATGGGCGCACCGGCCCTCGAGCCTGACGTACAGTTCGTCCTCGAGAGTGGAGGTGCGTCGGACGCCGGCATGGTCCGTAAGGACAATGAGGATCACTTCCTGTTGAGCGATGACATGCGGTTGTGGGCGGTGGCCGACGGTATGGGCGGCCATAGCCATGGCGAGATCGCAAGCCAGATGGTCGTTGATTCCCTCAACGCCCTCGAGCCGACACCAACCCTCAACACCGCCTTCCAGTCAATTACAACGGCACTCGATGCCGTAAACGCTGACCTGCGCAGGGGCGCAGTTGGAGTCGCCGGCGGTGGCTCGACCGTAGTCGTGCTCGTTATCCGCGGGCAGGAGTGGGGTGTCTCCTGGGCGGGCGACAGCCGCGCGTA
>Ga0070665_100002916_pt1 | contig 18473 bp, 11 predicted proteins | sample KBSS13metaG_FD_65862 | JGI IMG/M metagenome (GOLD analysis project Ga0070665, IMG submission 65862) | Switchgrass rhizosphere microbial communities from Kellogg Biological Station, Michigan, USA - KBS S1-3 metaG | ecosystem: Host-associated > Plants > Roots > Rhizosphere > Soil ...
AACGCCATGGCGTTCTGCAAGATGCTGATCCGGAGGGGACACTGCCGAAATCAGCTTGCCGCCTCGGCGGAGAACCTGGAACGAGCGGTGTTGTGTTTCGCCGCCGACCAGATCGATGACCGCGTCCGCGTCCCGAACTTCTTCCTCAAAGCGCTGGGTCCGGTAGTCAATCACCGTGTTTGCGCCGAGGTTGCGCACGAACGAAACATCGTCCGTGGCCACGGTCGCGATCGTTTTCACGCCCATGTGACGGGCCAGCTGAACTGCATAGGATCCAACGTTTCCGGCCGCGCCGTGGATGAGCACTGTTTGACCCGCTTTGAGTTGGGCGTGATCGAACAACGCCTGCCATGCCGTCACGGCAACGACCGGAACGGAGGCAGCTTCGATATGGCTCAGCGAGGTTGGCTTGCTCGAAAGCATCCCTGCGCAAGCCAGAGCGTACTCGGCGTAGGCCCCGATAAACCGGGGATTCGTAACCCCATAAACCTGATCTCCCGCACGCAGTTCGGAAACTCGGGGCCCCACGCTGACGATTTCACCGGACAGATCCGAGCCCAGAGTGAGGGGCAGCGGTTGCGGCAACGCGCTCTTCCCGGCCCTGATCCAGCCATCCCATGGTCCGACACCAGCGGCTTCAACTCTGACCAGGATTTCGCCTGGGCCGGGCTCGGGGCGAGGGACGCACTCGAACTTCATGACCTCGGGTGGCCCGAATTCGTGCACGCGCCAGGCCATCATTGTTGGATGAGCTCGCTCTTCAGTCATGATTCGTTCTCCAGGGCGATTGATCGGATGGGCCTGTGCCCTTATTTCGCAATGAAGCCCTACGTTGGACAACGAATACGATCCTACGGATCAGGACAGTCGTACGTCGTTTCGTGACAAAGGTACGCCGTCCCTTCGTGGCGATGGGAATATCGTCGAGGCAAAGTCTTCGGTTGCGCGCCTCACATGAGCAGGGCGCAGGCGGATGGGTCCGTTAGAGCGATGCCCTCGGACGGGCCAAAGTCATTCCCACTCGATCGTAGCGGGAGGCTTTCCGGAGATGTCGTAGACGACGCGGGAGATGCCGGAGACTTCGTTCACGATGCGGAGCGAAACGTGGGCGAGGAACTCGTAGGGGAGCTTCGCCCAGTGGGCTGTCATGAAATCGATAGTTTCGACGGCGCGAAGTGCGACGACATGGTCGTAGCGACGGCCGTCGCCCATAACGCCGACGGAGCGCACGGGAAGGAACACGGCGAACGCCTGGCTCGTGCGGTCGTAGAGGTCGTGCTTGCGCAGCTCTTCGATGAAGATGGCGTCGGCGCGGCGGAGGAGGTCAGCGTATTCTTTGCGGACTTCGCCAAGGATGCGGACGCCGAGGCCGGGGCCCGGGAAGGGGTGGCGATAGACCATCTCGCGCGGGAGGCCGAGCTCGACACCGAGGCGGCGGACCTCGTCTTTGAAAAGCTCGCGAAGCGGCTCGACGAGCTTCAGATTCATCTTCTCGGGAAGTCCCCCAACGTTGTGGTGGGACTTGATCACGTGGGCTTTGCCCGTTCGTGCGCCCGCGGATTCGATGACGTCGGGGTAGATCGTGCCCTGCGCGAGAAACTGAACACCGGTGAGCTTCTGCGCTTCTTCGTCGAAGACCTCGACGAATAAACGGCCGATGATCTTGCGCTTGGCCTCTGGGTCAGAGACGCCAGCGAGCGCGGCTAGAAAACGCGCCTCGGCGTCGACACGGATGACACGCACGCCGAGATGCTCGGCAAAGGTGCTCATGACCTGCGCACCCTCATCGAGGCGCAGCAGGCCGTGATCGACGAACACACAGGTCAGTTGGTCGCCGATCGCACGGTGGAGGAGGGCGGCAACGACCGACGAGTCGACGCCACCGGAAAGACCTAACAGCACCTTGCCAGTGCCCACCTGTGCCCGGACGCGCTCGATCGCGTCCTCGATGATATTTCCGACACTCCAAAGAGCGTCGCACCCGGAGATCTCGCGCACGAAGCGTTCTAGTAACTTCGTGCCCTGAGTGGTGTGCGTAACCTCAGGGTGAAACTGCACGCCATAGAAGCGACGGGCCTCGTCACTCATCGCGGCGTACGGAATAGAGTCGGTGGCTGCAGTAGCCGTGAAGCCGGCTGGCAACTGGTCGACGCGATCTCCGTGGCTCATCCAGACATCGAGCACGGAACGGCCTTTGCCGTTACGACGGTCCTCGAGGTCGTCCAGGAGTTTGCAGGCGCCGGTAACGGTGACTTCCGCGTAGCCGAACTCGCGCTCGGTCGACGCGGCGACGCGGCCTCCGAGCTGTTGCGCCATGGTCTGCATGCCATAGCAAATACCCAGAACAGGTACGCCCAACGTGAACACGGAGGGAGGCGCTTTCGGGGGCTGAGCGTCGGTAACAGACTCGGGGCCGCCGGAGAGGATCACACCCCGTGGCTTGAACGCGAGGACTTCGGCGTCGGTGATGTCCCACGGGTGTATTTCGCAATACACCCCGAATTCGCGTACGCGGCGCGCGATGAGCTGCGTGTACTGCGCGCCGAAGTCGAGAATCAGAATCCGGTGGGCGTGGATATCCGTATGAGTGACTGGAGAAGGGGTCGGTCGTGCAACGCTCGCCATCGTTTCAAGATACCCGGTAGTTGGGCGCCTCTTTCGTAATGCTTACGTCGTGGACGTGGCTCTCACGGATACCGGCGTTGGTGATACGGACAAACACCGGCTTGGTGCGCATGTCGGTGATGTTCTTGCTGCCTGTGTAACCCATCGCCGCGCGTAGGCCACCGGCCAGTTGGTGCATGATGGCAACGACGCTTCCCTTGTACGGCACGCGGCCCTCGACACCTTCCGGCACGAGTTTCTCGAGCTCGGTGGCCGCATCCTGGAAGTAGCGGTCGGCAGAGCCGTGGCGTTCCGCCATCGCGCCCAGCGAGCCCATGCCGCGGTATGACTTGTAAGAGGCGCCTTGGTAAAGCTCGACCTCTCCGGGAGACTCTTCGGTGCCCGCGAACAAGCTACCGATCATCACAGCGTGGGCGCCGGCAGCGACCGCCTTCGCGATATCGCCGGAGAACCGGATGCCACCATCAGAGATGATGGTGACGTCAGTGTCGCGCAGTGCCTCGGCAACGTTCGCGACCGCGGAGATCTGCGGCACACCAACACCCGCTACGATACGCGTGGTGCAGATGGAGCCGGGGCCAATACCCACCTTCACAGCGTCCGCGCCTGCATCCACGAGCGCGCGCGCCGCTTCGACGGTAGCGATATTGCCGGCGATAACCTGTTGATCGCTCCATTTCGCTTTAATGCGCTCGACCATCGAGATGACGCCGCGCGAGTGACCGTGCGCGGTGTCCACTACGACGAGATCGACGCCCGCCTCACGAAGTGCAGCAACGCGATCGAGCGTGTCAGCAGTCGTGCCAACAGCAGCTCCAACACGGAGGCGGCCGCCATCGTCCTTCGAGGCACGCGGGAATTCGGTCGCTTTCTGGAAGTCCTTCACCGTGATCATGCCGACCAGGTCGTGATCGTTGTTGATCACGAGCACCTTCTCGATGCGATGCTTGTGCAGCAAGAGCAGCACTTCTTCCTTCGGGGCATTCTCGCGGACCGTGATCAGCCGCTCTTTCGGAGTCATCACCGAGGAGACGGGTGCGTCGAGTTTGTCCTCGAAGCGCAGATCGCGATGCGTGACGATGCCGACCGCCTTGCGTCCGACGACCACCGGAACACCGGAGATGCCGCGCGAGCGCGTCAGATTGAGCACTTCGCGGATCGTCATGTTAGGCGAGACCGTTATCGGGTCCTTGATGACGCCGCTTTCGAACTTCTTCACACGGCCGACTTCGAGGGCCTGCGCCTCGATCGTCATGCTCTTGTGAATGATGCCGATGCCGCCTTCCTGCGCGATCGTGATCGCCAGTCGCGCTTCGGTGACAGTGTCCATCGCTGCTGACAGCAGCGGCAGGTTCAACCGGATCTTGCGGGTGACACGCGTGGAGAGATCGACCTCGCGTGGCAGAATTTCCGAGTAGGCCGGAACCAGGAGGACATCGTCGAAGGTCAGAGCTTCTTCGAGGATTCGCATGACCGCCCATGACCGCCGACTGCGATTTTGGGGCGGCCTTGGTGGGCTGCCAAGAACCGAGTCGACCGGTGCTATGTGGATAAAGCCCGCGATTGTACGGTGTATCCGCGCGTGGGTAAAGCTTGTGATAGGGTTGTTCGTATGTCTTCCAGCCAGACCGGTTCGGAAACCGGGCGCAACGTCTTTACCGTCGCACGCCTGAACCGCGAGGTGCGCATGCTCCTCGAGCGGGGGCTCGGGGTCGTGTGGGTGGAAGGCGAGCTCTCGAATTTCTCGGCCCCCTCGTCGGGGCATTGGTATTTCTCGCTAAAAGACCGCGACGCGCAATTGCGTTGCGCGATGTTTCGGCTCAAGAACGCCGGCCTCGGCTTCACGCCCAAGGCAGGACAACAGGTGCTGGCCCGCGGGCGTATCACGCTCTATGAGCCGCGCGGCGATTACCAGCTCATTGTCGAGCACATGGAGGAGGCTGGTGTCGGCGCGCTCAAGCGCGAGTTCGAGCGGCTGAAAGTCAAGCTGGCCGCTGAAGGGCTCTTTGCCCTCGAGCGCAAGCGGAGCCTCCCTCGATTCCCGCGACGGATCGGCGTGGTGACTTCACCTTCGGGCGCCGCTATCCGCGATGTCCTGCATATTTTGGGACGGCGTTTTCCACCCACCTCGGTACTTATTTATCCGACACCCGTGCAGGGCGCGGCGGCGGTACCTTCAATAGTCGAGGCTTTGCGGACGGCATCCGCGCGAGCGGAGTGCGACGTGCTAATTGTCGCGCGCGGCGGTGGGTCTATTGAGGATCTGTGGTGTTTCAATGACGAGCGGGTCGCTCGTGCGATTTGTGCGTCGTCCATTCCGGTTGTATCCGGAGTAGGACACGAGATCGACTTCACGATCGCGGATTTCGTAGCCGACGCGCGTGCGCCGACGCCGTCCGGGGCCGCTGAGCTCGTCGTGCCCGATCGCAATGCGTGTCTCGAGGCGCTGGCGCGCACGGCTGAGCGCATGAGTGTTTGTATGCGCAGGGAGCTGCGGGCGGTCACTACACGGTTTGATAGCGCGCTCGCGCGCATGAAGCTTGTGCACCCTGGTGTGCGGCTCTTACAGCAGGAGCAAAAGCTCGATGAGCTCGAGCAGCGACTCACCGCGGGAGTGAATCGCGAGATCAAGACGATCGCGACGCGAGTCGAACGGGCGGTGCAAAGGCTGAGTCTCGCGCATCCGGGACTGCGGCTCTCGCAACAGGTGCGGCGGCTGGATGACCTTGAGCAGCGGTTGAAGCAATCGATCCGTGCGACGGTGCATGGTGACGGCAATCGTGTGGGAGAGTTGTACGCCCGGCTCGTGCGACATTCACCGGATCATTTGGCGCGCGAATATCGCGTGCGGCATGAGGGGTTGGACTCGCGTTTGCGACAGGCTTGGAAAGAGTATTGCGCCAGCAGGGAGCAGCGACTGAGTGCGTCTGCTGAGGCGTTAGCGCAAATCCCGAAAGGGTATTTCGCGGGTAAGGAGCATCGGCTGAATTTGGCGATAACGACGCTGAATACGGCTAGTCCGCTCGCGACTTTGGCGCGCGGATTCGCGATGGTGACGCGCGAGGATGGAACCCTGGTGCGCGATGCCGCGTCGGTCAATGTGGGTGACGAGGTCCACGCGCGGCTCGCGCAAGGGACGTTGAAAGCCCGCGTGACGGGGAAGGAGTAGGGTGCCAGTGGAGATGATAAGACGCACCGGGTCGTCGCATGCGCATGGCTGGGAGCGGTGGGCCCGGCGCGGTGAGCGGCATGCGCGGGGTGATGAGCGGCATGCGCGGCGCGGCGAGATCGGGGCACAGCGCGGTAAGCGCCGCGCGCCGGTGGATGTAACAACCCGCGGCAAGTCGTGTGCGCAGCGCCGCGGGTGGCAGGCGTGGCTAACGACCGCGGCGGTGCTGGCACTCGGGGCGGCCGGCCTTGCGCAGGCGAGCCCGTCCGTTCTACCGGAGGCCTCACTCGTCCCGGGCGGCGTGTTGGTCCTACCAATCGAAAGCTCCTCCACGCAGGCGCCAATTGTCACGTTGGACGGCCAACGGGTGATGGTGCTCCGCTCCGGCGGAGAGTGGGTTGCTGTGGTGGGCCTCCCGCTAGCGGAGAAGCCGGGACACGCGACAGTCGTGGTCCGTGACGGCGCAGCGCCCGAGAAATCCGTCAGCTTTGAAATCACGGACAAACAGTACGTGACGCAATCGCTGAAGGTTGCGCCCAGCAAGGTGGACCTTGCGAAGAAGGATCTCGACCGCGTGAACCTCGAGGTTCCTCATATCAAGGGTGTTGTCGCGACATTCTCCGACAAGCCGCCCCCGACGCTGCGGCTTCTGCAGCCGATACCCGGAGTGCGCTCGAGCTCCTACGGCATGCGGCGCGTGTTCAACAACGAGCCGCGCAACCCACACACGGGCATGGACATCGCGGCCCCCACCGGCACTCCGGTGAAAGCGGCCGCTGACGGAAAAGTCATCGACACCGGCGATTATTTCTTCAATGGCAACAGCGTCTTCGTCGATCACGGTGAAGGTCTGATCACCATGTACTGCCACCTGAGCGCGATTGGCGTGAAGCCCGGTCAGGCAGTCAAAAAGGGCGAGGTGATCGGCAAAGTAGGTGCGACGGGCCGGGTGACCGGGCCTCATCTGCATTTTGGTGTAGCGCTCAACGCCACGTTCGTCGACCCGGCGTTGTTTTTGCCCGCGCCGGCGCCGCAGCCGGTGGCGAAGGCCGGCGCCAAGCAAGCCAAAGCGAGATAGTCCGTGCCGCCGCGCACCGACGTCGATTTCATGCGCCTGGCCTTGGAGCAGGCCGCGACGGCCCAGGCGAACGGCGAGGTGCCGGTGGGAGCGGTGCTCGTTCGAGGCGATGAGGTGATTGCAACAGGCGCCAACAGCCCGATCGCTGCGCACGATCCGACCGCGCACGCGGAGATAGAGGCGCTGCGGGCCGGCGGCAAGGAGTTAGGCAGCTATCGACTCACCGACACGACGCTGTATGTGACGTTAGAGCCGTGCGTGATGTGCGCCTCGGCGATCGTGCACGCACGCGTGAAGAGAGTGGTGTTCGGCGCATGGGATCCGCGCGCCGGCGCCGCAGGGAGCATCGTCGACGTGTTTGCGCTGCAAGGGCTCAACCACCGCGTCGACGTCTTTGGCGGCGTGCTGATGGAAGAATGCAGCGAGCGCCTGAAGCAATTCTTTGGGGAAAGGCGCGGCTAACTGGTGAGCGGGGCCACGCATCGCGGCTGGGTCAACGGCGCTGGCCCTACGCGAAGCGCCGAGGCCCCGGAAGCCAGTTAGCTTCCGGTGTTGAATCCCACTTGCACCCGCGTGGCCTGGCTCGCCACGCCCTCTCCCGGCTGCCACTCGAGCAGCGTCAAATAGCGCTGCACGCGATCGACAAACTGCACCGGCTCCCAGCCGCGTGCGTAGCCACGCTTCACCTTCGTGAACCAGCGGGCCTCTGCCAGCCGCGGTAGCTCGTCGCGGACATCCGTCCAGGAGTCAGGGTTCTTTCCGTCCATCTGCGCGAGCACACGGGCGTCCTCGAGATGTCCGAAGCCCACGTTGTAAGCGGCAACGGTGAACCACGTTCGGTCCGGCTCCGGAATGCGATCGGGCATCTTTTCCCGAACTTCGGCCAGATAGCGCGCACCCGCAAAAATGCTCTGCTGCGCATCAGTACGGTCTTTGATGCCCAGTGCTTCCGCCGTTTCGGCCATCAGCATCATCACGCCGAGCGCGCCGTTGTTGGATGCGGCGCTCGGATCCCATTTCGATTCCTGGTAACCGACAGCCGCCAGCAGGCGCCAATCGATGCCCGACTCCTCGGACGCTTGTTCGAACCAGGGTCGGAACCGCGGTAGCCGGTCCGTCACGTGGGTCTGGAATTCGCGCGACTCTTCGTATGCGAACGACCGGACCTCGCCGGTCGCTTGCTGGATGGTTTTCGCCATCCGGCCCGACTCACGCTGCTGCTGGAAGAACGTGTTAACGGCGTTGAGCAGATCGTCCGCGCCGCGACGCACGATCCATTGGACGGGTCGATCAGCAGGGAGCTCAAACCCGACGTGCACGTCCGGGTAGAGGTGGTGCGAGAACGAGAACTCACGCGCGTCGATGATCGCGTAGTCGGCGTTCCCGGAATCGACGTCCTCGAGCGGATCGGCATTCGTGGGAGCCGTCTCGACCCATTTGAGGGTGGGGGCGACGGTCCGGCGGAGCTGATCGAGGATCCGTTCCTGAGGGCTGCCCGCCCGGACGGCCAGTTTGGCCTTTTCGAGCTGCAGCGTGCCGCGGGGCTTCTGGCTCTCCCGCTGGTAAACGACGAGCTGCGGGATTCGGGCGTAGGGCTCCGCGGCCTTCCCGGCATGGCGCCATTCAGGGGTCGCGGTCAATTGCGCCGCTGCAATGTCGGCACGGCCGGAAGCGAGCTCGGCCTGCATGGCCCGCTCGTTCGCCACCGGGTACATGGAAAGAGTCACTCCGAGCTGCGAGGCAAAAGAGCGCGCCAGCTCGAATTCGAGGCCTTCAGTCCCCCGGGAGCCCAGGTAATAGCAGGTGGGCAGGTTGAGTGTGACGACCCGCAATTCATTGCGGGAGCGCACCAGCTCCAGGTAAGGGGGCGCTGGTCGGCAGCTCGCCAGGAAGATGGCGGCCGCGGTGAGCGCAATGGCCCGCGCTGCTGGAGGTAGAGCGCGGGATCGGGGCCCTCGGTGGCCTCTAGGCATCGTTTGCAATCCTCCCCTTTCTGTAACGAGCTTCGCTAGAATACCAGCCCCCGCAAAACGGGGTTACCACCGCCCTCCGGAGAGGTACCGAAGTGGTCATAACGGCGCTGACTCGAAATCAGATGGTCGGTTAATTCCGGCACGTGGGTTCGAATCCCACCCTCTCCGCCACTCGAATCAACACCTTGCATCGAAACCGCACCTGTCCTCGCGGCCGGTCCGCACCGCGAGGGGTGGGATAACGCCCGCCAGGGCGGCCCCGGAGGGGCGAGGCCCGCAGGGCCGAGTAATCCCACCCTCTCCGCCAATCTAATCAGCGACCTTGCATTCGTACCCGCACGCACCTCCGTAAAGAGGGTCACCGCGCCAGGGCGGCCCCGGAGAGGCGAGGCCCGCAGGGGCCGAGTAGTCCCGCCCTCTCCGTCAATTCAGGGCCTATCTTAACCGATTGAATCTAAACGGCTTGTGAGCAATTTCGCGCACCTGGCTGTCACGCCGGCGCGCCGCCGGCGAGGCCTCGGCGGCCGCAACCGGGCGCGCAGCTTGAGGGTTGTCACACCCGCGAGTCAATGTCCGATAGAGGCGACAAACGTCGTACTGCGGCAGGACTGTGTATCGGCGACCGCGCGAGACTAGAGTCGGCCTTCGCGCGGCGTGCGTTATGTGAAATCAACTGCCTCCAAAGCGGTGCCGTCTGTCCGGATGTACACCTGACGAACGGAGGCAGTCCCCTCGTGACCGCGGCGTCCCGAGTTATGTCGGATTGCGACTTGGGCCCCGGAACGGCCGAGCTCGGTTGACCATAATCCGGCGCATGTCAAAGCTCACCGAACTCATGCTGCAGGTTCCCGCTGGCGGCCGGCGCGGAGGATGCGACGGTGTCTAAGCGCCCCCTCCCTTTCGTCCTGGCTGCCACCGACCACGGCAGTCTCATCGTGAACCGACTCGACTACCGCCTCACCGGTGAGAACTCGGGCTTTGGCGTCGGCTATGAGCTGCTGACCGCCGGGTCCTTCGACCTGGAGGAGGTCAATTTCGCCCTCACCATGCTCACCTGGCGCCGCGAATTCCACGGTGATGGCGTATTTGTGGTGGACTGCGGGGCCAACATCGGCGTGCACACGGTGCAGTGGGCGCGTCACATGACCGGCTGGGGCAATGTGCTGGCGATCGAGGCGCAGGAGCGCATCTTCTACGCCCTGGCAGGCAATATCGCCTTGAACAATTGCTTCAACGCGCGGGCGTCAAACATCGCCGCCGGCGATGTCGACGGCAGCATGCTGATCCCGCAGCCCGACTACACGCAGCCGGGGAGCTTCGGCAGCCTGGAATTGATCAAGAGCAACGGCAACGAATATATCGGCCAGGACATCGACTACACGCCCGCTGCCATGAAGTCGGTGCCGGTCCAACGGATCGACAGTCTCGGCATCGCCCGCGTCGACTTCATCAAGATCGACGTGGAGGGGATGGAAGTGGCCGTGTTGAACGGGGCGAGCGAATGTATCCAGCGGTGCAAGCCGTACATCTTCGTCGAGTACACCAAGAGCGGTGGCGACAGGCTGACGGCACTGTTGGAAGGTATCGGCTACAAGCGCTGGTTTTTCCGCAATAACCTTTTCGCAGTCCCGGCGGATGACCCGTGTGTCGCACGGCTGCCCGCCATCGGACCGTGAGGGTGAGCATGACGATTCCGAAGATCATCCACTATTGCTTCGGGATGGCGCCGGACTTCGGCGGGAAGGAGTGGAGTCTCGTCCATCATGTCTGCCTGGCGAGCGCGCTCGATAAGATCAAGCCCGAGAAAGTGTACCTTTATTACGCCCACGAGCCGCAGACCCCGTGGTGGGAGTTGTCACGTGAGCTCGTCACGCCCGTCAAGATAGCGGCGCCGGCAGCAATCTATGGCCGGCCTCTGCTGAGCCCGGCGCACCAGGCGGATGTCGTCAGGTTGACGAAGCTCATCGATCACGGCGGCATCTATCTCGATGCGGATGTCTTCGTACACAAGTCTTTCGACGACCTGTTGGAAAACAACACGGTGCTGGCGGAGGAGGGACCCGACGGTTGTTTTGGTGTGGGCAATGCCGTCATGTTGGCAGCGCCGCGGTCGTTGTTCCTGACGCGCTGGCTCGACCAATACAAGTGGTTCCGCGGCGGTAGAAACAACAAGGAGCCATTCTGGAACGAGCACTCGGTCCAGCTCCCCCATTTCCTCCGCAAGCTCTATCCGCTGGACGTCACGGTGCTGAACCACCTGGCATTTTTCTGGCCGCTCTGGGTCGAGCAACACCTGGATGGCCTGTTTCGCAGCAATGTGCACATCGATCTCACCCACACGTATGCGACCCACCTGTGGGAGTCCGCCGCCTGGGGCTTCCTGAAGGACCTGACCCCGGAAACGGTGCGGGTGCAGGATACGAATTTCGCCCGCTGGGCGCGGCCCTATCTCGAGGGCATCGACTCCAGCTACGGTTTGCGCAGGGCGTAGATCTCCAGTTGCGCCGCGCTGCGCGGTGACAGGCGGAGGTCCGCGATCTCGAACCCGGTGGCGCTCAACAGGGCGATGAGCGGGTCGCGCGCGAAATTGTGATAGCGCTCGAGGTCCATCCAATACGGGTTGACCTTCTCGGCCTCCATGGTCCGCCAGCTCGAGGACAGCATGTCGGCCACACTGATGACCAACACGCCGCCCGGACTCAAGACATGCGCAGCCTTGCGCAGTACTTCGCACGGGTAGGGCGTCTGCTCCAGCACATCCATCATCGATAGCACGTCGGGGACCACTTCGAACGTGAGTGTCAGGAAGTCGTGTTCGACCGCATTGAGCCCCATGCCGCGGATACGTGCAGCCGCGATACCCCGTGTTTCCAGGCCAACGACGGCCATCCCGGAGTCCGCCGCCGTCATGATCAGGGAGCCATCGCCACAGCCCACATCGACCCAGGTCGGCCGATTCGCGCGCTGCACGACTGCCCGGTAGCCTCCGAGCAAAGCGGCAACCTTGTCCACCACCGGTGCCCAGGCCGTTCGCTTCGCTGCCAGTGTGGCGGCGGACAGCGCGAAGCTGTCAGCCTTCTCATTACGCCGGACTTCGGCCAGTCCCGCCTCGGTCCAGTAGGCTCGATTGTGGACGTGTCCGCACGCCACGCAGCGTAGCCATTCTATGGTGGGCGGCAGAGGCTCGTGCCACAGGCTGTGAGTCGTGCAGTTCGCAAAACCCAGCGACACACTGGAGCCATTGCACAAAGGGCAGCCGGAAAAAGGGCTCTGCAGGGTGGTGACTCGCCCGGGGAACCGCGGCATGTTGGTCGGGGACGGGGCGAGCGGACCGTGATCCGGCACGTCGATGTGCCCGGGCTCGAGGCCGCCGCGCTGTCGCTGCACCATCATCTCTATACCGGCTTCAAAGTCGCGCGTGAAACGTGCCGTATCAAACAGCGGCGCGCTCAACCTGTTGGCGGCAACCTTGTGGCGCAACTCGCTCCGGTAGCCCGGCTCGTTGGCGACCCGTTTCGCGATACGCACCATGTCGTCCTGATCGGAACCCACCAGTTCCGGCAGGTCCATCGCGTTGAGCAGGCTTTCACTCACGCGCGAGGCGAAATGCCTACCGTGCGCGGTAATGACAGGGACACCGGCCCAAAGAGCGTCCGAGGTCGTGGTGTGCCCGTTACAGATGAGCGCGTCCAGAATTGCATCCGCCACGGGTAGACGCGCGGAGTGATCCTGCGGCGCGGCGAAGGGCGCGAAAATCAACCGTTCCCGCGCGATGCCGGCCAGTTGTGCATGGCGTGACAGGTGCGCTACCGCGGCCTCACTCTGGCCCAGCAGCCACAACACGCTATCAGGTACCTCCTGGAGGATGCGCATCCAGACCGCGAAGCTGTTCCGATCGATCTTGTAGGACTGGTTGAAGGCTCCAAACACCACCTTGCCTTCCGGGAGCCCATACATGGCCCGGGTCCCCGGCTGGGGTGCGGTAAACCGCCGGCGGTCATTACATTGATACGTGTGCGGCAGGCGGCAGAACTTCTCCGTGTAGTATGCGGCGCTGCTGTCCGGGGTCACGAACCGGTCCGAGATGATGTAGTCGATCTGTGGATGCGCGGCGCTGCCGGGAAATCCAAGATAGGCCACTTGCAACGGCGCCGGCCGATGGGCCGGGATGCCCGACCGGCCACCGCCCGTGTAGAGCTTGAGGTCGAACAGGATATCCAACTCATCGTCGCCGATCCGCTCCGCGGCCTGCCGGTCGCTCATGAAGTGGATCGGAACATGGTGCTCGACCGCATCGAGAAAGCGGTGCCGATATTCGGAGACATCCGGCGAGGTGTAGTCATAGGCGAACACCTCGAACCGCTCACGGTCATGGTGCTCGAACACACCCGCCATGAGATGCATGGTGGCGTGGTTGCGGAAGTCGCAGGACAAGTATCCGACCCGGATACGCCCCGTACTACCGCGGCGAACGCGCCGGGCGACTCGCTCCACCTGCGGCACGATGCGCTCGACGTAGGCACGCGTTACTCCCAGGTTGCGGGCCTCATCAGCGCACCATGTTATGTGTGTGAGCGGAAATTCCTCGGGCAGGGCAAACTCACCCGCGTCGTACCAGGCGCCGAGCTTGCCTTGCAGGATTTCGGTCCACTCCCAGTCACAGGTGAAGCGCGCCGGCACGAGCGCGCCGCCGATCAGGCTCGCAACATCCGGAGCCATCTGCACGATCTTCTTGAAGGCGTCCGAGGATTCTTCGTACAGATCGCAGGCCTGCAGTAGCAGGGCAGCGCGCGAGAGTAACGTGGGGTTGGCGGAAAGCGTGAGCTGACGCCGCGCGAAATCGATCCCTTCGTGGTGACGGTTGCCGTTGAACAAGGTGGTGATGAGCGCATCCAACACCTGCTCGCTATCGGGAGTTGCGGCGGCGGCCTTGAGCAGGCATTGCAGCGCCTCCTCGGTGGCGCGTTCCGCGGCTAACAGGATGCCGGCGGCCAGCCAGCTTCGAGATCCCGCGCCTCTTTCGCCGGCGAGTTTGTATGTCGCGATGGCTTCGGTGGAGCGGCCCGCCAGGCGCAGTGCCTCAGCCCGAATTGACAACACCGCGGGATCGGTCGGCGCTTGCGCCTGCAGACGCTCGAGTTCCGGCAGCGCCGCGGCGGCCTGGCCGCCGTTGATCTGCTCCAGTAGTGTTTCCAGGCGGCCCGCGGGAATGCTCATGCCAGGCACTGTAGCAGCCGTGACCCGGGCGGTTCCGCGAACTCAATTATGTTACTTCGCCAGCGGCTGTGATGGAGCGCACATTCCAGCGGTGGCTCGCACGGAACACTGTGATGCGTCCGGCATCGGTGCGGCGCGTGGATATTGTAAAAAAACAATATGGAAAAACCCCGTCCCATCGTGATCACGCCCTACTACAAGGAAGATCCCGCCCTGTTGCGGCGTTGTATGGACAGTGTCCGCGCCCAGACCGTCCCGACCGAGCATTTTCTGGTCGCCGACGGTTATCCGCAGGACTGGATCGATGCGGAGCCGGTGCGCCATCTGAAGCTCGATCGATCGCATCGGGACTACGGGAACACGCCGCGAGGTGTCGCGGCGCTGCTGGCCACCTCGGAAGGCTATCCCGCCATCATGATGCTGGATGCGGACAACTGGCTCGAGCCGGAGCACGTGCAGTTGTGCCTGTACGTCGCCGCTTCCAGTCCGGAAACCGATTTCGTCGTCGTCAGGCGCCACTTCCGCCGGCCCGATGGCTCGATCATGCCGATCGAGGAGGAGCCGACCGCGAGGTTCGTCGATACCAACTGCTACGCCTTCTTTCCGGGCTCCTACCAGGTGTTGCCACTATGGGCCTTGATGCCGCAACAGCTGTCCGGAGTGGGCGATCGGGTCTTTTCAATCGCGCTGCACGGCCGTGGGCTCAAGGGTGTGGCCATCACGGACCGGGCCACTGTCAACTATCAGTGCATGTGGGAGAGCTTCTATCGCGCCATCGGCGAGACGCCGCCACCCGGGGCAGTTCCCAACATCAATTCAGCCCAGATGTTCGATTGGTATCGCGCGCTCAGCTCGCGAGAGCGGGAGATCGTCTGGAGGCTGACCGGCGTGTCCATGGAGGACGTGGCGGCCGCCGTTGCAACTTCCACGGCCAGGCGCAAGAGCTCCGGCTGACCTGACAGGGGAGGGCTCCCGTTAGGGAGCCCTCCGCGTGCCGATCGTTACACCGCCAGGTACTGGATCAAGGTGGTGCCCAGCGACTGCATCTGACCGCTGGTCATGGCGCTGACCTGTGCGTAGGTCAGCATCCCCAGTGTGGCGGTCGAGAGGCTGTCGAGGGTCGTCGTCGTGATCGATGGGATGTCCTTCGTGGACAGTGCCGCAACCTGAGTGGAGCTCAGCGAATCCAGTTGTGCGGTCGTGAGCGCCGCCGCCTGTGACGAGGTGATCGCACCGAGCTGTGTGACCGACAGGGAGCTGAAAGCGCTTGCGCCGATCGAGCCGACCTGGGTGCTCGTGAGAGCCCCGATCTGGGTCGCACTCAGAGCGGTCACTGAGGACAAGGCACCCAACTGCGTGGTCGATAGCGAGGAGATGTCCTTGGTGGAGATCGCCGCGATCTGCGTCGTGCTCAACCCGGCCAACTGCGCAGTGCCGATGCCCGACACCTGACTCGAGGTGATGGAGCCGACCTGCGACGCCGTCAGCGAGGCAAAGCCGGCGGTGCTGATCGAGCCGATCTGTGTGCTGGTCAGCGAGCTCAGGACCTTCGTGGACAGCGCCGCGACATCCGCGGTGCTCAGGCCGTTGAGTGCCGAAGTCGACAGCGCGGCGGCTTGAGAGGTCGTCAAAGCACCCAACTGCTGGGTGCTGAGGCTGTTGATGACCGAGCCGACCTGAGTCGTGGTGAGCGAGCCGACCTGCGTGGCGCTCAGCGCGGTGACCGAGGACAGGGCGCCCAGCTGTGTGGTCGACAGCGAGGAGATGTCCTTGGTAGAGATCGCAGCGATCTGTGCCGTGCCCAGTCCGGCCAACTGTGCGGTGCCGATGCCTGCAACCTGACCGGAGGTGATCGAGCCGATCTGCGCGGCGGTGAGCGAGGCGAAGCCTGCCGTGCTGATCGAGCCGATCTGTGTGCTGGTCAGCGAGCTCAGGACCTTCGTGGACAGCGCCGCGACATCCGCGGTGCTCAGGCCGTTGAGTGTTGAAGTGGACAGTGCGGCCGCCTGCGAGGTGGTCAGGGCGCCCAACTGCTGGGTGCCGAGGCTGTTGATCACCGAGCCGACCTGAGTCGTGGAGAGGGAGCTGACCTGCGTCGCGCTCAGCGCGGTGACCGATGACAGGGCGCCCAACTGCGTCGTTGACAGTGAGGAGATGTCCTTGGTGGAGATCGCGGCAATCTGGGCCGTTCCGAGTCCGGCCAACTGTGCGGTGCCGATGCCTGCAACCTGACCGGAGGTGATCGAACCGATCTGCGCGGCGGTAAGCGAGGCGAAGCCCGCGGTGCTGATCGAGCCGATCTGCGTGCTGCTCAGCGCACTCAGGACCTTAGTGGACAGCGCGGCGACGTCCGCGGTGCTCAGGCCGTTGAGTGTTGAAGTGGACAGTGCGGCCGCCTGCGAGGTGGTCAGGGCCCCCAACTGCTGGGTGCTCAGGCTGTTGATGACCGAGCCGACCTGGGTTGTGGTGAGCGAGCCGACCTGCGTGGCGCTCAGCGCGGTAACCGAGGACAAGGCGCCCAACTGCGTCGTCGACAGCGAGGAGATGTCCTTGGTGGAGATCGCGGCAATCTGGGCCGTTCCGAGTCCGGCCAACTGTGCGGTGCCGATGCCCGACACCTGACTCGAGGTGATGGAGCCGATCTGCGAGGCCGTGAGCGAGGCGAAGCCCGCGGTGCTGATCGAGCCGATCTGGGTGCTGGTCAGCGAGCTCAGGACCTTCGTGGACAGCGCCGCGACGTCCGCGGTGCTCAGGCCGTTGAGTGTTGAAGTGGACAGTGCGGCGGCCTGCGAGGTGGTCAGGGCCCCCAACTGCTGGGTGCTGAGGCTGTTGATCACCGAACCCACCTGGGTGGTGGTGAGCGAGCCGACCTGCGTGGCGCTCAGCGCGGTGATCGAGGACAAGGCACCCAGCTGTGTGGTCGACAGCGAGGAGATGTCCTTGGTGGAGATCGCGGCAATCTGAGCCGTTCCGAGTCCGGCCAACTGTGCAGTACCGATGCCTGCAACCTGGCTGGAAGTGACGGAACCGATCTGCGCATTGGTGAGCGAGGCGAAGCCCGCGGTGCTTATCGAGCCGATCTGTGTGCTGCTCAGGGAGCTCACGACCTTGGTGGACAGCGCGGCGACGTCCGCGGTGCTCAGGCCGTTGAGTGCGGAGGTCGACAGCGCGGCGGCTTGAGAGGTCGTCAAAGCACCCAACTGCTGGGTGCTGAGGCTGTTGATGACCGAGCCGACCTGAGTCGTGGTGAGCGAGCTGACCTGAGTGGCGCTCAGCGCGGTAACCGAGGACAAGGCGCCCAACTGCGTCGTCGACAGCGACGAGATGTCCTTGGTGGAGATCGCGGCAATCTGCGCTGTGCCCAGTGCGGACAGCTGCGAAGTGCCGATGCCCGCGACCTGGCTGGAGGTGATCGAGCCAATCTGCGAGGCCGTGAGCGAGGCGAAGCCCGCGGTACTGATCGAACCGATCTGCGTGCTGCTCAGCGAGCTCAGGACCTTGGTGGACAGCGCGGCGACGTCCGCGGTGCTCAGGCCGTTGAGTGTTGAAGTGGACAGTGCGGCGGCCTGAGAGGTCGTCAAAGCACCCAACTGCTGGGTGCCGAGGCTGTTGATGACCGAGCCGACCTGAGTCGTAGAGAGCGAGCTGACCTGGGTGGCGCTCAGCGCGGTGACGGAGGAGAGGGCACCCAACTGCGTGGTCGACAGCGAAGAGATGCTCTTCGTGGAGATCGCGGCAATCTGCGCTGTGCCCAGTCCGGCTAGCTGCGCGGTGCTGATTCCGGAGACCTGACTGGAGGTAATCGCACCGACCTGCGCGGCGGTGAGCGAGGCGAAACCGGTGTTGCTGATCGAGCCGATCTGCGTGCTGCTCAGACCGGCAATGTCCTTGGTGGACAGCGCTGCAACTTCACTCGTGCTCATGGCCGAGAGGGTCGCGGTGCTGAGCTGTCCGGCCTGCGACGTCGTCAACGCGGCGAGCGCTTGGGTCGATAGAGCCGTGACCTGCGAGCTGCTGAGGGCAGCGAATGCGGCAGTGCTGATACTGACGACATCAGCAGCGGAGATCACCCCCATCTGTGCGGTCGTTAGCGCCTGTGCCTGTGCGGTGCTCAGTGCGGCGAAATCCGTTGGCCCCAGGTGCGAAATCTGACTGGTGGTCAGCGCGCTAACCTGACTCGGTGTCAACAATGAGATGATCGAAGACATTGGTCACCACTTCCTGATCGGGCGCTGTGCTGCCCGTGCCGCAACTTATTGAACCTTTCCAACAGGATCGGCGTGACCGCTGAAATCTTTAGCAACACCTGGAGGCAGGTGGCGCACGGCATACCGATCCACACCGCGTATCGGCTCGGGTAGCGGGACCTTGAGGGAAGCGGCCGGAATCGTGAGGGATCTCACACGGCCGG
>Ga0070665_100002917_pt1 | contig 18472 bp, 14 predicted proteins | sample KBSS13metaG_FD_65862 | JGI IMG/M metagenome (GOLD analysis project Ga0070665, IMG submission 65862) | Switchgrass rhizosphere microbial communities from Kellogg Biological Station, Michigan, USA - KBS S1-3 metaG | ecosystem: Host-associated > Plants > Roots > Rhizosphere > Soil ...
GGACTCGACGGCAGTTCCGTCTTCACCGTTACCAGAGGACAGCCTGCGGTCGCCCCGGACGGCAGCGTGCACATCACCTTCACTTCCTACGCGCCGAGTGGCAGCATCAATTGGAATTTCCTCTCGGGTTACCCGGTCAATGTCACCTCGCCACCCGACATTGGCAGCGATGGGATTCATTACTTCGTGCAAAATACGGTCGAGCTCTTCGCGCTCAATCCCGATGGATCACAGCGCTGGCACCGCACCCTCGGTGATTATGTCGACGGTCCGATTGTCGATCCGCAGAATACACAATTGCTCGTCGGCAGCGCCGCAACGCTCAACTTCGCGGGCTACATCATCGCCGAGAGCGCCCAGGATGGTCACGAGCTCTGGCGCGTGAACCTGCCCGCCGAGGCTGGCTTTAATCAGTCTACTGATACGGGGGCCCGCTTTACGCCCGATGGCTTAACCGCCTATTACACGACCTACACGGCGACGGGCGATAACAACACGAGCAGGTCTTTCGTCTATGCACTCGATACCGCGGCTACCACTTCACAGGCTTTGCTGCGGAGCACGAACATTACCTTAGCCACGGCCAAGGTGCGCACCGCGATCAAAGCAACCGGCAAGGTCACGGTGAAGGATGCAAACGGCGTGGCGGTGGCAGGCGTAACGGCCGCCGCCACGTGGACTCTGCCGAGCGGCCACATCACATCCCAGACCGTGGCGACGAATTCGAAGGGGCTTGCCACTTTCAAGGTCACGGATATCTCCGGCAGCTACACGTTGACGGTGACGAATCTCACCAAAACAGGGTATTCGTTCGACCCAGCGAATAGCGTTCTCACAAAAACCATCATTAGCCAATAAGTCCACCCACAGGGAAACGCGCGAAAGCGATGGTGCGTGAGATACCCAGGCAAGACCCACAGGCCGGATCGGGATACGTGGTGCCGGTGACGTCTCCCGCGTCATTCATCCCGGTTCCGAACGCTGCGGTGGCCACACGATCGACGACGTAGATCGACGCGACGGTTTCAGGGGTTTCTGCGGCAGCCACATCGCTCAGGCGGAAAAGCTTGCCACCCTTTGCCGTAACGCAGAAACTGTGTCAGACGCTTTTGCATGACCGGAACGACCGAAAATGACGTTCATGCCCGGAAGAACCGGGAGTTGATCGATGTCCTGCGGCGCTCGAAATTGTTCCGAGATTATGAGCGTGTCTTCGCGCAAGCAACCGGGTTGCCGCTCGCCTTGCGCCCGCTGGAGTATTGGCAGCTCGCTCATCACGGGAAGCTCAACGAAAATCCTTTCTGCGCGCTCCTCGCCGAGAATCCGAAGACGCTCGCCGTCTGCCTCGAAGCTCATGCCGAGATGATTCGCCACGCGGGAAATCTGCCGACCACGGTGACCTGCCCGTTCGGCCTTACCGAGACGGCGGTGCCGCTCAAGCTGGGCCAGGAAGTAATCGGCTATCTGCGGGTCGGACAGGTCTTCCGACGTTCTCCGAGCCAGGTTGATACGAACAGAGCCGGGCGGGCGCTGGAGAATGCCGGCGCCAGTTTTACTCCCGCGCTGCAGCGCGCCTGGGAGAAGAACACGTTCATTCCGGCTGAACGTTACAACGCCATTGTTAGGCTGCTGACTTTCTTCGCAGAACAGCTTTCTGCTTTGAGCAACCAATTGCTCGTCGAGGAGCAGAATCAGGAGCCGACGATCGTGAGCAAGGCGCGCCGCTATATCGAGGAGCACAAGGCGGAAAAAATCTCTCTCCTCGCGGTTGCCACCGCCGTAGGCGCCAGTGTCTTCCATTTTTGCAAGGTCTTTCACAAGAGCACCGGACTGAAGTTTACCGATCATTTGGCGCGAGTCCGGGCGGAGGCAGCTCGCGCGCAGTTGCTCAACCCGAACCGGCGCATCAGCGAGATTGCCTACGACGTGGGTTTTCAATCGCTCACCCAATTCAATCGCACTTTCCGCCGCATCTACGGGCAGTCGCCGAGTCAATTCCGGGCGCAGATCCATCCGAAGGCGGGTGCATCAAAGCCTCGCCGCCGGAAATAAGTCTCAGCCAAGAACCGACCCGCTTTTCGCAATAAACGCCCGGCTGCTTCACGGGCGCGTCTTATTTTTCCCTAACGAAGGGCGGGAGATGAAAGAGAAAATCATACTGTTGGTGGATGCAGATGCGGATTGCGCTGGGATCGTTCTGGAAGCCGGGGCGCGGACCGGTCATGGCGTTCGAGTGAGCAGGGATGGCCCGGAGGCTTTAGGCTTTCTCAACCGCGAATTCAACCGCATCGACAGCCTGATAGTCGACGTCGAAACGGGCAGCCGTGGAATGGCATTGCTCGCAGCTTTGTGCGCGCTTTGGCACCGTCTTCCGGTCATTGTCGTGACCGCATTAGAGGAAAACCACGTTAAGCCGATGGTATTGCGACATGGTGCGGTCGCCTGTCTGGGCAAGCCGTTATCAATCGAGCGACTGAGACGGGTGATTGATCGCTTCGTCCGACCCGAAAATGCCCAGGAAATTTCATGCGATCCCTGGGGGACGCCCGTTCGGCGGTGAAACAGAGATGAAAAACGCAGCCCATGCCTAAGCAATCAACCCTCCGTCGACGATCACCGCGTCCGTCGGCCCGCTCCGCGTCGCGCGTTCAATCGCAACATCAGGGAATGAGAACGACGCGACCCCAAGCACGCCGATGAGCGCACCGATCGGGATCCAGACGGCGATGTTGATCGACTCGTCGAGTTTCGAAGGCGGGATCTTGGCAGCTGCGATCCGCTCGCGTAGGACGAGGAGCCCGGCGGCGATTTCGGGAGAGACTGGGCCGTGATGCATGGCGGGGCGCTCTAGGGGAGATTAGTGAGGCGCGGGAGGATTTGGCAAGGGCTCATTCGAACCACGGGACGCGGAGCGCCGCCTCGCGCCTGTCACTTTGCAGCGACGAGTTCCTCCGACCGCAAGGCTCCGGGCCATTCGAGCCGACCGGCAGATGAAGTGGCTCAAGGCTCTGGTCACACCGAAGACGGACGAGACCGGGTTGGCGAAGTGCGGCGGGGATTCCAAGAGCGTCCCAGGCACAATTCGCCTAAATGTTCTCCCGCGAAGCTGTAAAAAATGCAGGTTCGCGATTGAGTTGTCCGAGATTTCCGATCATCTTTTTGAGGTGTTAGAAAGGATAACCAAAAGAGGACAAAAAACATGAAAGAAGACATACCCTTGGGCGACCCACCTCTAATAAAACACGTGACGCCCACGGGCGTCGATGAAATCGCTCAACGCCTTATCCCATTTCCATTCACTCCTCCTGACGTGAAGCTAAAGGATAAAGAGGCACTCTCAGCTTCGAATGACTGGTTCACGAAGCATGACAAGAACAAAATAGATGAACTTGGCAGTCTCGACTTCTACGTCACAAGCGGGCCGCAGAGCGTGGGTGTCGTCCCAAAGTTGCACAACACTTCGGCGGGAATCGAAATTTACGAGCTAGCTCCGCCGCTCAGCAAAGAAACGTTCGAAAAAACGGAAGGCCCCTTCCGTTCGGGAAAAACAAAGAAGTTTAGCAACAAGAGGTCTGGCAAGAAAATCGCCAAGTTCAAGGTGGGTAGTATGGCCGAGTCGGGCCTTGCCTGCTTTTACATGTCCCGGCTCCTCGGCCATCTTGTCGCTGTGCCTCCCGCGACTTATCGGACGATGGACGTCCAGGAGTTCAGCAAGGTCGGGAACCAGGCCGGCACGACCGGTCATCCGGATTGCACCGCAGCTTGGGCTAATCTGCGTGCCAGAGCGAAGTCGGGCAGCTCGAAAGTAGTACTGGAAGGTGGGCAACTCGTATATGGGTCGCTGGCTGTGAATCCGCGCGGGGAGGACAGCAGTCCTGAAGACTATTGGACAGTCAGCGCGATTAGAGGACACAGCTTCTACAAGGTGCTCTCCTCAAAGTCGCCGGTGGCAAATATAGTAAACTTGAACGACTCAAAGTGCCTTCAGGATCTGGCTCTAGCACAGGACATGACGCGCGGAGTCATTCTTGACCTGATATTCAAGCAGGTTGATCGCCTGGGGAACATCAGCATCGACCAATTGCAGCACTACGTGACCAAGGAAGGGAAAGTGAAGGTCGATGACAAAGTCAGCGATCAAGACAAGGCAGAAGCCGTCGGTCCCCTTCTGCCTTTGAAACGAATCGTTTACAAGGATAATGACGACGGGATGATGTGGGGAACGAGTTCAATCACGGTTGCGCCAATCCTGGCTGATACTCATCATCTCGATCAGACAGTCTACAACCGGTTACAGTGGCTTTCCGGTTTGATGCAGGACAGCGAGCCCGGTTCGGACGCGAAGGTGAAGGATTTCTTCGTCAACGTCGTCCATATTTCAGGCGATAATTACGACAAGCTGAAAGCCAGTGTGATAAAACAGGCCGCCTCTCTCAAAAGTAGGGTAGAGTCCAAAGATATTCTGCTTGACCTGGATTTCGAAGGCACGATGAAGGAGATCTGCGTGAAGGATGCGTCATCTGGCCAGTCCGACACGCCGACTCCCGACACGGCATCTCTTGCGGAAATTACCTCATCCGTGGGTCGCTGGGAAAAAGGTGCGAAGAATCTGCCAACGGATGTGATGACGGTTCAGCGTCTATTAAAAGGCGTTTCGGACAAGTTGCTATCGTCCCAGCTTGACCCGAAGGGCATTGACGGAAAGATCGCACACCCGCCTGCGGCCTCGAATACCGTGAAAGCCATTGAGGCCTTTCAAAGCAGTTCCTCAAGCCCGGTTGACGGACTTATCGAGCCTGGCGGTCAAACCTGGAATGCGTTGCTCGAAGCTGCTGGCTAAGACTATTGCCCAGCGCCGGCTAGTTGAACGATGTCATGATCGAAAAGAAACAAGCTTTCAAAATCCTGGCGAAAGCCGAATAAAACACTGACGGTTCTCTATGGAATAGACTATGAGTGATTTTGATCTGAGCACGTCCCGAGGGCAGGAAACAGTCAACCACTCGGCTCCAAACGGAACGATTGAAGTTGCGATCCGACCCGCGAGTTTCCCCGGACATCCCGAGATTTACAGCGAGAAGGATATCGAAAAGGAACGGGAGCTTGCCGAGATAGATTTCTATGGCGGCCAAACGAAGGATGGACTGCACATCGTTCCGATTCCCAAGACCTACAGCACGTCACCGGGGATCAACATTCATGCGGTCAAGTTGCCTGCCGGTATGAGCCGTTTTAGTTACGCCGCGGCCCATTCGGCAAAACGTCGACCGAGCGGTGACCAGGTCCTCGCGAAATACAAGCAGTCCATTCCAACGCATTTCACCTACAGCCCCTCGATTCTCGGCTATTACCACTTATCACGGTTTTTGGACACGGGGCACGTCCAGCCTGCCATCGTCCGCACGATGGACGTGGAGGCGCACAAGCCTCTGGCCGAACTCGGCAAGGCAAAGGCCGCCGGATCAAACAACAGGAAGCAATGGACGGAGCTAAGAGCATTGGACAACGCCCACAGTAATCCAACGCTTTTTACTAAAGATGGGAAGCAGCTTTATGGCGCTCTGCAGGCGAATCCCGGCGGAGAAGAATCGTACCCTCATCTTAGCGACCTGGGCGGCGCCGGTGCTTTCTCTTCTTCGGCTGAGTTTGGGAGAGTAGCCAACCCCGACCCGCTCAAGCTCAACCTGCTAGACGCGAGCGGCAAACTCAATCAGGTTGCGGTGCAACAAATCGTGCAGATCAAGGATATCTCCGACATGATCGTGATGGATTTCATCATGAGCCAGGCGGATCGTTTCAGCGGCAACATTCACTCAGAGAAGGTCTATATTTGGCTCGAAGAGGGTGTACTAAAGAAAGAACCGAGGAAATCCAATGCTTCGAAGGCTGCCGAACAACTTAAGAAAATCCCTCCCGGGGCGATTTTGGTTAACCGTATGATCATGAAAGACAACGACGCAGGCCTGATCAGCGGCAACTCGGCAAAAACCAACCATCTCCTTGAGAAAGTCAATCACGCGGACCCTAAGACATACAATCGGCTCCTTGACCTACAAAAGGAACTCCAGAAACCGGAAGTCGCTGAATGGTATCAGCAGGAACTTCTTTTTACCCCGGCCAACTTCAAGACTGTGAAGGACAACGTCGATCAGGCAGTCGACATTCTGAACGCCCGCAAGGAGAAGGGGCTTTTCTTTTTGGACGCGAGCTTGAGTGTGGCTCTCGGAACCGAAGGAGATAAGAAACAGGATATTTCCGAAACGCCGGAACCTGCCGGTTCCGATACCCCATCGCTTGCGGTGATTACGTCATCCGTTGGTCGTTGGGAAAAAGGTGCGAAGAATCTGGCAGCGGATGTGATGACGGTTCAGGGTTTGTTAAAAGCCGTTGCGGACAAGTTGCCGGCACCGCAGGTTGACCCGAAGGGTATTGACGGAAAAATCGCACACCCACCTAGGACCTCGAATACGGTGAGCGCCATCGAGGCCTTTCAAGGGCTCTTTTCCAACCCTATTGACGGACTGGTCGAGCCTAGCAGTGAAACATGGGAAGCACTGCTAAAAGCCTGTAGTGAAGTCAGCGGTTAACTGCAAGGCTGTTTCACCACTGATGCCGTGGTTTCGTCCAGGTTCCGTCCACGATCACTCGCGTGATGTCCGCCCGCGAATTGTTTTTGATGAGCTGAGCGACGCGTTTCGATTCCAACCGAACACAGCCGTGTGACGCCGCGTATTTCGGCACTGAAGGATAGTAATGGAGGGCGATGCCACGTGCCGGCACGAACCATGTCACATCCGTTGCCTCGGGGTGGCTGTTGAGACGTGACGCAAAGCCCGTTACTGTGAATGTGCCTTTCGGAGTGCAAGTGCTGCCCGAGCGCTTGCTAGTCGCCAGCTCGTCACAATTTAATCCACGCAAGCCCGCGCCCGGCGAGCTGCGAAACGGTCCGGCCTTCTGCGCGCTGGCGTTTGGCCCTGCCCACGTAAGGGTTACCGGATGGTCCGGATCTTCGAGGCGCACGGAAATTTCCGTGATGTAGGTGTCCGGAAAATCACTGTTGCGCTGTGGCCGCGACGTCGACCCACTCGCCGCGACAAGCCTCTCGGTCATTTGCGATCCGCTTTTTCTCGTTCTCGGCGCTGCCGTCGGACGATCCATACTTTCGATTCTTTTCGCTGCAGTTATCCGGTCCCGAAGCGAGCCGCCACGCGGAATTGTCGGCACTTTGCTCGTGGGTTTCGTGCTCTTTTTCGGACGCTTTTTTACCGCTGACCTTTTCGTAGTGGTCTTCTTGCCGGATGTGGTTTTACTCCCTTTGGATCTGCTGCGGGACTTGGCCGATGAAATCGCCCTTTTCATATCGCGCCAGTCTGCACGTCTGGATCGAAAATGTAAAAAGGATTTTCGTGTGATTAACTGACGAAGAACGAGAGTCATTGCCAATCGACGCGTTCCATAAACTCGGGCTCGTCGTCCAGCTGATCAATGAACGGCTTCAGATCCGGAACCCCGTCGGGGAGCCGGTATCTGAGTATTTGGCGCGAGCCCCGACTCGCCACGTAGACGTAACCGTCGTCTCCAAACGCCAATCCGGATGGGTTTTCCAATCCGCCGGCCTTGGGCTGAATGAAGTGCCTAACCTGTTCGCGCCGCAAATCACATTTTACCACGGACTCATTGCCACGGTTGCCGATGTAGAGAGTCCCGCCATTGACCGCGAGATGGATGGGCTTGTCGATCAAATCAGGCGCGGCAATCTTGCCGAGATATGTGCCGGTTTCGGAATCATGCTTTCTCACACAGTCCCCGTCGCGATCCGCGACGTAGAGAATATCCCGGGCGAAAATGGCCTTTCGCACGACTTTCAAACCGTGTTGAACTTCCTTGGCTGAAGCGCAAAAAGTTCCTGGATTGAACTCCTGATCCTTCAACCGCGCGAGCGACGGTGGTAGTGGCATCGGCCTCCCTGGCTGGCCAGCGGTGGACTTGGGTCCATGATATCTCAAGGTCAGGCTCGTGTTCTGGCTGGTCACATAAAGATCCCCTTTGGCGTCGAAGACAATGTTGAAGGGATGGCTTAGGCCCGGATTTCGGACCGCGTCGCTCTGCACGAAGACGTCACGAAAGGCATGCTTCCCGCGCTGATTGCGTCCACCGTGGAAGCGAAGGATTTCGCTGAAATCCTGAAATGCGTTTGCGACATACAAATCCCCGTCCGGACCGAAGCAGTGACCGCGTAGTTCACGGAGTTCTACGGTCGGAGGGAGACTGCTTCGATCGAGCGCTTTCCCCACCTTTCGCCCATCGACGGAATAGACATGAATGCTATTGAGGTCGCTGCGTCCCTCTCCGCCGTGAAAAGTGAGATACCATTCGCGCCCCATGGGATTACGCCGCTTGTAGAAAATCTGGTTGGCTGTTGTCAATCAAACAAAGGTCTGGACATCTGTGTTTCGGAGCAGAAATTTAGGATATATGAGCATGACAGGCGCCCCTGCGTATGAGGGAGCGTATCGAGCTTTGGTCACGTGAAAGCAGTTCTTGCCCACTCATTATGAGTTCACAAATCTCGGATTCAGTTGGACGTTGGGAAAAGGGTGCGCAGAATCTCCGAGCGGATGTAAAGACCGTGCAGCGGCTCTTGGCAGCGGCTTCGAAGACTTTGGAAGCTCCCGAATTGGATCCGAATGGGGTCGATGGAAAAGTCGCCAAGCCTTCTTCAAAATCGGACACGGTAAGCGCCATAGAAGCTTTTCAGCGTCGCTTTACTCGCTTTGTCGATGGACTCATTGAACCCGACAGTCAAACATGGAATGCGCTCTTGCATGCCACCGACGCTGCGCCGACTGAACAGCAAGTATCGGGCACCATCGAGCAGTTCCTGTTTCCTTTCCCAATGGTGCCGGATCGAAGCTGGGAACAACCACCTCTCGCTTTCGCTTCCTGGCGAGCAAACCGTAGCCGGTTGCACGCAGGCTGTGACCTCTACTTCCCTCAGGGCACTTTTATCCATGCCATTGGCGACGGCGTGGTTACTCGCGGACCTTATCCGTTTTATTGCGCAACCTTTGCCCTGGAAATTGATCATGGATCCCTTCTTGCGCGCTATGGAGAAATCCAAAGCAAGGCCGAGGTAAGCAAAGGAGATCGCGTTCAAGCAGGACAAAAAATCGCAAGAGTCGGACACTTGATAGGAATCAAGGTGCCCAGCGACATGTTGCACCTGGAACTTTACGACAAGAGCTTGTCTGGTCCCTTGACGGTGGCTAATGATTCCGAATCGGCCATGAGAAAGGGCGTGTCGTTCATGCGACGGAAGGATCTCATGGATCCGACCATGAAGCTCAATCAGTGGCGAGAGAACCTGCCACCCGGCTAAAGAGCCGCTGATTCAGTAAAGCGGACAATTAGAATCGTGCATGCGCCCTAGCGGATCGGTTTCTGCGCCGCCAAAGAGCGTCGATTAGCGCTTTCCAAAGTTACACGGTCGTTAGCCCGGCAAGCGAAGCCAGAGTAGCTCCGGCAGCCCCTGCGGCAACCCACCATGTCATGTCGCCGACGATTCCATCCACTAGGATGCCACGGTCTTGCTGATACCCCTTTACAGCCCCCTCGGTCAGTGGTCCGAAGTCACCATCCACTGGCCCCGGGTCGGTCGTGGGGATACCAAACGTCTTGAGGCTCTGCTGCAATGCTATTACGACAGCTCCCGTTGCGCCGCGTTTGAGGAGCGGCGTCTCTGGATCGGCCGGGAGCGCGTTCCATGTGGCCGGCCCGACTATCCCATCCACCGTCAGGCCCGCGCTCTGTTGAAAGTCCTTAACCGCCTGCTCTGTGGTCGCGTCGAAGGTGCCCGTAATGTTAGATGGGACTAATACCTTCGTCATGACAAAAATACGCTGCAGTCTCCTGACGTCGTACCCGGTAGAACCGGTGCTGAGTGTTGGTCCGCTATTCATGATGCACCCTTTCGTTATTTTACCACGCTGCTGAAGATCTTCTTGAGCATACTCCGGTCCAGTGGTGAAAATCAAATCTAGATCTCGCTTATCACCAGTGAGAGCGCCGACAACGATTACGCCCGCTAGTCTGGCCGCTATCCGAAAGCCGACTTACGTTCTTGTTGCCAATAGAAAAAAGGCTGCATCTCACGGAGTTTTTGAACGCTCAGCCGATTATGCGTGACCCTCCGCGTGGATTTGTCACTATCTGTTTTTTCATACGTAGTCTTGGGCATTAGCTGCGTTGGTGTGTTTTGAATTGATTCAGGGTGACGGCACAGGCTTCTGATACAGTGCTTTTGGAGCTCGATAATCTGCGGGACCCGTGGCTCAGTTGGTCGCAACGCCGTTAGTCTACCGGTCTGCATAGAGGTTGGGTGATCGGGACTTCGCTTGAGATTGGTTCCAGCGGACTCTGAATACGGCTAATTTTTCCGCAGACCTGCTATGCTTCTTCGCGGCGGGTGAACAGCCACTGCGCCTTTAACTGCGCAGTAGTCTCTTGGAAATTGCTACGGTCCACACTCCCGTCTGCGCCAAGTATGCTCTGAACCTGAAAGCCGAGATCGGCGTCGATGTATTGCCAGAGTGTGTATGTAGAAGACATCGCACTAGGCCATAAGACATCGGCCCCGACGGGATCAAAAACCATCGCCTCGAAGTTGCTCCCGATTCAAAATCAGAGGTCGTAACAAATATACCTCGGGTATGTCCATTGATTAGCAGCGCCCCGGTCAATTCTCGAATCTGAGCAACACCGATTTTTCCCCGGTAGCGTTTCACTTGCACGCCGATCGTGTCGTTTTTAGACCCGTCGAATATCACGTCGACGCCATCATCGCCGCTGTAAGCTGTGGCCCTAGGTCGATACGCGAGATTTCCAAAGACGCTCGCGACGGTTTCCTTAAACAAGCGTGGATTGGCGCTAAACCTATCGTCGTAATGTGCGGTTAGATATTGGCGAATCTCGTTAAGAGGTGTTTGAATATCCGATAAATCCAATACCTTAAGGGCGCCGACGCCTCCATAGGTTGTGACTGTTGCCTTTGGGCCGCTAGTGACAGTTTCTCTAAACGTAATCCACCAACCACAATCGGGGCAAACGCGAATGTGTTCTTCAAAAAGCACCGCGGGCCTAGTTGTTCGGATATAGTCCTCACCTTTAGTTCCCGTGGTCGCAAGCGGAAAACCCATTCCGGACTTCCGTAAGCTCGACTGAAACGTCGAGGTATAAGCGGACCTGGTTCTCGGCTCGGTGTTGCAGTCGCGTCGATCTGATTATGGACCGATTAACTACCCAGTATCGCAATTACAGTAAAAACTAATGAAGCTGAGAGGGCCGCCGTGATTAACATTCACGTTCGCTGGCTAACGACGCAGTGGAGCGCCAAAACATCCATTATAGCGCCAAAGAACGCCCGAAAAACCCAAGAGAATACGATAACAACTATTGGGACGAAGAGCGAAAGAAACACTCTACCGGGACCACCGTCGTCAAATAACGTTTCTTTGAAGAAATAAATCCCAGGAAGTACGCCAGTTCCGAAGCCTACCGGCCTAAAAAAAATCCTTCAGGCTGCAGGGGTGTACAATGATAATTCAAGCCTTCGTTCAAATTGCCTAATGAAAATGGCAGCTAGTATCGCCGCAAGAAGTGGCGCCCAGAGAGTTTTTAGAGTTATTCGTAGTCGGCTCATAAAGGTCTCCAATTTAGTATTTGTGTGATTTTGCCCTCTAAATCGGGCTAAATTAGGAGCGTCTTTTGGTCTAAGAGGCATTCAGGGCATTCCGGGTCAGCTGTCTCAGTGTAGCCTAGTTCGTCTTGCTGGGATGGTCCCTTCACTTGTGAAACAGGGTTCAACTCGTCAGCGAGTAGGTCGCCGAACGCATCATGTTCGGTCGGGTCCTCAGTGCGGCGATTTAATGAAAAGCGAGTTCTGCACGGTGGAGTTTGCCGATGTTCGAAACGGCGATGTTGATCGGTTCGACACGCTCCGGGAGCGAGATCTTGGTTGCTTCTATCTGCTCTCGCGGCAAAAGCAGGCCGCCGGCGATTACGGTAGAGACTGGTCCAATGCATGGCGGGGCGCGTGGCCAGAGGTTAGCGAAATGCGAAGAGAGTTGGCAAGCGCCTTGTTTCGGGCGCGCTCGCCGCGCCTCCAGGAGAGAGCCTTCTCCCTTAATCCCGAAAGCAACGCGCTACCGCACTTGCGACAAAAACTAATGAAGCTGAGAGGGCTGCCGTGATTAAGATCCACCTTCTTTGGTTAATGACGCAGTGAAGCGCGAAAAAATCCATTACAGCTCCAAAGAGCGCCGCAAAAATCCAAGCGGATACGATGACAACTATGGGGGCGAAGAACGAAAAAAGAGGCCACTCGGGAGCCTGTTGCCAACTAACGTTTCTTTGGCGAAATAAAGCGTAAGAATTATGCCGGTTCCGAAGCCTACGGGCCTAAAAAAAATCCCCCAGGCTGCAGAGGCGTCTAATGATAAAACGATCCTTCCATCAATCTTCGTGATGAAATGGCAGCTAGTATCGCCGCAAGAAGTGGCGCCCAGAGGGTGTTTAGAATTGGTCGTGGTCGGCTCATAAAATATTCCAACTTAGTATAGGTGTAACTGGGTAGCCAGCCGGAAGCGATTGCCATTTCGGTCTGATCCTCGCCAAAGCCAGCTCCATATTCTTAGCGAGCACTTTGGGGCTGACCGGGGTCGCTCTCGGGATGGCTCACTTGGATTGGCACGCTGTTAGATTTCTTGCGCGATCGATTTTTCGGAAAAGCGGAAGCCGCGGGCCCGTAGTTCCTCTTCACGATGATAACGTTCGCGCGCAGCCAAAATGCTGGAACGGCCCAGATAGCCGACGACTTTTTTTTCATTCACTCGTTCCACCACCGGTAAACGGCCGACGTCGTGCCGCAACATTCGCGCGACGGCATCATGCAGGGTCTCGTCGGGATATGCGACACGCAGATTGGTCGATCCGGCAGCGAGGACGGTCAGCGTTTCATCATGAGAACGATCAAACGCTCGCACCACGTCGCCGCGTGTGATGATGCCCGCCAGGTCACCGTCTTCGTCGGCCAGAAGAGTACCTTGGTGCGTGCAGACAAGGGGATCGCCACTCGCGATCCGCGCTGCAAAGCGCGGTAGGGGCGTCTTTCCCGGGATGAGCGGAACGTCCCGTTCCATGACATCGCGCACCCTCATCAGCTCCAAAATGTCGACGCTATACTCTCGCACGATGTGCTGTCCACGACGTGCCAGTTTTTCGGTCAGGATGGAGCGCTTCATGAGTAGCACGGTTACCGCCAGACCAGCCACCGACCCACAAAGCAATGCCGGCAGAGCGTTGATGTCGCGCGTCAGTTCAAGCATGAAAAACATTCCTGTTAACGGTGATCGCATCGTACCGCCCATGATCGCAGCCATTCCGACCATCGCCCAGAGGCCCACGTCGCCGACGGGAGCGAACTGCCCCAGTCCTGCCCCGAGCGCGCCGCCGATGATGAGCAATGGAGCGAGCACGCCACCCGAAGTGCCCGAGCCAAGGGCGATGGACCAAACGACGGCCTTGCCGATCATCAAACCAATCAGAGCGGCACCAAGAATTTCACCACGCATCAGACCGTGAATTAGCTGATACCCGACCCCCAATACGCGCGGGTCGATCCAGCCACCGACGCCGACAAAGATCGCGCCGATTGCCGGCCACCACATCCAATGAATGGGCAGTTTCAGAAAAGCATCTTCACTCAAGTAAACGGTCGTGGTCAGTAAACCGGAACCGAATCCGGCTGCGATCCCTATCGCACAGGCGATACCGATCTCGCTCAAGCCTAACGGTCCGTGCGGGGTGACTGGAAAAATCGGGCCTGCGCCGAGAAGCGGAACGCGCAGGAGCCAGGCAACCACCGAGGCAACTGTCACGGGGATAAAACTGCGCGGTCGCCATTCGAATAATAGCAGCTCAACCGCGAGTAAAGTGGCCGCGATCGGTGTCGCAAAAACCGCCGACATGCCGCCAGCCGCGCCGGCGACGAGGAGAGTTTTGCGTTCCGCGGCGCTCAGATGAAACAACTGCGCGAGGATCGAGCCGAATGCTCCACCCGTCATGATAATCGGGCCTTCCGCTCCAAACGGCCCGCCCGTGCCGATGGAGATGGCGGATGAAATTGGTTTGAGGAGCGCCACCTTTGGCTGAATCAAACTACCGCCGAGGAGAATGGCTTCGAGCGCTTCGGGAATCCCATGGCCGCGGATTTTCTCCGATCCGTAACGCGCCATCAACCCAATGACGAGCGCACCTGCGATCGGCGCGAGAATTACCCACGGGCCCAGATGATTATGCTCCAGCGAAATGAGAACTGGGGAAAGGCGCTGGAAGAAGACCAGGTTCGTGATTTCAGCGATCAGCCAGAGTAATGCCTTGGCAACAAGCGCGCTGATCACGCCGACGGGCAATGCCAGCGCAACAAGTACAAGCATGCGCTTGTCAGTGCGAAAATCACCGAGCAAAGTTTCCGAAGTCTTATGGCCCGCCATTTGGCATTACCGATTTCGAGGATGGAACCGATCTTTTTGAAAAAAACGAATTTCAATCTTCATCATGACAAGTTGCGAAGTATTCCGGTCGCGATTGTGGTACCTCGCTCGCCGAAAGTGCCGCTGTTGCGGAGCGCACCTTTTAATGGGGCTTCCCTTGGTCGCTCAGAGCATCGTTCGAGGCATTAAGATAGCCGCCTAGGCCACATTTCAAGCCACGCTGAAATTCAACTCCCGGCGCGAAAATGGTAACATTTGTCGGCTTAAACTGTTCATCCGCTCCCGCCTCATAAGCGCTAAAATTTCAGCGTCGGTCAGGCGCATGAAAAAATCGAGACGAGAGCTTTACGTACTCAAATATTCCGTGAAGGTACAATTAACAGGAGCGCGCTCTGCTCACGAGAGGAGTCGAACCTCCACGGGTTGCCCCATACGGTTCTGAGCCGTACGCGTCTGCCATTCCGCCACGTGAGCCTAGCGCTGAGCGGCCTGTAAGTTGCCCGCGGCCGTCCCGATCGCAAGCGGCTATTCCGCAGTCCGGCTGGCTGTCTACGTGCGTCCGCGTTTCTTCCTGGCCCGCGACTCGATTGCCCCAGCTTTACGCCGCTTTCCTACCGACCGTAGAAGATCGGCATAATTTGAGGCCACAATTTCATAGTCCTCCGTTGGTTTTTCCACGTTCTCCCATTCCCGAAGCGATTCTCGGTAAAGCTCTTCGGCTCGCGCGAGATCGCCTCGCGAATGATAAACGACGGCAAGATTACAGTGCGACTGTGCGACGTCAGGGTGTCCCTTGGGATTGGCCTTGCGGCGAATCGCAAGCGCACGCTGATGCATCTGCTCCGCTTCCTCCAGGCGGCCTTCGCCGGTATAGAAGACCCCAAGATTATTTAGAACGGCGGCAACATCCGGGTGGTCGCGTCCGAGATGTTGTTCATAGAGCTCGAGCGCGTTCAGGTAACAAGGCTCGGCCGCTTTTTGCCGTCCACTCCGACGGTAAATGAGAGCGACATTATTGAGCATTGTCCCCAAATCGGAGTGGCGCACGTTCCCAAGCTGGCGTCCGGCCCGAATGGCTGTCTCGTAATGCGTGATCGCTTCCTCTTCCTGTTCGCCCACATCGCAGAGGTAAGCCAGTCGTCGGGCCAACCGATAGATCGCCTGCTGGTCGGTCGGCTCGATCGCGTGAATGATCCGCAGCGCTTTTTCCAGCAACACTTTCGCTTCGCCGTGATTTCCTTGCTGATCGTGAATTCGGCCCAGCCGTTCATAGCTCAGAGCAAGCGAGGGATGGTCTGCGGGAAAAATCCGCTGCGCCATCTCGAGGGTTGTGTCGCCAACACGCAACGCTTCGGGCAGGCGATTCCCGGCACGCAGCATCTCCAGCTTATCCTGCAGAATTTGCCAAAGTTTCTCTTCGCCTTTCACCTCTACCAGCCTTCACTGAGCTGGCTAACGAGGCTGGTGGCCAACGCCTCTCCCGCCAGTGGAAGGGCCTGCTCCTCGTCGGAAGCGATGTCGTTGCCGACGAAGAAACTGGTCGTGCCAATCACTTCCCGCGGTGGGGCCAGAACCTTGCCGCTGCCGCGGTCGACGAGCGAATAGCGAACCCGCAGCGCAAGATTGAATTCCGTCGTCGCGAGCACGTTCCCCCGCAACGAACGCGCCGGGAAGCGGGTAATCCGGGTGATTTCTCCCTTCAGGATGGCGTCGGCCTGATCGTCGCCCGCAATACGGTAGGTCCCGTCCTGCTGGAATTGTTTGATCACGCTGTCGGTTATGAGCACGGCGAGGCGGGGGATGAACGTCTTGTTCTCAAAAGTCGGCACCGCGATGCTGTGCACGCTGCGGAGGTAGTATGGCTGGATCGGGCCAAGGCTATAACCGGCGCATCCGCCTAACGACAGGAGGAGGAAGGCGGCACCGGCAAGCTTTTTCACCACTACGGGGTGGCCGCAGTCTCGGGCGTCGGGGAAGGGGCCGGTGTGATCGAAGCGTCGGGGTCGGCGGAACCACCGGTTGCGGCCGGCGGAGGGAGCGTATCAAAATCAGCCGGTGGTGGCAGCGGCGCGAGGTCGTTTGGATTGCCGCGCATATCCGGCGGGTTCGGCGCTCTTTCCGCATTGGAAGGGGCCGCGCTGGACGACTTCGCCACAGTTTTTTGCGGATTATTTTTCGCTTTGCGTTCGGCGATCTCGGCCGCCGACTGCAAGGCGGCATCGCCCACCTTGGACCGCAGTTGCTCGATTCGTGTCTTCGCCACCACGCTCTCCGGCGAGCCCGGCTGCTGCCTGATCACCTCATTGTAATAAAGAACCGCGGCGCGGTAATTTTTCGCCTTGTCATAATATTTCGCGATCTCGAGCGAGCCCTTGACCAACCGATGTTCGAGCAGAGCGAGATTTTCCCGCGCTTGCGCAGCCTTTTCGCTCTTCGGATAGCGGAAGAGGAAATCCTGGAACGCGGTCCGCGCCCGGTCCGCCGCATCCGGGTCATAGGTCCCGGCGCGAGCCGCGGCCAGCCACATATATCCGATCTGGTATTGGGCATCGACGGCCAGAGGATCGTTCGGGAATTTTTCCACTACCGATTGGTAGGCGTCGATCGCCAGATCGTTGGAACCTTGGTTTTCGCGGGCCCGGCCGATATCATACTGCGCCCGTGCCGTATAACGACCGTAAGGCGCGCTTCGCACAATCGCGGCGAAGATTTCCGCTGCATCGTCCATCGTCGAGCCCACGGGAACGCCAAGTAGCTTCTTCTTTTTCTGGTCGAGAAGAATTTCGCCGATGCGGAACTGCGCTTCGATCGCTTCTTGGAAGTGCGGGGTCTGTGGAAAGGTCTCCATCAAGCCCCGATAAATGGCGGCGGCCCTGACCAAACTGCCTTGCTCCTCTGTCAGCTTGGCGGCGCGGAAAGTGGCCTCCGGAGCCACGTTCGAGCGTGGATAGCGTTTTACGAGATGTTTGTAGATCTTGATCGCCCGCTTGCGATCGCCATTCTGTGCCGCTGCTTCCGCCTGGCTGAAGAGTTCGTTGGCGTTGCCGCTGATTTCCTCTTCACCAGGCGCCTTGTACTTCACCTTCTCGCCTGGACGAAAGACCACGGGAGCAGGGCTTCGCTCTGGAAACGCCACGCAGGCGGCGGCGAACAAAAGAAGGAAGCGAACTCGATACCTCATCGGGATTCGCAGGGTAATGAACGATGCGCAACCAGTCAAGCCGGGTACCGTCGTATCGTGCGGCGCAAATGTGCAAGAAAGGGCGCGACCGGGGCGTTTGATTCGATACGATTGACGAGCGCGGTGCGACTTTGGCCACGGCCCGCCTCCCGCTCACATTTTGAATCTGATCGAGCAGCAGAAAATCCGCATTGGAACCTGCGCCTGGAGCTTCGACGATTGGAGCGGCGTGCTTTATCCGAAGGATTGGCCTTCCAATCGCTGGCTTGAATTCTATGCCCGGTATTTCCCAGCGGTGGAGATCGACTCGACCTTTTACAGCGCGCCGACGGAAGCGACCGCCCGGCGATGGATGGAGATGACTCCGGCGTACTTTCGTTTCAGCTGCAAGCTCCCGCGCGAGATCACGCATGAGCGCCGATTGCGCGATTGCCGCACGGAGTTGGCTGCGTTTTTGCAGGCGCTCGAGCCGCTCGTTCCGAAGCTTCGTGTCGTCCTGATTCAGTTACCCCCTTCCTACGCGCCAAAGACAGAGAAACTCGCCTTCCGCGATTTCATTGCCCAGTTACCGCCGGATTTTCGCTTCGCGATCGAATTTCGCCACCCCGGCTGGCATCGCCCACACTTCATTCGCCTCCTCGAGAAACATCGCATTTGTTGGGTGTGGTCCGATATGAGCCCGCTCAATGAGCGCAACCAGGCGCCATTCGAGTTTCAACCGATCACGACCGATTTTCTTTAC